>Ga0209700_105916_pt1 | contig 19848 bp, 7 predicted proteins | sample SiratroredBW_FD_187528 | JGI IMG/M metagenome (GOLD analysis project Ga0209700, IMG submission 187528) | Root nodule microbial communities of legume samples collected from California, USA - Siratro red BW (SPAdes) (version 2) | ecosystem: Host-associated > Plants > Roots > Nodule | place: USA...
TTTTTTCAAAAAAATAAAAAAAAAAAAAAAAAAAGTCAAACAGTCTACTTCTCATGAACTAATCTAAATTACAGTATTCATGTGTATTTTGTTTTATTCTAATGGATAGGTTCATAGAACATCTCTTGTCTATTTCTGAAAAAAAAAAAAAAACTTCCATAATTTAATAACTAAAATTACTAACTTCGTTTGAATGAATATGAATACAATTACTATTTTATGCTAGCATCTAGTCATACTTTAGTATATTATTAAAAAAATTCAACCAACACATTATATAATGTTATCATTGTCAAGTTTTAAATGAACTAAGATGGTATTTAATTAATTAGAATTTTAGTATTATAACAATTCATAGGAACAGTTTTATTTTCTTTTAAAAGGGCAAAATATTGTACCACACATGGGTATCAGAGGCTCTCTACTATAGAGAGTGGTGGAGTTAATCATAATTTGTTGGTTTTGCAGTCTGAACCTCATTAAGAAATCTTATTTGGAACATGCTTGTTACCTAAACTCTTTAAAAATTCCAAATTCCAAATGACGTGTATTCCAATAATTAGTAGCATTATTATGTTCTATTGGAATATGCCTTGGCATATACACACATACATATAGTTTGGGTGTTCTGTTGGAATATGCGTGGGTACATCTCCAACAGATTCAGGGGTTAAATAATAGGTCACGGTTCCATGTGCACCTCAAACCATCGGCCGCAAAATGTAGCCCAAATGCATTGAATACGTATTCCAAAATTCACTAAAGTAAAATGAAAGTTTTACTACATATTTTTTTTAAATAATTATATGTATTTATTAAAAATAAAATTAATATTAATATATAATTAATTTTAAAGAAATATTTTTATATTAATTTTTTAATTATTTCTTCAGAGTTAATTATATAATTTTTTTCTAATAAACATACAATAGATAATTAATGAAATTAAAACATTTATATTAAAATTATAATTCTTTTATTATACTTAAAAATGAAATATGTTAATGTCAGTAATTATTACAGTAAATTACGGTTTAAGCATAATTAATGAGTTTTATTTTCCTATGACTTTTGTACCACCAGACTAAGGTGGGCACTAGAGAGTCCGATCTCCTTTCTCATGAGGATTATGTTATTCATTTGGTGAAAAAAATTCACGAAAAAATTTTCACAACTGAAAAATGTTTTTTTTAAACTATCAATTATGAAAGAAAAAAAAGACATTGATATTTGATTTTTTTTTTTCTAGAATATCTTGTCACTGTTAACTATAACTATTCCCTTATTAAAGTTGAAAGATAAACTATTTCATCTACTTAAATAAAGATCAGGTTTATTCTTACAGTATTACTTACACTTATGGTTATTCATTTGAGAGTTACAGTACTTATTTTACTTTTGCAAGTATTTTGTAGCTGGATTTTGTTGAAAAAAAGAATTTAAAAGCAAGAGTCTCCCTTAAGCTATTTGTAATTTGATTTTGTTCGAAATCCTTCTACTATAAAGATGTTTAAACTATAACGAGTTAACGTAAATCTCACATTATAAATTGATTCTATAAAATTAAATTAAAATTTGTTTTAATGAGATTTGTTGAATGTATTTGTTTTAATGAGACTGGTTGAATGTATTGTATCATTTTTGATAAATTATGTTAGATCATTTATAAATATTTAATTATGTGTACTTGTCAACCCAAAACTATCTATTTTATTATTACAAGGACCAGAGCAGACATAGGCACTCTTTTTTCAACCAGTTAATAATTGCAACAACCTAATTAAGAGGGTGCTTTAATAGATAGCTTATGATAGATGCTGATCTTGTACCAGAAAGAATGGTTTTACAAACATAGGACTTTTATAGCTGCTTATTCAATTCAGAACTAATTTTCATTTGATTCTCCATTTAGCTTGATTCAAACCAGGAACGATCATGAGATTTTGGATTATATCATATTTATTTCATGAAAATATCACATCTTCGAAAAATATAATTAAAATAATAAAATAAACTGATAAGACAAACTTATCTTATATATCAATTTTATACCATTGGTTTAATACCAAACCAAAAAATATAAATTTATAATCGTTAAAATGGTTATATAATCAATTTCACGAATTTGCCTTTAAACTTGTGTTTGTGAATGAAATCAGACTTACATTATATCTTCGACATAGTTTGATGAAATATATTAACATAAACAATTAAAAACACATTCAATTTGAGAAACTGATTAGACTAATCGAATCGCCATCGATCTTAACTAAAAAAAATTGCATGATATGATTCAAATTGAATCAATTGATTTTTCAAGGAATTTTGCAAATGATATTAGTTTTTTATTTTTATTTTTTTGCATAATTCGACCATAACTACACAGGATAATTGATTCTATTTGAACATACCGAAAATACCAAAATTGCAATCCGTATAGTTAGCATCATCATCCTTGCTTTTAGTTTTGAAGAGCAGTTAGAAATTATTGGTATTTTACATGATTAAGAGAACGAATATCTTTATAATTTTTTTTTAATTTTTAATTTTTAATTTACATTTTAAACTATGCAAAATTCATTCTATTTTGTTTTATTCTCTCCATAAAAGTTTTGAAGGAGAAGTATATATCCAATCATAGCTAACTTCAACAGGTTTATTTCTGTTCACAATCCATCGTTAGAATTTTCCAGTTAGGGTAAAAGCAGCATTTCTGACGTATAACCGACCACGCGATAATCTCAAATATGGCGTACACGCGAACACAGAATCAAGATGTGCAGAGAAGAACACATTCCATTGAATTACGCTTCATGCAAATATATATATGAGAAGAAGAATGATAAAATTTGTAAGATGAAAGAAGAGGAAATTAAACCTGATTAGCTACCAAAGATTGATTGTATGTTCCTTTTCTTCCCCAATCTCCAACCACCAGTAAATTAAGAGATTGTTGTGGTTGCTTAGGAGCGTGTTTGAATCGGGGAAGTTCGGCAAAAGAAGGAGCGATGAATAAGCACAACACACCAGCTACGAACCAAACACGGAATAGCATGCGTTGTTCTGAAGATAAAGCCATGGCTCAAATGAAAGAGACAGAGAACGAGAGAGACAGAGATGAAGGAGGGAGGGAAATGTATGTTATATATATATATATATACACACAGAGAGATTGTAATTTTATGAGATAAAATAGTGAATATTTATATAAATTTAAAATGAATAATAGTTTAAACTATATATTTGTTTTGTACAAGACAAATACGCAACGCTACTGTAGATTAATATAAAGTTATTAAAAATATATCAATATTTATTTTTACACTTTACTTTTTCGCATTTTTGATTACTTTATGTATCATTGGTTTCTTCTAGTGAATCTGTTATCAAATTGAAAGTACTACATAAAAGTTACATTAAAATAAAGTTAATGATAATGTATATTTTACGTAAATAATGATAAAAGAAGATGGAGAGTCTCATCGTTGAAGAAAAGAATTGCGTACACGATAGCCAATAGATAAAGTTTTTGATACCAACAGTGGAATGCAAACGCCGGTATAGTATTTTCGGCCAAATATTTCCATTTCGATATAGTGCTATTTCAGTGGGTCATACGTCTCTGGTCGTCGTTTTTTTGTTTTGTTTTTAATTTATTAGAATTAAAATAAAAACTAATTTAGAAGATATTAAATTTTATGTTATTTTGTGTGAGTAGTTTTTATAATTTAAATCATATCTTTATGAATTAAGTTCTGAAATTATTAATTACAATAAAGTAGTTTAGCATTTACAATCAATAAACTTATCGGTTTATTTCATTAAAGATATTAATTAATTTAACTTGAAAAATATTTGTATTGTTTAGTGAGTTTTTAATATATATATTAAATTTAAACATAATAAATTAATAAAATAAAAATTGGTACAGCAACCCGTCGATCTAGTTTAGTCTGTTTTTGATAGATTTGAAAGGGATAGGTCAAAAGAAGATAAACTAATATATATATATATATATATATATATATATATATATATATATATATATATATATATATATATATATTCTTATTTCTGATTTCCTTCAGAAGAAAATAATGAGAAAAAATATCTAATATCCTTTAAATTTAGATGTGATTTTAATATTTATTTTTTAGTTTTATTTGTAATTCTAAAATAAATAAAATGAAAAAACACATTAAATTTTTTAAATAATTAATTCAATTTTTCGAAGAACAGTCTTTTTACAAGTAATTGGTACTTTAATTTACACTTTTAGTTCCGAATTGTGTTTTCTTGTTTAGTTCAAAAAGGAAAATAACTTTAAATTTAAATTAATAAGAAGTATTGTGTATAAATATGTAATCTTATTAATTGTAAATTTTCTTTCTTTGAAATTCTTCAAACTTTGACTATTTTATCTTTTTTTTTTCTTGTTTAGATAAATCAAAATGTAACATCTATTGACTTAATAATTGCTTTGACAGCAAATTTTCGCAAATAATAGATAAATGGAAGTTTAAGTATAGAACCCACAGATATTTATTATATAATATTTAATTATAGAGAAAGTACATTATTACATTTTAAGATTTGAAACTAAAAGCAAAGATAATAATTAGAAATATTTAAATAAAAATAACCATAAAAATACATATGATAACTTCACTAACATTTATCATCAATCTTCATCTAACAAATTAATTGGTTAATTCAATTGATGAATTTGATTTAACAATAATATCTTTAATGGAAATAAATCCTAAATTACTTAAAAGAGATCTTAATTTCTTAATAAAAGCTTTTTGTTTTTGCTTTACATCATATTCAAGTAATAATAACAAATTAATTGTGATGCTGGGTTTAGTAAACATGATAAAATATAACTATTTTGTCCATGTTTGATATAGTAATATTATCTTGTCACCTATTTTATTGTTAAATTCAAGTTGAATAAATGCTTTATTTTATTTTAATTATTTGTTTAAATAACTAAGTATAAAATATAATTTTATGTGCATTAGATCATGTTAGGCATAAAGTATGTATTCTAGCCAACAGATTCAAGTTGTATGGCTAGAGAAATAAAAGATTAAATTAAATTATATTTTGTCTAAAGTGTTATGCACATGCATTATTTGATAAACTTTTGCTTGAAACAAACAATGTATACTTTACACATGAAGACTTGAAGCATTTTATAATACATGTCAAACTTTAATAAATGTTTATTTATGTTTTCAAGGTTTATTGGCTTTTTCGTTCTTTAAATAAGAAAGTGTGAAAAGTTGTTTCTTTTAAACAACTTTTAGAAAAAAAGGTGAATATTAATGTTGCAAAGTCAATCAACTATGTCAAACCTTACGCTTTGATCAAGAGATGAAGAGAAGCCATCAATCTCTCTTGGGCTGTGAAGTTTTGCCATGTTCTAAAAGGGTTGCCAAGCCACACATTCAATGCTAAGTCAAGACATTGAATGCGTCTTGAAGCTTTAAAGCATGCTCAGATGCAAGAAGAAGCAATAGTAGAAGAAGACCTTACAACAATTATAAAAGAGGTGAAATGACTCTTTTGTTCTCAAACAGTATATAAAATATCTTTTTGAAGGAAAGTTGATGAAAGTCTTGCAACAAGAATAAACTTAAGTTTTCAAGCTATCATTGACTTTTATAGTTTTGAGGAAAAAAATTGTTTGTGTTCAAAAGCAACATAAAAGAGTGAACATATCATGTATTCGTTGTAAAACATAACCTCTCTTTTAGTGAGCAATCTAGTGATCATTTGATCACTTTCTTTGTAAACCTTTCAGTTATAGGTATGAATGTTTGTTATCCAAATAATACCTAACTCGTTAACCAAGAATGAATAGGCTTAAAATAATAATCAAGATTTTTAGTCACAAGTGGCTACTGTCCAAATAATACTTGGATTTTTAGTTAGGAGTAGTTGGGTTCCAAATAATAGTTGAGGTTTTTAGTTAGGAGTGACTATTGTCCAAATAATACTTGGATTTTTAGCCAGGAGTCATTATGTTCTAAATAATATACTTAGAGGTTTTAGTTAAAAGTGGTTATTGTCCAAATGATACTTAGGTTTTTAGTTAAGATTAGTTACATTCTAAATAATACTTGTTTGTATATATTTTCAGTGTTAGTTTGCTTAGTAAAATTCAATTAGTTCAGTAAGTACGAGACATAGTCTACGCTATAAGACAAATCAGTGTAAAATTTCAAGCGTAAATCTTTCTTTCCCTTATCTATGATTCATTGCATATTGTCTTGTGCTAACAAAAGAAAGAGAGTTTTACGAACTAAGTCTTTCTTTTTTAAGAAAATATTTTGATAGATAGTATATCATATAAAACTATTGCCTAATTGTCCAACTTCTGACAATACATTGTGAAAATCTCAAAAAGTTTAAATACACAATTCAATCCTCACTTATTGTATATTTGGTATGTTTTCATATTTATTGGTTATTAATGAGAAGTTGAGTTAAGTTTAACATGGTAGCATAAGCTCCCCCTCTTTATATAATATTCATACATAAATTTAAATTATAATCATAATTGAGATAAAATAAATTTCTTATTATTCAAATATAATTTAAAAGAAAATATTTGCAATATAATATTAAAATTAAAAAATTGAATAATTTATTTAAAATTTTAAGAAAAAGTAATTATGAATAAAATAAAATTTTATATAAAATAGTTAATATTATATGATAATATATATCATAATTTTTTTTGTTTAACATATTATCTTATATGTATTTATACATATAATTATTGTGGCATGTAAATTTAAATTATATTATTACATAAAATATTAAATTAAATAATAATTATTTATATATATCTTAAGATATTAATTATTTAAATATATTATATAATTTTTATAATATAAAAAATAGTTATAAAAATAAAATATAAAAGCTTTACTTTCTACTAGACCATTTCAAGAATGAAGGCTTTACTTTTAAAGAACTTCTCTATAGTCAAGAACTTAAAATATTTGTAGAACTATAGGGTAAATGTGGTCTCCAAAATGAAAGACAATAAGATAATAATGTGTAGGGGAAGTTTTGATCTCGAAAATGAAAGATACTAAGATAATAATTGATGGTTATATTTGGACTAATATTGTTGAGTTCAAATTGGTAGGTCAAATTGTTTCTTCTGATCTAGATTGCTTAAGAAATCTTTCTCTGTTGAAGTAACAAGTTTTAGGCATTTTAAAATAAGAGGCATGAAAGGGTTTTGACCTTTGTTATTGTATGGATTTTGGTAGGGAACAACCATGCTCAACTGTCTAAAGAGGACACGCTGCGTATTTTTGCCTTCAATAATGGGATTTAATTATATTGGCCAACAAGGATTTTTGAAATCATGTTAAGTTTTTTGTTTATCAGATTTCCTTTACAGTTTCCTTTCTAAAGTATTTGAGCATTATGGGGTGGACTTAGAAGGAGAAACTTCTACTTCTCTTCATTCCTCAAACAACATTGAGGAAGTTGCACTTCATAAGATGTGTATGATAAAATGAAGAGAATAATGGGTATACAAAAAATAAAGAAAAACCTTTTTCACCTTTTGAGCAAAAGCTCTGCTAATCAAGCTGGACAAAGTACAAAATTACAAACTAAGAAGGGATGAGTAGTATGATGAAACATTGGAAAACATTAATCTATTTCTTCAAAGCATCAAGAGAAAGTTAAAGAGTCTCAATATTGAGAGCAATGATGATCTAATGAAGAATATGTTTTCTTTCCTGCATCCCATGCATTTCACTTGATTCTAGCATTTTTTACTGTTGATTATTTTTTTTTATAATATGAAAGAAAATTTTCAATAAAATTAAATAAGTTTTGTGTTTTTTTTATATATATAGGTTCTGTTTTAATTTGTTAAAGTGTGAAATAATTAATTAATTCATTATATAATGGATTAAATAATTAAATAACAAATTAAATATGTCTATTTCTTCGGTATTGCAATGTTTTTTTTTGTAAATAATCTATTACGAAATATTATATTCGATTATTTTAAGAGAGTGATTTATTATGAAATTATAACTTTTGATAACCAATATTGTAAGAACACTTGGCTCTAGAAGGGGGTTGAATAAAGTCTGAACTCAATTTGTTGTAAACAAAAATCATTAAGTAAAATCATCCAATGCAAGAATATATAAGAACAAATGAATCAATTTTATATTGGTTCTCTTGGGCTACATCCAATTCTCTCTTGAACAAACCGTTCAAGAGGTTTCACTATTCAGTATATTACAACAAGTATAAACCTTTCCAGGTTACAACGAGTACACAAACATCTTTAGGTTACAATAAATACACTAACCTCTCTAGGTTACAACGAGTATACACACCTCTCTAGGTTATCCGAGTACACAAACCTCTCCAAGTTATACCAATCTCAATCTCTCCTGAGATTAAGACCACTCAAGATTGAAAGAAATACTCTCAAAATAGAAACAATGAAAGCTTATAAGGGTTTATTTCACAATGGTGAAAAATTACACAATAGTTTCATGCAACTCAACTCTATATGCTCTCAATAGCATATTTACAATAGACACTCAGATATTTAGTAAATTCTCTATTTCTTCAATGTATTGTACGATATATTTCTCTTTTTGCTTCTTATTTTCTTTAACTTGAAATGTTTCCTTCATATATATAGCTTTTTAGAAATTAGCCGTTGAATGCTTAAAAGATAAATCTTAACCATTTAATGCCGAAACTAGTCGTTGAAACAACAACTTCTATTCTTGATTCTGCATTAAAATTTACTTATCTAGAACATACTATACAATCTGATTTTGATATTTCGGTGAAAGGCACTTGAATTTGTTTTGCAAATTTAGAAACAAATCAAATCAAAACTTGTGTAACAAAATCATTTTGAATTGTTTATGTATTTAGCTGTAGCAATATAACAGTCTAATCTTAATTTCAAAAATAAAATATACTAAATCAAATTAATTTTATTGTAAGCAAAACTTGATAAAATCATGTGTCACCGTACAAAGAATGATTTAATCTCAAAATAATAATAATAATAATAATAATAATAATAATAATAATAATAATTTTGGCTACATTTATAACAATCTTCAATAAAATGTTTTATTTTATATCCGGGTGTATTTATATTTTTATTGGAATGAATGAAATAAATTTTCCAATAAAAAAAATTTAAAAAACCAATTTAAATATTCACACAAAATAGTTTAGTGGGGTCTGGTGATAATTATTATGGTGTCATATGACCATTCTTTTGATTTTAGTTATTTTCAGCACTGTTAGTTATGTCACAATAAAACCCATCTAATTTTTTTTAATTATAACACCATAAGTTATCATACACAGTACACACTACCCACTATTATTTCATTCACCTCGTAAATTAATTGTGTCATAAATTAATCTCTGTCATTAATTATTAATTAATGCACTGAGATACCAGATCTTCACAATTTATCTACAACTAAAATCTTATGCCAAACACACAAACTTTATTAATTAAACTCATGCAATTATAGTAGATTTTGTTCTTTACAATAAGATTGTCTCTTACTAATATGATTTCATTACTAAAATGATTTCAGTTTCACGAAATTAAGACAACACGATCTCTTTCTTAAGAAATCATGTCTCGTCAGCATGATTTATCTAATAATGGTGACAATAAAAAAAAGTTACCCATTTTAAGAATTATAAAAAAAGTTAACTTAGTTTGAGTATTTTGTCTATTAAATATTGTTACAGTGAAAATCAAATTACAAATATTTTTATCCAATCATTAAATATTGAATTGTTTTACAAATTAAAGAAAATACCGGAATAACACTTAATTTAAGGGAGATAATGTGAGAATATTTTAAATAAGGCTGTAAAATTTATGAGCGTCCACCATACATTGCAACATCAAAATTGCTTACATCTAAAGCGTGTTGCAAATTAAGAGGTTCTGGAGGTTGAAATTGAATAGCGCATACCACCTCTTATGTCATATCTGTGCAAAAGAAAAAGCTTGTCCAGTGCACTGATCAAGACAGGGATTTTATTTGAAACGTTTGCCTAAAAGGCCAAGTCTTGTATAGCTGTGAATTTTATTTTCATGAGCATGTTTAGAATTATAAAAGGCCAACTGATATAAGCTTCAAGTGATACTGAATTAGATATGCCCTCCCTTTGGGTCCTTGCTCCAGAACTTCCTCATCCATTTTAATGGTGGGAAAGTTTAAAAGCTGAGATTGATTGAATAGACTTGGAGTTCCGCGTTCAAAACCGTGTAAGTTCTCATGCAATGCAATGATGGATTCTCACTTAGTCAATCGATCAAAGAACTATAAATATATATAGAAATAACAAAAACCCATTATCCACTGGCATCATCAACACTGAAGCTTCTATCAAATGCATAATCCACAAAACTGTAGAGAGGAAACACTCGCTCTCCGTACTTCTCAAACCCATCCAATTCTTCCTTTGCCTTTTCTCTGAGCTCTTCAGCTTTTTCTGTTGCCTTTTCTATTCCGTTAACCTCTGCATAACTCTTTCCCTTCTTTTTCCCGTCACCACCTCCCTCAGCTTTCAATCTCTCTTCCAGAATATCATCCACAACTGCATACAATACCCCAACAGCTCTCCCATACCTCCTCAGTCTCTCTATCTCATTATCTTCAGCTCCAGCCAACAATCCTCCACACACTGCAGAACACTCTCCCATTTCACCAAACTTTTTTTCTTGTATAAATTCAACTGCATTGGGTCCTCCTTCAAGGTCCAGGAACTGCCCTGCAGCCATACCAGTGGAGCCTACAGAGCGAGCCATCTCAGCAATCACACGAAGGAGATTGGGCTCAGGCACAAGGTCAGAGGGAGTCTGTGACACAATGTGACGAAATCCAAGGGGAAAGAGTGCATCACCAGCAAGAATTGCCATGTCAACACCATAGACGGTATGGTTTGAAGGTTGCCCACGGCGTGAGGGGGAGTCATCCATGCAGGGAAGATCATCATGTATCAATGAAGCTGCATGAACCTGATTGCCATAGAAATATAAGATTAACAATATACTTGTAACCATGTATGTTTGAAAATACTCAGAAAAACATTCAATTTATTGCCATTACTTTTTAGTGAAGGACATACCAACACTTCATAATATCCATTTTGTATCCCATCAGGAGTTCAAAACATACCAATTCAGAGAATCTATTTTGTTCAAGAACAATGCAAACTGCAAATAAACGTATTGTTGAATTAACCCGGTTCATCTAAAGGTAGATAGGTACTTTATGATGCAAATGCAGCTAGCAAAAGATGGAATCCAAAACACTTATTTACATGAATAGCACGGAACTCCTACAACTCACCATGCAACTAATGCTATTCTAAAATCAAATGAAAAGAGTAAGGAAATTAGGATCAGGTTTATTTGACTGACAAAACTCTACTACAATAAAAATAAAAACTTGACAATGATATTACCATTTCAAGGGCGCAGGCAGTAGGGAAGGCAGCAAGGCGGCTGCCCCCAAAGAGCTCACATGCAGAGATGCACATAACAGGTGGGGCTCGCTTGACACCTTTGGCAAGGACTGAATACCTCATAGCTTCATATATCTGAGGAGGAAACTGAACTGGAATGGCTTCATCGAGCTTCTGATTGATCTGAAGCATTAGGGAAGCCCAATATGTCCTCAAATCAAAATCAGAAGCTTTTGATCGAGTGGAAACCGAAGAAGGAGAAGAAGTAGCAGCAGAGCACCGAATTGGAAACTTCAAGTTCACAGGCTTTGGTAGGTGGAAAGTGTGAGAAGGGCCCAACGTTGTAATTGCGAAAGGGGCCATCCCTCACCACTCTATATGAAAAAAGAACAAAGGAAACGATCAAAACATGGTATCGATGTTATTTATCATCTCTAGTAACCTTAATATCCACACAAACCAAAGATATCCATTTCATCAAACAAGCGGTGGACGCAAAACTTTTATAAACAAGAAAGCATTGGTTCATCTAATTACAGACAAAAACAAAGAAACCCAGAAAAGCACCGCAATTGACCTGCAAAATAACTCAAATAACAAAGTCCCTATGATCAACAATTTGCAATTTCAACCTCAGAATCAATCATGTTCCGGGTCAAACATTTCTATGTTAAGGCAAATAGTCAAACACCCATCTTACACAATACACTGAATTAGAGAAAACAAATCCGAAGAAAAGCTAAGAAAAAAAATACCAGATACTGAATCAGAGCGAGCGCAACAGAAGAGAAAAGCAGATTCGGCAAAGGTGGAGAGGTAAGTGATTTGATAAGGTGTGGGAGTCAATGGGTAATGCGATTAGGTACAGTAAGGTGTTGGCGAGATTCTATTGGTTCACTGTTTTTTATTATCAAATTTACATATTATATACTATTCTTTATTAATATTTGTATGAATTTACTTCATGTTAATTTTTTTTTTCTATAAAATTCTTAAAATATTTTTTTTATTTTCATTATTCTTTCATTCGAGATTTTGTGGTTAATAAAATGAATTAAAAAGAAAAAAGCGAGTTGGAAGTGATTGAAGACAAAATAAGGAAATTGATGAGAAGTTGAAGAAAAAATCATATAATCCTATTAACTACAAAAATTAAACAAGTCAATACTTATCTAAAAATAAAAAATATTTTAAATATTTAATAAAATTATTTTTCAATAAAAATATAATTAAAAAAATTTAAAGTGATCATATAATTAAAACTTAATTAAAAAATAAAATTAATTTAGATACCACCCTGCTTCGCACGTTTACAAACATAGAACAATTTTATAACAAAGGCCAAAATTCCATCATGGGTACTCACTTGTATTTGAGCTCTTCGGTGGAAAATTATGCCCAATTTCAAGTTGATTTTTCTAGTTTTTTATTACCATTTCTCTAAAAATATTAATTTTTATTTAAAATAGGTATTTAGTTAAAATTTTAAAATATTTAAATGGTTATTTTATATTTAATTTTAAAATTAAAATAGTAATTTATGCAATTTTTTGAAATGATTACCTTATGTCAATTTTAGCATCTAAAAGTTGATAATCTTGATTTGGTTATTCTATTACAAATAAGTTCACTTTATATACTAACATATCATGAAACTTTTATATCTATATATTAGGAAACTTTTCTTCATACATAGTGTTATTATTCTAGTTCTTATAATGACTTCTTATATGAACTACCTACATGTATACATTATGTACCATTTCGGTTATTGACTCAAACTAATTAATACAATTCATGTTATCGTTGGATGCATAATATAAATTGTCCTCATTTAATCCCTCTTCTTCATGATGAACCCATACTCTCTAGATGAGTTTAAACCCATCTTGTAGCACATGAGACCTCATATGAGAATGTTTAAGAATTTTCTCACAAACACATCCGACACAAGGGTACCTTATCCCTCAATCTTGTATATTTGAAGTTTGCTCAATTGTTTTTGAAACAAATTCATGAACTCCAATGATGAACCATTATCTTAGTCTCCTTAAAGGATCAAGCATACAGTACATACAGTCTTAATCCATTATTTTGCATGTTCATCATGAAATTATTGCTAACATAGCAACACAACCTTTCAATAACTTGCATGAAAAAACAGAACTGCACTTTGAACTTAAATACAAGATAATATGTTCCTATGTAATTAGGTACACATTATCATAAACATTGCAATGATGTACATGCATTTGGATTAGTGCTTTTGAACTTAAATTGAAAGCATTAACTAATTTTTAGGCAATTATTGTAATTGGAATGTGATGATTGATTATATAAAAGTTAGGTTCTCACAAAAGTATGTTGAATTTAGTGGCTCATACATTGCACCTCTGAATGTGCTTATATGTACTTAGATGGACAACACAATTTAGTTATTATTGGAATGTGTTGTCAAGTTACGTAACAATTTAGATGCTCAATAAAAGTGAACCTAAATAGTACCTAAGAGATGAAGTATGAATCTAAATAGTACCTAAGAGATGAAGTATATTAAGTTCAGTAGCTCATATATTGCACCTCTAATTATACTTATGTCTACTTGAATGGACAACACAATCCAATTATTATTGGATTATGTTATCCTTACATAACATTTCATTTTATGTGCTCAAACAAAAAGAAATCTTAAAAATACTTAAAAAAATAAAGTATATCAAGTTAAATGACCAATACACTAACTTCTCACTCTACTCATTCTTAACTAATTATTATCAGTTGTCATAATTATATAACAAGATAAAAGACTCATAAAGTATTTAAATTTACTTTACATGTAACTATAATCATAATATTGACTATTAAATAAAAATAGATGTCATATATAAATTTAAAACCAAACATATATAATAAAAAATATTTTAATCATTTGACCAATTACGAACTTGTCTTAAAGTATTATCATGTAAACGTAAGATTATACCATCATACTCTTATTATTTTTGATTTCTATTTTTATATTGTTCGTAAACTCATTCTTAATCGTGTTATAGTTAAAAAAAATTAATAAGATTTTGTTTAAAAAGAAAGACACTATTATTTTTGATAGATAAAAATATATTTACGATTGTAGAAAATTTGAAATGTTAATCATATCCTCTCATCATTCTAATTATCTTTTGTAGTGATTAAAATTTATTAAAAGTAGCAAATCAATTGAGAGTATCATTCCCCTATACACACATACATATACATATTATATATATATATATATATATATATATATATATATATATATATATATATATATATATATATATATATATATATATATATATATATATAAAGTGTCTTAAAATAGCTTAACATTGGGGAAGTATCCTTGAAATCGGAAAATTGGAAATGGCATTCATAATCATAGATAAGACCTAAATCACTAACTCTTTTCTATAAATTTTTATGTATAATTAGAATATACACAATAAATTTGTAGATTTTTATGTTGTTCTCTAATTATGGAATATTATATTATTAAATTTAACAATTAACTTAAATTTTTTTTTGAAGATTTTAATAATATTATAGAAGACTTTAATTAGTTCTACAGTAGAAGATTTTGTATAATCAACTTTTACAATAATGATCTAAAAATAGTTCATATTATGAAAAATTCTGCAGTAATGATCTATAAAATAAAATATAAATTGTAAAAATTGACAAAAGATGGAAGTATATATGGAACTTAGGACTAGATTAAATACACTTACTTTGTCAAGATCAAGTGATCCTTTTATAATAAAACAAAACTAAACAATAATGTGTACTTAACACTGTTTTTGTTCTTTTCTTTTCATTCTTTGTATGTCCCTTGACTGGGTCTTTATCTGGAATTTCTTTTATAGAAAATAATATGGTGGGAAAATATTATGACTATTTAACTTAAGGTTTAAATCATGATACATTTTATAAGACATTATTGATATGACTAAAACCTATCTGGTGTTTGAAATGTCCCACTATATTGATTGAGTTGAATTTTGGTAGACGTGTACTCATTAATTAATTCAGATGTGATTCTTAAAATAATTCTTATAAAAACTTAATTAGTAGGTTTTGAAGATGATTTTTTTTAATATCATTATTCAATCATAGATGATAAATATAAAGGATATTATTCATTTTCAATATAAAATAATCTTATATGATTCAACTTAAAATGTAGTTTTCTCAGTTATATCATACTACATTTGAGATATTGAGGATTTCAGTGGAATTAAATTCAGATTCTTTAATAAGAAAAAGTCATTCCCAGAATTTCCATAGAAATCAGTGTCATAATAAGTTCATTGATATTTGACATCAATAATATAATTAAAAATACTTTTATATATAACAATAACGTTATTAACGACCATCCATATATTTGTGACATTAATTATATTAGTTGGAATAACAATAGCGTAACTGTTTTCAGACTAACCTAACGAACAAAAGTTACGATCCAATTTAATAATTATTTTTCCTGGAACGACAACCCACCCTTTGGATAATGTCATTGTTCCCAGATTTTACAATTTAAATTTTTTAATGTTATTATAATGTATTTTTCTACTCCAACCAATTTATTCAAATATAATTTACAGTATTTATGTTTTGAAATGTAGTTTGTTAGTTATTTCAAGGACACCATGCATATTTATTTATGACACGATGATGTTTTCATTTCAATAAAATAACAATTAAATATATTTATTTTGTATCAGTGGCAACTAGACATTACCTAGACAATAACAAATTACAAAAGCAATGCATCCAGCCAATCGATCCAACCCAACAATATTCACACAATAAAAATAAACTTTTCCAAAATAAAAGAAACCAAACATCAAATTCACCTTTAGACAAACAAGGCTTTCGGATTCAACCATAGAATGTTTAGCCAAAACTGATCTGCCTCCTCAACACAACTTGATTTTTCTACAAACTAGGGTTTGAAAAATAAAAATAACAAAAAAAAAAAGTGAGAAATAAAAAAATAAAAAAAACTAAAAAAGAAACAAATGAGAAATAAAAAAATTACTTATCAGAATAAAAATATTTAAAAGAAGAAAAGGAAAGGCATAAAGAAATCGAGAATGCATATAAATTGACAAACACAGATTTAGGATTTACAACTCATAGAGAAAGAATAAAAAAGATTTAGGTTCACAAATGAAATTGGAAAAATGATTCAAATTTTACAACTCAAATACACATACAAACTGTGAAATCGATTTAAAGACAACAAACAGAAAAAAAATATAAAAAAAATCAAATGCACAAAACGCATAGAAAAAGGACAACACAAAATAAAAAATGAGAAAAGTAATTTCACGAGCCCTAATTAATTAAACCAATGTCGACCAGGTCAACACTTATATGATAAATTATTATTAATTTTTTCACTAATTACCCATTTTAATCATTTTTAATCATTATTAACGGAAAAGTGTCGGCGAGGCCACACATACATAAAAATATCACAAAATATAGTTAATTTCTCCACATTACCATATAATCATTAATATCTTTTTTTTATATTATATTTATGAAATAGTCAACTGATCGACACATAGAATAAAATGTTATTTAATTTCTTCAACTATTCGGTATTTTTTTTTTATTATTTATGAGTAAGCGTCAATCAACGTTAATACATATGTCAATTAAGTGTCACCTGATGCACGTTAATCTTATAAAATATTATTTTTTTCTTCGTTTAAGAATACTTTCTATGTTTAATTTAATTTTTTTTAAATGTGGTTTGCATGATTAGACCGACGTTGTTATTTAATAGTTTATTATAAATTAAATTTTCTGTTTCTTTTAATGTATCCCTTGAATCGATGCAACCTAATTTTTATATTTTTAATTTTTACATTTTGAGCATTTGTTTACTCACTCTAATAGTACTCATTGATAGTTAACTATGTTGTGGTGATTAATTTAGTCGATTATTATAGCGTAACAATATTTTTTTTATAAATTATATACGAATATTTACATGTTAAATGAATAAAATACTTCTGTTAGATAATTTATATTATTTCTTTTAAGTTAAAATAAATATTTTTATAATTAAAAAATATTTAATTACTTTGAGATGAAAGTGGACAAACTTAGTAGTGTGTTATTCAATTACAAATAATCATAAAGAAACTCAATACGAAAACCCAATGTAAAGAATTCATATTTTTTTTCTGGGAATGCCGCAATCCTTAGTACGAGTCCTTTTAAAAATTAGATTCGGCTTGGACATACGGAGTAAGAAAATTTGAGATTTTGACAAAAATAAAAAGACAACCTATTTTAATAATACACATATAACATACTAATATTTTAAGTTAAAGATAAAAAAAAAATAGTTGAAATATTACTGTTTTGAATTATTAAATAGATTATATAATTATATCATAATTTTTCACATAATATTAAGCATATTGTTTATTTATTTATTTCTAGACGTACATTTTGTCTCCGGAAATGTAAAGAGTGACCAGAAATCATTTTATAGTATGAGATGGTATTGTCAACATGGATGATTTAAGCTTTATTTTGCAAGTAATTGAGCTGAATTAATTTTGTTGACAGGAGAAAAACAAAAGGGGCTAAGTGCTAATTAAAAATTAAAACTAAAAGAGATTAAAAATTTATTTGAACTGATATTAGTGGAAAACAAAGTTGGACCAATTTTAAAGCAACAGATCTTGTCTGCAATCCATAGAAGCAACACGATCTATTCTGCCCATAATGCAAATAATTAAGATGATGCAATATACACTCAAAATTATAAATAATCATGAAATTAGATAAGAAGAGATGTTTCGTAAAGAAGCATTCCATATTCCCGTTCCCTTGTATCCACATGCCCTCATCCAGTTCGAAACTTCAAAATTCTAATTGCATAGTGATAAGGGTTAGACTATTCTTGCACTCATAAGATAGAAAATAAATAATTTGGATGGATAATATTTTCTACTTTCTTTAATGTGCCAAATTCTCCACTAAACAAAATAAGTTGACAACCTTTTCTCTTTGTATCACTATTTGACAAGGCTGAAGTGAATTTTGTAATCGCAAATAATACATGACAATAGGTAGAGGTGTGATTATGTTGGTAGTGTAATATTCAAAATTTTATTTAGAAATAAGTAATGTATTCTCTTTTAAACTTAATTTTAAATTGTTTTTATTGAAAAAATTTGTTAAATAATTTTGATTTGCTTAGTGAAATTATAGAAAAAAATGTATAAAAACTTTTTCTGTATAATCACGGTAAAAAATATTATGTTTGAATAATTAAATTCAATATTACATATGAATATTTACCTAGCAATTGTAATTCGTATCTAAATAGATAGTATATACAGATTTTTCAGTATGTAAGGTTAATTTAATTAGCTACACATTAAATTCATATTAAACAATTTTAAAAGTTTTAGTCCATGTGTTATTTAAAGTTAAGGTGAAGGGTTATTTACATACATATATTATGTACAGATTTCACATAACAGTATATTAAACAATTAATTAATAAAATGTCTTACCTACAAATCTTACATAAAGATCCAATAATTTCACTTCCCCTTTGCATTGCACACAAATTTTGCAATTTGATTTTGCATTTTGGAACTTTGCTTCCCATTTCCTTCTACATGGAAGCTTTCATTTGTTATTGCCTTCCATTGCCCCCAACACGCATTTCATAGAATTGACCTCATATCCTCAAAGAAGAAAACTGATCATGAAAACAATTAATAATACAAATCAAAGATGTTTCGTGGGTTGAAGGCTTGAAGAACAACCTTTTTAGCATATGATGTTACCTTTTTTTAGTGAGTAATTTTGTTATCTATTTATTTTCTCTTAAACCTTTAGAGTTTTAGTTAGAATTGGTTGTATTTCAAATAATACTTAGTATTTAATCATGAGTGATGGTATTCTAAATAATACTCAACGATTTAGTCAGAAATGATCTCATTATAAATAATACTCATGGTTTTAGCTAGGAGATGTTATTTTCTAAATAATAGCCAGAGCTCTATCCATGAGTGATGCCCAAATTATACTCGAGTTGTTTTATCCAAACAATACTCCTTTGTATCTTTGTAGTGTTAGTCTACTTAGTGAAAGTTGATTGTGTAGTCTAGGTTATTAAGCAAACTAATACAAAAGTAGCTTGCATAAATCTCTCTTAACTCTTATCTTTTTCATATTTCATGTTATTAATCTATAACTAAACTTAGAAGGAGAGTTTGCAAAAAAAAAAAAAAAAAAAAAGTTTTTAAAAAC
>Ga0209700_105917_pt1 | contig 19848 bp, 17 predicted proteins | sample SiratroredBW_FD_187528 | JGI IMG/M metagenome (GOLD analysis project Ga0209700, IMG submission 187528) | Root nodule microbial communities of legume samples collected from California, USA - Siratro red BW (SPAdes) (version 2) | ecosystem: Host-associated > Plants > Roots > Nodule | place: USA...
GGAGAATCTTGCTGATCACATTGCTGACCCTGTCAACAACAACGCCTGGGCCTACGCCACCAACTTTGTACCTGGAAAGTGATCAAAACTGCAATGCCACAATGAGAAACACCTTCACTTGCATACGGGAGTGATAATTTCATTTTTGTTATTTGCTCAAAAACATTGGATATATATGCCTTTTGCAACAACGTGAATTATATATTTATGCTCCATTTATACTTTTGTGTACTCTTATAAATTTATTAAATTATAACTTATTTATATTATTATATAAAAAGTTATATTTAAATATTAATTTGAAAAAATATTATTCAAATTTTAAATTTAAATAAATAATAATAATTTTAAAAAGTATATGATAAAATTATAAAAATATAACTTTGTCCCTGTGTTATGTCTCCTCCGCATCTTCGCTTAACAGACATGTCCTTTTCACGCGTCCGATTACTGGGCCGCGTCCGGCCCAACCTGCTGCATCTGACGCGGTATACATCTTCCGTTACGTGTTCGTGTCCGCGACGCGTCGAACGCGGAGAAGCAGTAATAAACTGCCGTGTCGGAGCTTCATAGCATATAACCATTATATACAATTTAAAACATTAATAGAATGAATAGTCTTCGAAAATCAATCAAGTTTGTAATATATTGGTTTTCTATAATTAAGTTATAACAAATCTATGTAAGAAACCCATATTGATTCTTCTTACATGAATACTCCATATTCAATCAACATAAAGGAGGAGATATTGTTTACCCATATTATTATTTGAACCTGAATTCATATTTTTAATAAGAGTTTAACCTAAAAGCGATGACTCAACTCTAGATTCCACCAACACAAAGTATGAGACATTGATCACCCACATTATTTTCTAAACATGGGTCTATATTCTTGAGCAAAGTGTCAACCCACATGTGATGACCCAGATAGAATATGCCCCCATCAACATTTGAGATTTAATCAACATACTATGTGAGACGTTATCCAACCACATTATTACCTGAACATGAGTCCAAATACCTGACCAGAGTGTTTACCCGCATGTGACAACCTAGATTAAATATGTCTCTATTAGTGTTTCAAAACATCATTTATAAATATCACTTCATCAAATTCTAACAATAACGTTATTTCAAAAGAGACTTGTATTCACCACTTTGCTATCCTTTTCTTCCTTACAAAGTTACCTTCACTTCAACAATATGTTACTCTAGAATTAACAACAATTGTTATGGTAAGTTCATGACATTATTTTTTTCTCAAACATATTTTCCGTGGTAACATTTTCACAGTATATTAATTTCTTCAATGTTTTAGGACCCCAAACATGATGTTGTGGATTCTTATTGTCATTCAATGGCAAAGCCACATCCTTTAACACTTTTAATGTTGGAGTAAGCAAGATTTGCTCAAACTGCAAAACTAAGGCATTTTAAAAGTGGATCATGACTTAATAGCCGCATTGGTTGAGAGATGGAGACTTGAAACTTACACATTCTACCTTCCGATTGGTAAGTGTTCCATCACATTACAAGACAAGTCAGTTTAATTGCATCTCAAAGTAGATGAACCACCATTCGTTGGCCCCACAATGTTTGATTGGGAGTAAATGTGAAACATTTATTTGGGCGTCACACCAATCCTAGATCAATCACTCATCAATTCACAAGTGAAACTAAAATGGCTAAGAGAAAATATGCTCCCAATGGGTGAGGAACCTACAAATGAATAACTACAATAACATTGTAGGGTATACATACTAGGTTTGATTGGAAGAGTTTAGATGTTTGATAAAATAGATAACAAAGTTTATCTTATGTACTTAATATTTTTTACTAATCAATGCAGAATAAGATAATCACTATAAGAAATTTCGTTATTACCTATTGTAGAAATCAATAGGTAAAAAAAACTTACCTACAAATCACATATTATTGTTATAACATACATATATTCATATATATGAATGAAAACAATCTAAAATAAAGAAAAAATTAAGAACAACATCCCAGCATCTCAACTCTTCATTGACAATTGATTTTCAATGTGCCTTATATACATAAACCTAAACTTACAACGAGGAATAAAAGGACATAGAAAGATAAGAGAGAGAGAGAGAGAACTTACATGATTGCGGTAGATGGAAGAGACAAAAATTAAGTACGTGAAGAGGGAAAGGGAGGTCGCACAAGAGAAGATTTGCTTCCTAGGGTTTTCAAAATTAGGGATTTTGAAACCTGTATAGAATTCCTACAAAAAATAATTGCAAATTGGATACTTTGTTTAACATAAACACATACCAAGATAATTGACAACAAAAAAATATATTGAACAAACGTTACCTCCATACGAAGAAGGTTATGCTTGTTCTCAAAAACTTCAAATCCTTTTCTTAGTGTCACTCTAAATCCACTTATGAAGAAGTTTAAATCCCCTTAAACCAAAGAAAAGTAAAGGTTGAAAACAAATAATATGATATTAAACCAATACACATCACCTTTCTCATCGAATATCACACGTGAACGTCAACTGAGCATCCTATTCTTTAATTGAAGTCTGATTTGAGGTTAGGAACCTAACACGCCACAATTTGAAGTTAGGATACACCACAAATATTAAGGTTAAAGACGCCACAAGTGATAATTACTAAGCTTAAGGCAAGCAGGTTAAGCAAATTCTTATTAGAAAGATGAGCGCGAGGAAGGCGAGGAAAGAGATGGTGGACAAAGAATGAAAGTGAGGTCGAGCACAACAATGGCTTCTTTCTGAGGTGTTTAAGTTACGATGGAAGTTTTGCCCTAAACGTTTTAGAAATTTAACTTCTCAATTATTCATTTATTGAAATTTGTATGTAATGCATGTGATGAGTCATTATTTTCACTTATTTACTTGTCTTTCTGTACCTATTTTGATTAGTGATTTGTGTTTAACTGTCTATTATTTTCTCAATTTCACTGTTTGGGCTTCATTTACTAGAAATTCGTAATTTTATTTAATTCGGATTTTTTGAGCTAATTTTATTATTATTTTTAGGGTAGCTTTGGAATTTTATTGGGCTTGGAAATTAATTCTGGAATTGAAGAGAAGCTGACACATTATCAGTTTTTATTTTCAGTTTTTAATCATTGGACCATAATTGAAAAAATTTGGGTCCATTAGGTTTAGTGTTGAGGGCTCACCTAGGTCTAACCGCCTATTAAAGGAGGTGAAGCGCAGGCAGTTCTTGACTCTCTACTTTTGGGATTCAGTCCGTTCTCTCTCTGTCTCTCTGGAAAATCTGGTTTTGTATTTATTTTCTTTGCAATTGTGTTTTTTTGTTTTAATTCAATTTCGTCCCTGTTTCAATTTCGTCCCTGTTTCAATTTCGTTTTGCTTTTAATCTTCGTTTGCTTCATTCGAATTTAATGGAAGGTTAATTTATAAGGTTATCCTTTTGATCCAGATTGCGATGAAGCTTCGAGGTTGTTGTTGTGTTGTTTTTGCTCTCTTCGTCTCTTAACTCTTCATCATTTTATTTCTATGCTTAATTTTTTACTAGTTCATGCTTAATGTTTCGGTTAATATGAAATTTGTGTCTCTTGTTCATGCTTAATGGAGTGAGTCACGAGTTGCTGGGATGGAATGAATGATGTATGTGAATGCTTAATTTGCATAAGGAAAACTTGTGTTAATTCTCACTTAGTTAATTAATTCGGGTTAGAATTAGGGTTCAATAAGTGGAGCATGAACTTTTGTATCCTGTGATAAGCAGACTGCATTGTGAAGGCAATGTTTGCATCCGTGGTGAAGGCAAGCCATAATATGAAATGGTAGGGTAATGTTTGCATGAGAAATACCCTTTTAGGTACATGCCAAACATATAAAGAGTCCTTGCAGTGTGCCACCCACCATGATATATATAAAGAATATATCATGTAAATTTTGATATGAATTCTGATATGAATGGAGATAGTTAATAGAAATTTACTAACATGTAAATTCTTATATGAATTTTTATGCCTCTGCTGCATAAGTATCCAAAACATATTCAGCATAATTTTCAGAGTAATTTTCTTTTTCAACATGGAATATTGGAGATTTAAATATGAAGTTAATGATGCATGTAGTCATCTACATATAACTTATGAATCAAGACCTACATGTGAATGACTCTATGATAGCATGTTATCTTGAAATTAATTGAGTAATTACACTAGTATGTTGTTGTTGTTAGTAATTTCACAATATAATAGTATGTTGCACATTTTTAGTTTATTTTAGATAGAGAATGTGTGTGTTTGTGTTACTACCAATATCACCATTGCTTTCAAATTCGATACTTTGCTCTGTACTCATAACGAAGTTTTGTTTTGCAAAGGTTATAGTGTTAAATTTGAGGGCTTAATTAGCTTTTTTCTGGAACATGTCTTCTGGAGAACCACCCCAACCCCCACCCCATGGTGATTACAAGGGCAAAGGCATAGCACATACCAAGAAGAGAAAATATTTGCTTAGAGTGAGTCTTGAGCATCTTTCTGAAACATCGACTGCTCCTACCACTGCTGTGGCACCCACACAGTCCGCTGTTGTGGGGCCCACACAGTCCGCTGTTGTGGGGCCCACACAGTCCGCTGTTGTGGGGCCCACACAGTCCGCTGTTGTGGGGCCCACACAGTCCGCTGTTGTGGGACCCACACAGTCCGTTTTTGTGGGACCCACACAGTCTATTGCTGTGGGACCCACACAGTCTATTGCTGTGGGACCCACATAGTCCATTGCTGTGGGACCTACACAGTCCATTGCTGCTACTATTTCAGCAACACATACACCTGCCTCAAGCTCAGGAGGTGCACCCACTCCTACATCTGTTGTTAACAAAGATGCACCATCAACCTCTGCTGGCAATTTACATACACCAGCCCAATAGCCAGATAATGATGTTGAAGATGACATTGATCTCCATAATCGACCGTTCATTGAACCTTACAGTCGAGGGTAATATTTTATTTTCATTAAGTAAATTATATATGTAACTTGTTTGATTATTTGAAATGTTTGCAACAATTGTCTTTGTCATTAGGTTTTTTCCATCTAGAGTTGCTTCACAAGCTATCACAAAGTGTATTAAGCAACAATTTTTGGAGCCTTGGTCTACATGGGGAGTAATACCAGATTCCGAAAAGGAGCACTTTTGGAACCGTTTTAAGGTTCAATATTTATTCATTGAGTTGTATTACAAATTTACTCACTTTATATTTCTTATCTCAATTTCATTTCTTAACTTTTACAGTCCAGAGTTCAATGGATGCCACAACATGAAAGTCAAATTAAGAGAAATTTTCACAGTTTAGCATCTCATAGACTCTCTGAGATGTTTAGAAAAGCTAGAAATGCAGGGCAAAGGCCAGAATGGATTGGAGAAAATGTGTGGAGCGGCTTGCAAGCACATTGGAATTCTTCATTGTATCGTAATAAATGTGCTACAGCCCAAAAAAATAGAGCATCTGAAAAGGGTGGAAGCTTACACACAGGTGGCTCCATCACCACACATGAACATGCCCTTCGATTGGTATATAAACTCTATCTATCTACCTTATTTATCTAAGTTTAAAAGTTTTATATATGTAAATTAAGTTTGCAAAAATGTATTAAAGGCAAAAGAACTTGGACGGTTTGTGTTTGTTGATGGGTCTTCCACCGAACGCACACCAGGAAAGGTACTAAGGAGTTTGTAGATGAAAAATCCAAGAAGACACTTGTAAGCTGAATTGTCAAAATTTCTTTAAACATTTACGATAGTATGGGTTGATTTACTAATTATGTAATCTTCTGATAACAGGAAGACTTTGAGACTAGACTCTCATAGGCTAGATCAGAGGTTGGATCATGTCCAGATGAATCAGGGGAGGTTAATGCTACTAATCAAGCAGATGATGACATTCTTAGGACTCGATATTGGGTTGATGCAGTAAGAGGGAAAAGTAAGGGAAGATTGTATGGTACTGGACAGATTGGTGCAACTTACTCAGGTGGAAGTGAAAGTCTGAAACACCAGCCATCAACCTCTACCAACAATCCAGAGGATATGAACCTCATTAAGAAACAACTCTCAAAAAGTCTTGAAACAAATGACAAGTTGAGTATCAAGATTAAAGCCTTAGAAACAATTGTTAAGAGGTTCCTTCCTCCTAAAGCCCATGCATTAATAGTTGTAGACCAAGAACATCCACCATCACCACCACAAGACGAACATCCAGAAGATAATGATCAGCAGCAAAATCTTAACCACGAGCAAAATCTTGATCACGATCATTCTTCTGATTATGGAGGAGACTATTAGTTTTTGTTAGTAGTTTTTGTTATAAGACAATGTAACTTTGACGAACCATGTATATTTCTTTAGTTTACCTGCACTTGGTTAATAAATTTGATTTTGGACAACAATATCTTTGTGGTTTTGTTTTAAATTGTATTGTTCGAATTTTGTTATTAGATACTATAATTATGAAAGCAAGTGATTAAGTAATTCAATCAGAAGGTGATAAAAGGACATGGATTGACTGAAAAACATACCGACATACAAAACCCGTCGGTAAAATCTGTCATAGACTTTTACCGACGAAATGTTTCGACGGACAGAGATTGTCCAAATTTACCGACGGATACTTTTGACGGATGTCAACTATCCAAATTTACCAACGAATTTTTCGACGGATAATATCCGTCAGTAATTACCGACGGATATTTCAACGGATGAAGTCTGTCGGTAATTACCGACGGATGAGGTTCGTCGATAATTACTGACGGATTTTTCAACGGATGAGATCCATCGGTATTTACCGACGAAAAGTCATTCCCCGTCGATCAATTTTTCGACAACTAAATAACCGACGGCTACGTGTCCGTCGAAAATCCGTCAGTAATATGTTGTTACCGATGGATAAATGATGTTATCGACGGATTTGGGCCGTCGATTATTCTCTCTTTTTTGTAGTGCAACCTACTATGAACGACAAAAGACACTCATTTGTGTCTAATTCAGATGATTTTTTTCTCTAACTTGTTCGCAACGAATCTTAACGCACAACCTTCTGTCAACGCTTGTGTGCAATATATGCATCCAACAAACAAAGAGTTCAACTATTCATTACAATATTTCAATACTTCAAAATTCCTTCTAAATCGAATTTTAGATTTAAAAAAAAACATTATTTTACTGAAACCTAATTACATCAACATTATATGTATAAGATTTAATTTTTTTCCTTTAATATAAATTTAATAGTTGAACTTTACATGTTAACTTATTTTAAATTTCCCATTACATTTTTATAAAAGTTTAACACAATCATAACATCATAAATAATAATAAAAATATTCTTCTAAAATTTGGAATGTTACTTCTCTTTCATTCATTTTATATACAAACTATAACAATAACATATGTAATTATCAATTATAATTATAAAAATAAACCCTTAAATTATTTTTTTATTTTGTTCGTTCTCACATACGAATAAAATTTAATCTTAACAATTTTTATTTTTAATATGTATCTAAAATTTTCATTTTACATTTTAAATCATTTTATATTTCTTATTGCATTTTTTATTAAATCCTTTCAAAATTTAATTTCACAAATAATAACAATAATAATAAACATCCACACACAAAAAAAATTGTTCTATCTTTCATTCAAATCTTATACAAACGATTATGACAACAACAAATTTACTCTCATATAATTTTTCAAAATCAATATTACAGTACCAACATTTTTTTCAACTTTAAATTCTTTTTTATTTTGATCCTTCTCACAAACCAATTACATTTTAATCTAAACATTTTTAATTCTTTATTTTAAATTTATTTTGTGCATAATAATTTCTTTTTTTAATACAAATATAAAAATTACACTTTATATTTTTATTCATTTTATACATCCTATTGCATTTCTTAAAATCCTTCCAAAATTTTATTCCAGCGATAATAATAAATGTTCACAAAAGTTTTAAATTTCTAAATTTTGTACAAAATCAAATTATATTCTCCTTAAATAATTTTTTTTTTCAATTTCCTCCCTCTCTCAAACCAATTAAATTTTCTTCTCTTTTTAAATTTTCTACAAAATCAAATTATATTCCCCTTACATAATTTTTTATTTTCCTCCCTCTCTCAAACCAAACAAAAATTATTCTCCCCAATTTTAATGAATTATTTCAGTAAACTTTTTGACTAACATTAATTTTATTTTCTTTTCTCTTGTTTTTTCTATTATTTTTTCCAATTTTTCTCCCCCCTTTACTTAAAAAAAAAAGGAAAAAAAAACTTTTAGAATTCAATCTCCCTAAAACCAAATTCTGATAAAATTTCCAGACGTCGAAAACCCAAAATGAAAATGGAAAATCGACTTTGGGAGATTAACTTTCCATTGTAAACAGTACTATTTGAAGGAATAAAGTTTCCCAGAGTCCATTTGGGGAAATGTTTTTGAGAAATGTTGATGTAATTACTTTGAGAGTTGGCAAATTGACCCCATATTCAGCTTTCACGAGATTGGAAACTTGTGATTCTAAAATCAGTTCACATGATATTCTTTGCAAGTTATTTTGACTGACAAGTAAATCAGAGTGAAACCATTCAATCAGTTAATTTGTAGATACAAAAAGTCACAGAAGTCTCTGACTGGTGAGAGTTTCTGAGCTTGTCCCATCACCAAAAATTATGATGTTGACACTTCACCTACCTAATCAATGTCCAGCCATCAATTTAGAAGTGGGTCTTCTGGTAGTGTCCAAAACACTAAATAAAAAATATTCATTTTTTTAAAAGTAATAGGAAATGTATTAAAAATTAAACTTTACACTTTACATGTGCTGTGATATATGATTTTTCTTTTCTCATCTGTTTTAATCTGTAATATGGACTAAGCTAAACACTTTATGAACTCTTCTTTACATGCATTCATGCCCCATAAGAGGAAATGCAAGATTTGCCAGAAAGAGTTTTAAGGCAAATAGAGGGGACACACAAAAATTGGCAGAAAATTTCAACACCAGCTCATTGCACAAATCTAAACTTAGCTTTGCATTACTTTCAAGATACTGTGACTTTGGAAATACTATACAATGTAGATGTTTTATTGACTTGGTGCAACAGTCTCAAAACCAACCATAGATCCCACTTCTTATAGGGGATTTCAAACACATGAGAACACTTATGATTACAAATATGAGATGCCTTATTTAGAAAGAAGTGTATAAATTACATCTCACCTGTGATTTCAGACTAATTAAGATAATGCACATGTATAAAAAGAATAATGAAACCTTTCAAAACATGTTGTATCTACAAACACCAGCCACACATAACTTTGTTTTTCAGTGGCAGCGCTCACCAACAGATAGTACTGCCTCCAAAATGTGTCTTTGACCAAAAATTTATGCATGTTGCAGGACTAATCTGTGTAAAACATTAAACCATGCCTTCCATCTTTTGTTACCTTAGTCACACTTCAATCCACAAATCTCCAGTACAACATCATTTTTGGGCAAAAAGGGGTTGATCCTCACCCAAAGTAGTGTTAAGATTGAAGCCAGAAGAATGGCCCAGACCAATATGATGGTAGGAACACCTTCCTGTTTTCCCATGACACCCTTGAGGAAAGGATAAAGATGGACAATGACCCAAAGGGCGAAAAATAGCCTGCCAAACAAAGGACCCCATGAATCATAGCCATTATTTATAGCATCTGAAACACCAACAATGACTCCAATTATGTTTATGATTAGTAGGGTCAAGGGAGGGATCAACAAGGATGTCCACTTGAAGATGTAGAGTTCAGCAAACTCTCCATCATCTGCAGCTTTTGATGTGACAGTGAAGTTTGTGTTAACTCCTGCCAGAACTTTGAGCAAACCCTGAAAGAGAGCAAACAGATGTGAGGAGGCACCACCAATAACCCAGAACTGCTCATTCCTCCACCAGTCATGTATACCAACACCTCCCCACTGCATTTCCAGAATGCCAGTTGCAGCTATAGAGATGAATAGGGCCATGAAAATGATACTGGCATAGTTACTTATCTGAGAACAATAAAATAAAGCATTAGTCAAAAACACCATAACCTGCATCACATTCTATTTTATTAGCACTACACATACCTTTATAGGTACTCCTAATCAAAAGTTTGAGATAATATTAAAAAACTTTGTAGCACACACTTTACTACATACTATATTATGATTTTAATACATCTTTGGCTTTTGATTGTTTGTGCCTATAGGGACTGTAATTATATAAAAGTTACTCCCATGTTTATGTATCCCTACCTAGGATATAAATTGTACTCAGTTTGATGATTGTAATTAAAAGTTGAAAAATTTAATCCTACCTCAGGGACAATGAATTTTCCAGTGAGCAGACAGACAGCAGGCAATGCACAGTAGGCAATTAAGGGAAGTGAAGTCAGAGGATAAACAACTGAGTTTATGTAAGAGAATCGTTCCAGCGACTTCAAGCCACCACCATAACCATACCATATAGGACAATGCCTACTGAAAAAGATCTCAACAGATCCGAGTGCCCATCGAAGAACTTGATGCAGACGATCTGAGAGATTTATAGGAGCTGAACCCTTGAAAGCAGGCCTTTTGGGCATGCAGTACACAGATCTCCAACCATGACAATGCATCTTGAAACCTGTTAAAATATCTTCTGTAACTGAGCCATATATCCACCCAACCTGAAACAATGTTGCAGATGTCTTAAATACATGTAGAGCATGGCTTAAAACAGCTTCAAGGCCTTAAATCTGAAACAGATAGCATACCTCTTTCCCCCATTCTGTCTTATCCTCATAACCACAACTAATTACATGGATGGCTTCTTTCAGGAGTGTTGCTGAACTTGCTGCTTTTGGAATTCCCCCATCTTCCATGAGTGTTGAAGCTATGAAAACAGATGATTGCCCATATTTCTTCTCAAACTTTTGTTGAGACATTAGTGAGGACTTCTCGTTGTCAATTCCTGTGATTGAGGTTTCAAGAGGAACACCAAATGCCATGACAAAATCAGTTAGATGCTTCATAAGAATGCAAATACAATAAAAGTATGCTACATAAGTATATATTGTAATAGTAGAGTAAAGTTCAACTCAGTACATTTCAAGGAACTATTTAGAGTCTTAGAATGAATCTGAATGTTTCCAAATGAAACACAAAGCCAATTTGAGGCATTTCATACCTTCAATTCCCTCTTCAATATTTTCTAGTGCGTGCATTTGCTTAGTGTCATCCTTCTTCTTTACCATCTTTTTCACACTTGACTTTGATTTAATCTTTCTTTTACTAGATCCACAACACAGACAGCAGCACCATTTAGGCCAACAGTTACATGTCTTCCTTGGTGGTTTCTTTGTAGCAGGGGCATCAAATCCATAAAATGCCTGCCTCCTGAAGACACACCCAGTTCCCACATATATTGGTCCTTGGATGCCATCCAAACCTTTCATATTGATCTATACATATTTAACAAATATTAGCTTTTCCTTCAAAGCAAACTAAAAGCTATATGTATCTATGTATGTATAGTAGTATATATGTTCAAACAAAAAGAGCAAATTCTTACTTACATCAAAGAATACAACATTGCGATTTGAGTATCTATCATTACGATCAATCCCATCAAATCTTTGGGGAAACTGTACATAGCATATTTTTTTCCCAGATGTAGGATCCATCATGAAGCACATGGCTTCACGAAGGGCCTTACTATTATTTATGTAGTGATCACAATCAACATTCAGTAGGTAAGGAGCATTTGTGATTATTGCTGAGACTCTCACCTTCACAATCAACCAACAAAGCAATAGAAAAAATGTTAGAAGGAAAATGGAGAGACAGAATAAAACTAAGAAAGCTTTCATTTTAATAGTGAGAAAAGGGACTCTACCAAAGCATTCATAGCTCCAGCTTTCTTGTGGTGCTCATATCCAGGTCTTTTCTCACGGGACACATAGACAAGTCGAGGTAATTCATTTCCTTCAATGTCACGAACACCATTTTGACCAAGGAAAACCTGTAATCACAGTTGAAGTCATACAGACATGCCACGTGGACACAACATTTTCAATCCACAGAAAAGACCAAAAATAGCATCTTAAAATGGTACTCACTTGTATCATTCCAGGATGATCTCTGACATTGTTCCCAGGCCATGGAGTGCCATCCTGCATTGTCCAACCATCCTCAGGCACCTTCTGCGCCATTGCCACCAATGCATTAATCCTCACTTTGAACTCTTCATACTCCCTCTGTCAACAAAATTGAGAACAACAAATGCAACCAATTATTGCTTGAAGCCAATAGAAGAGATGAAAGATGATAGACAGAAATAAAGGGCAAAACTTACGTACAACTCTTTAGGTGTTTTCAACATTGTTATTCAATGAATTGGAATTCATCTCAGTAACTTTATTAATCTTTAATGCTAACCTTTATTACGTAAATTTTTCTAGTAGAACTTTAGTTTTGATCAGAGAACACAAAAGTAAATAAACAACTACGTCTAAGTTTTGTCCTAAAGTAAAACTCAATCATGATTCAAGAGAAGCCAAAGAAAAATAACTAAACTTTCCCCTGGAATAAACTATGTTTCCCAGTTAGTCATATTTCATGCAAAATTGAAGCCTTAAGTTTATGGCTTTTCCTTTTGGTCAGAAAATGACATGATAGGAACAATTTCAAACCTTAATGGCACGACGTTCTCTTATAAATGCTGCATCCACTTTATCCTTCAAGTAGTCAACCTTCTGTGCAAAATACCATTCTGGAGCCCGCGGTTCAATGCTGAACTTCTTGCAGAATGGAACCCATTTCCTTGCAAACTCAGAAGTCTCAGAAAGTGCTTCAAAAGTAAGCATTGCAGCACCATCATCTGACACATAACAAGCAACCTTCTCCACTGGATAATCCACAGCAAGGATGGACAGAACTGTGTTTGCAGTTATAAGTGGAGGCTCTTTCATAGGATCCACTGTACTGACAAACACGTCTATATCAGCCAACTGAGATGGTTTTCCTTCTTTCTCGTACCTGTGAAGTTGTAATTTGTAAAGAATCAACAAATAATGTCTAATGTTATGCCACATACACATACAAGGAGAGGCAGAGAAAGACCAAATACCTTAGAGATAAACGATCAAGGTATGTTTCCCGCATAATCGGGCTCCATTTTGGGAACTGATCAAAAATCCATGACACAGCAAACCAGATTTCACATATTATTGATGTGAGCCACAATGCATATGCATCATTGACTGGATGGAGAATTCTATAATGAAAAAAGAGGCAAAGAATGGCAATCCGGAGCACTATTATGATTCTGTATGGATTAATCCTGCTTGAACTAATTGGCAGCTTTCTCCACAGTGGCTGTCTGCCTTCATCCATTCTGTCAACAGGAATTCAGATTAAATAATCATAAATTGAGCAGACAAGAAAGTACATAAATATAGAAGACATTATGAATGCAACTGGTGTATTTTCACTTGCTATGCAATCTCTAGACAGGAAAAAAAAAATGGATACTCTTGCACTTAGTTGTGGGAATTGGTGAATGGAGGAACTAACAAAATTGTGTTCTTACCCTCAAAATAGATATTACATCTTATAACATTGTGGAATAGAAATCCAAGTGGTGCTCAACTTTGTTTACTATTTCAAGATGTTTGGTAAAGCAACTCATTTGTAATGTAAAATTTTCTCTTGCAATACTTGTTTTCAGACACTTTACTAAAACCAACTTATCTTCTTCAGAATTTTAATATGAAGATGTTAAGCTGGTAACATATTAGTTGTTTATAATGAAGAATGATGATTATTTAGTGATTATTGATATGAGAAAGTTGACAATTAATGAATTACTTGATGAATGCAAGAAACAGAGTGATTTTAGAAATATTGGTACAAAATTGAAGAAAGCTTAATTTACAACCTTATATAGCTCTCAGCCAAACCTAGAAACTTGAAAAAAAAAATGCAATAAAAATGTAACAATGTTGGTGATGAAATGCTTAGCAAGTATACATAAATTTTAAATAAAAATTATCGAACTTAAAATAAGTATAAGAAGGATATTTAATAAAAAAAATGTGATCTTAGGTTTTTATTGAATATTTGTACCTAAAATTAGAAATTAAATTTTAATAACAATAAATTACAGATAAAAATTAAAATAATGATGATTTATGGATAAGATTAAGATAGAGACTAATCTTTAAAAAATAAAATTATTATTTCAAAAAAATTACTAAATGATATTTAGCAAAAGAAAGGTTAACTAGAGATTAAATTAATGTTAGTTAATTGCAAAATTAATGATGAAAACATAATTTAAACCTAATTACTTTAGTTGCAACTTCTTTAGAGATTGCTAATTAATTTAAATGAATATCTACAGGTGATATGATGAAAACCCAAATTTACCCCCATCCTTCAGCTGTTCTAAAAGAGATGCATCAAATATTACTTTTACTTTATTTGTTATACATGTTATATGGTACAAACTACAAGAAGGCCATAAAATATTAATTTTAAATAAAAATTAATTTTTCATCTTATCTAAATAGGTTGTCAGAATTTTTGTTGGAAGAATGTGAGTGAGGAGTATTGACTTAGTAAGTAACTATTAAATCCCATTTTCTTAATCATATTTATATACATTGTCATAAATATAGAAAAACTATTCAAAATCAAATATTAAAAATAATCCTGTTTTTTTCTTATCAGTTTACATGTTACAAATTGTAACTTTCTGACTACCTGACAATGGTTTAAAATTATGGTTTCAATGAATGATCTTGCTAACATTTTCAGTTTAACATTTAGCTGTTTGTAAAAGCCAAAATAAGTTGGACATGCTCTAAGATTGAAGCAGCCAATTTGGCTTTATATAAGTTCAAATACCTTAACAGATAAAGTTGACAAATGAGAAGCACAAATAAAACCAGCAAGTTTTATGATTAACTTTCAAGGAACAAAATATGAGAATAGGAATTAGAGAGTAACACCTACTTTGGCAAGTCAGGATCATCCATCTCATCACTATCCTTACCCCCTTCATGCCTAACCACCTGAAGTTTTTCACTTTGCTTTTTCTTCCAATCCTCCATCCTTTCCTTCCATGCAACACTTCCATATCCATAAACTGCTATGTCCTTTTTAGGATCCATAGGTCTAGGTTGAACTGCATCACCAACATTAATTGTCACATTAAATAAGGACAGTGAAACCAGGACAGGGCTAACTAGGAGCAGCACAGTCTCAACAATGTGCACATGCAAACAATACAAAAATGTCAATGCCAATTGGACACTAGCTTGGTGTAGTTAACTACTTTAAGTACACCCTCATATTTCATCTGGGTAATTTATATAACAGGTACTGTTAGTTGTGGTGGTGTTCTCTGATCAGAATTGAAGTTTACCTAAATAATTACCTTGGTGAAATGTCAATGCAAAATTACCTTGGTAAAACTCCAATTCTAATTGGAGAACAACACCAACAGCACCTATGGAATTACATGTAAGTGTTGTACCTTAAATAATTGCTATTATGTTTTGTCCGATAAAATTACTTACCTGGTACAGATGAATCAAGAAAAGGCATAGGATAAATCCGTTTCCCTCGAGTCATGAATGGAGGAAGTATAAGTGCATGTTTATCAGCAGAAATGCCCACATCCTTAATTGAAAAACCAATTACTAAGACAAATAGGCCCAAAAAATAGTATATTCAAATTCAGAAAAAAGACAAGAAGAGACACAAGTGATGAAAATGAACTGACCTCTTGACCATATGTCAGAAGAGGGATCTCAGAAGCCACAGAAGCTGCATCAAATTCTGATGGTGTGTGGACCGAACCATTGACTGAACCATAGTTAAGGCGAGTAGAGAACATGGCCTCAGACATGTGATGATGATCTCGCCTAAGATTGCCTCCAAACTCGCTTTCCAAATCATCAGTGTCATCCTCTTCTTCATCACCCTCAACTCTAGCACTACCTGATATCAGTTGCAGTGTTAGCCAAATCTATCATCAGATTATGTTAATAGAACAAGAGAAATGCTAACAACAACACACTGTATGTTGTTGGTTAAAATTCATTGAAAACTGAAGAATCATGAATCAGAAACACATTAAATAATTGAGACCGACAAATGGTATAATTCTAATAAATTTCAGTCAATAATAAAAAAAACATTAAAGTCATGCCATAATCATTCTTCAACATAACCAAGCCAAGAAAGAAACATGAACACAGACACAAAGAGATCAGAGTGAAAGTTGGTTGAAGCTTCTTCACCTTTGATGCGCTTATATCTCGTTTTACACTGAGGACAAACTTGGTTACCCTCTCTTCTTTCATACTCATAGCAAGGTCTGCACACAGGGAATGCACATTCATTGCAAGCAACAAATGGCTCCCCGTTCACTGTAACCTCTAACTCATCCCCACAGATCTGACAAATTTGACCACTTAATTCTGTGACAGCAGTTACCTGCAAATAACAGAGATAATGCTAACGGTGATCAGATCAGGAAAATTGGATGGTAATGTACTTTACAAGAAGATGCAAGTCCGTTTTTTATTTCTAAATAGGTGCACATGACCTTTACTACTCAAAATAAGCAGCATCAAAGTTTATGACTTCCATGCAAAAAATCCAAAAGCTCTGAAATTGATAAACCAGGGCAAGAAAAAATAACAAGAAGCATGGAGAGAACAGCAAAAGGACTAAGTTGAATGAACTCAATTTATTCAAACTTAGATTGGTGAAAAAATACTTTTTTTTTTCTTTTACCCTGAAGCTGGAGAGAAACTGAAAAGAGTTTGGATTGGAAAATTTTCCACAATTAACACAAAAACAAAATAGAAGTCCCCATCCCCAAGAGAGAGAGAAGGAGAGAGACAACTAGCTTATTTATTTCAGCTTTAAACTCTCAAGACATTTTGAAAAACCATTTCTAAAAGAAAAAAAAGATCATACTGAACCCAAATACCCTTAGGGATGAAATGAAGGACTCAAAATGGAAAGACAACCCAATTGGGTCAAAAAATCAGCATGGAAATCCAAAAAAGAAAAGACCCAATGGGGAGTTTCCTTCTTCAAACTCTTGACGTGGCTTTGTGAGATGAGTTGAAGAATAAGGACAAATCTCAGAAAAGAGACTCTTTTCTGAAGGCCATGTGAGCTCAAAATCTTCAGAGGAACTGAGAAATCAGAGAGATAGAGACCACTCACTCTTGCAGTCTCATCAGCATTGATAAGAACAAACTCATTCCTGTTATGAGACCCTGCTATCAGTCTCCCTTTGGTGTCCATAGAACTCTTAACTCACTCGACACCAAAATCCTCAAACACCAAATACTCCACTCACAAAGTCTCTTCCATGTTCACAGTGAAAGAAAGAAGCAAATATAAAAGGGCTATCAAACTAAGAGTGAAACCGAAGAAAGCTGTCTCCTTTGGAGAGAATAGTTCACGAAATGATTCTTTTCTTGAGCAACCCGGTTATCTAAGAAATGGGGTGCCAGGTTGCTACTGGTACTACAACCTACTCTTTCTCATTTGTGAAAGGCACAAGCTTGCAGCATTATAAGCAAACACATCACAAAAAGGGTCACATAAAGGGACAAGAAATGTGAGTGTGGAAGAAAGAAAGAGAGAGGAGGAAAAGGGGAAAGAGAATCTATCCAAGCAAGCACGGGTTGGAAATTCAACGGAGAAGAGATGAGACAGAGTCAGAGACAAAGAGAGACAATGTGGGAATGTGTTGCTGTGTACGTGTATGTATATGTGTTTGTGTTTGTGCTTGTGCAATGCGTAGGAAGAGTAGTAGTTGGATCCATAATTGTTTTCCCTCATAATACATTAGATTGCCATGTAGATTATAAGTTATGTTTTTGTTTTGCTTATGAATTATTAAGCAATGCTAGCTGTAAGTGTGTGTAATGTGTAAGTGTGCATTAATTGGACTATAATGTTGTGGAAGTAACTTTCACAAAAATTAATTTTAAATTAGATATTCATATTGAAATGTTTTTTTAATAAATAAAACGGATTTTTAAGTCTTTTAATTTGGCCAAAATTAATCTTGACTTTAAAAATAACTATTTTAATTCTCATATATTTTATAATTAATAAATTTTATCCGTTGTTCTAACATCTTGAATTTCATAAAAAAAATATTCTCTAATTATAAAATATATGGGAATCGAAATCATGGAGTCTAAAATATAAGGACTAAAGCTAATTTGAATAGAGAATGAAGATTAAAATATGTTTTTAAAGTATGTTAATAATTAATTAAAGTGTGTTAAATATAACTTTTAAAATAATCATGTAAAAATAAATAATAGATATAAAATCATTTAAGACTAAATTTCATTTTAGAATAATAATACTATAGAAAAATTATATTTTAAGTATATTCTAATATTTTTTAAAACAAATGAAAATTAAGTGAAATTCGAATAGGAAATTATAGTATATGTTAATAAAAGGACGTAAAAAAAAGCACTAACTTTTCTTGCAAGCCAAGCCGAGGAGCGTAGAGTAAAGTCACGTGAGGATAATACGAAAAAAACAAAGAGTCACGTGACGCTCGTGCGAGTACGAGATGATGCACAAAATATCGCCATTGAAAGAATTAAACTATGATACGAATTTTGAAACAGCACTAGCGCTTCATCATATAATAGTAAGAGTAAATTCTCGTGACTGAGAAATAGCCAAAATATCTTCCCTCGCGTCTATTTTTTGAAGTTTTAAAATTTGCTTTTGTACTTTGTTTTCTTCTCTTCAAAATTTATTTTTTGAAGTTGCACTGAAAATGGTAAGAAAAAAACAAAGGCAAATCATGACTCACGAGAGTGCATGAATATGATAATAATTTATAGTACCAAGTTATATTTTTAATGGTGATCTATGCTTAAAGTTACCAAATATTTCAAAAGAGCCAAAAAGTACATTAATTTTAGAAAAATGAATTATTTTAGAAACTTCACGTAAGTATTCAATTGTAGTAATGGTAACTAGTTTTGAAAATTTATACATTTTGGATAAAAAAAATTATGGGCATGTCAAGAATAGAATAAAAGAGTTTATTGTGCCAAAAACTTAACTAACATTTCTTATTATGTTAGAAACTCTACGTTATCTTCATGGATCGTTGTACATATTGAAGTAGAAAGTTGCATCAGAAAATGAAGTTTTGTTCCCGAAATATTATTAGCTAGTGTTTTTCTGATAATAATGGCAATAACATCACATCATAGCTAAAGGCACTAGAGTAGTAGGAAAATTACATGTTAAAGAGAATTCAATTATTTTCTATGATCCTTCTTCCTTAGTTATAAAAGCCAAAGAAATCTATTTTACCTCATTGATGTAGAGTTTCATTATTGAGGAAAGAAGATAAACCAGGTGGTGGGAAGTGGTGGAGTTTGAGAAATTATAATAAATAAATTATATTTTAAAATTTAATAAATATGTTTTGCTTGATTAAGTCCGTTTTGTGTTATTAAATTATCTTTTCTTTCGGAGTTAAATCAATAGCATTCCTTCAATTTCCTTTTCTGTAATTTTTATTTAAGAAAACTAAAGTTTTATTATGTAAAATAAAATGTATATGATAATATATAAAGAAAATATTTAAATTTTGTTTATGATACTTTATAAATTTAAGGAAATGGTCATATTTTTATCGAAAGAAATATATTGCGAAATCCATACAAAAACTTGAAGAAAAAATCGTAAGAAATAAAAATTAAAAAAAAAAAAAAAAAAAAATAAAAAAAA
>Ga0209700_105918_pt1 | contig 19847 bp, 9 predicted proteins | sample SiratroredBW_FD_187528 | JGI IMG/M metagenome (GOLD analysis project Ga0209700, IMG submission 187528) | Root nodule microbial communities of legume samples collected from California, USA - Siratro red BW (SPAdes) (version 2) | ecosystem: Host-associated > Plants > Roots > Nodule | place: USA...
CAGAAGAAGCTGGAGTTGGTGAAACCACTAATCCTATGTTTAATGGACAACCTCAAACACTTGGTATCACTTCTTTATTCTCTAAAAGTCTATTTTTTAATAAAATTATATATGATTTAAGAAATATATAAACATTATTTTTTAATTATCATATGTGGAGATATTCAAGATGGAAATTAGAAGTAATTTCTCAAATAATAAATATTATTTTATTTTCAAAAACATAATACCAAATGTGATATTTTATGGTTTTTTTATATATAAATTAAAAGTATTTTCTATTATTTTTCTGGAATGTATATATTTTAGAAGCTTGTGGTTGGTACAGATGCAAAACGGCAAGAGTCACATCTAAGGCTAGTGCCACCCACAAATCCACCGCCGCCACCGCCGCCACCACCGCCACCGCCAAATCTAAGGGTAGTGCCACCATCAAACACACCGTTGCCACCACCACAAGGAAAATCACCATTGCCACCACCACGACCACACCGGCCACCAGGGAGACCACCGATACGGCGGCCATAACCAGGACGAGGAAACAGTGGGAGATAAATAAAACTGAAGAAGTACTTGCATTGCTATATTATACTAATACAACAATAATTGCAATGCTTTCTCTATCAAATAAATAACCTCTTCAACCATTATATTCCTACTCAAATCTCTTCAATATTTCAATTACCTATATCACTGCATGCCATGTTTAACAAAATCGCTGAACAATAATCATGTTTCTGCTGGTTTAATTTTTTATTCACAATAATGGTAAGCTCATAATATACACTTTTTATACCACTTTATCGAAGGAAAATGATACTTTTGACATGTAATTCACATTTTTCACTCTTACGTGTTATATGGGTCCTTACGTGTTATATGGGTCTTATTAGCAAAAGAGAGAAAATGTATTTGTTTTGTTGTATACGGAAGAGTAATTTCGTCAAATGTAAAATTACAACCCATGTATTCGAAATTATTACTGAGCTAACCACTTAGGTCAACAAAGCTAATCGTATTTCCTGTTGGATTTTCCATAGCAAACCACTTATTTAAACATGGTAAACCACTTAGACGTATTTCTTCAGATGTCATCCTCAATTAACCACTTTTATAAACCTGACAAACTAATTATATAAACATGGTAAACCACTTAAACATGTACTTATTTATTCAGATGTCATACTCAGTTAACCACTTATATAAACATGACAAACCACTTATATAAACATAATGAATCACTTAGACATGTACTTATTTATTCAAATGTTATCCTTAGTTAACCACTTATATAAACATGACAAATCACTTAGACATGTACTTATTTATTCAGATGTCATACTCAGTTAACCACCACTTATATAAACATGACAAACCACTTATATGAACATGGTAAACCACTTAGACATGTACTTCTTTATTCAGATGTCATACTCAGTTAACCACTTATATAAACATGACAACCCACTTATTTAAACATGACAAACCACTTAGAAATGTACTTATTTATTCAGATGTCATACTTATTTAACCACTTATATAAACATGGCAAACCACTTAGACAGGTACTTATTTATTCAGATGTCATATGCAGTTAATCACTTATATAAATATGGCAAACTTATTTAAACATGGCAAACCACTTAGACATGTACTTATTTATTTAGATATCATACTCAGTTAACCACTTATATAATGACAAACCACTTATATGAACATGACATCTAACTGATTTACCATGTTCATATAAGTGGTTTGTCATATTTATATAAGTGGTTAATTGAGTGTGACATCTGAATAAATAAGTACATGTCTAAGTGGTTTGCCATTTATATAAGTGGTTAACTAAGGATAACATCTAAATAAATAAGTGCATGTGTAACTGATTTACCATGTTTATATAAGTAGTTTGTCATGTTTATATAAGTGGTTAACTAAGTGTGACATCTGAATAAATAAGTACATGTCTAAATGGTTTGCTATGTTTATATAAGTGGTTAACTGAGTATGACATCTGAATAAATAAGTACATGTCTAAGTGATTTGCCATGTTTAAATAAGTGGTTTGTCATGTTTATATAAGTGGTTTGTCATATTTATATAAGTGGTTAACTAAGTATGAAATCTAAATAAATAAGTACATGTATAAGTGGTTTATCATGTTCATATAAGTGGTTTGTCATGTTTATATAAGTGGTTGACATCTGAATAAATAAGTACATGTCTAAGTGATTTGCCATGTTTATATAAGTGGTTAACTAAGGATAACATCTGAATAAATAAGTACATTCTAAGTGATTTATCATGTTCATATAAGTGATTTGTCATGTTTATATAAGTGGTTAACTGGGTATGACATCTGAAAAAATAAGTACATGTCTAAGTGGTTTACCGTGTTCATATAAGTGGTTTGTCATGCTTATATAAGTGGTTAACTGAGTATGACATCTAAATAAATCCGTACATGTCTAATGGTTTACCATGTTCAGATAAGTGGTTAGTCATATTTATATAAGCGGTTAACTGAGGATGACATCTGAAGAAATACGTCTAAGTGATTTACCATGTTTAAATAAGTGATTTGCAATGTTTATATAAGTGGTTAACTGAGCATAACATCTGAATAAAGACGTACATGTCTAAGTGGTTTACCATGTTCATATAAGTGGTTTGTTATGTTTATATAAGTGGTTAACTGAGTATGACATCTGAATAAATATGTACATGTCTAAGTGGTTTATCATATTCAGATAAGTGGTTAGCCATGTTTATATAAGCGGTTAACTAAGGATGACATCTGAAGAAATACGTCTAAGTGGTATACCATGTTTAAATAAGTGGTTTGTCATGGAAAGCCCAATAGGAAATATGGTTAGCTTTGTTGGCCTAAGTCGTTAGCTTAGTTATAGTTTCGCATATATGGGTTGTAATTTTACATTTAACGAAATTACCTTTCCATACACAACAAAAGCAAATGCATTCTCTCTCTTTCACTGGTGAGACCCATGTGACACGTAAGAGTATCAAAATAGAAATTACATGAACAGTGGTATCAAAGTATCATTTCCCCTTATTGAATAAACTTTTATATTGATCTTACTAAAAAAAACATTAACTATTCTTTTATCTAACGATTCAAAATATATTATATAAAAAGTATTACACTATCATTTTTCATATCTAAAATCTCACAAGCAATACAAGTTCAATGATTTAATTTAATAATTACTATATATAGAACTGAATAAACTCATTTAAAATTTTCTTATAAACTAGAAAATACGATAAAATTAAGGCTTTTTTTGGAAACAATATAGATCTTGAGATTAAATTTTGCTAAACATCACTTGCGGGTAAAAGTAATTTCCAATTAAAGTTTAAATTAGTTTCTCTTAATTAAAGTTTAAAATTAAAAATTTTGTAAGTAGAACAGTAAAAAGAAAATTTAACCTCTGCTAACTTAAAAAGGAAAAACATAGTTAAAAACCATTTGGTATAAACTTAAACAATAAAAATCGATTTAGTCTATGATACATAGATTATTATGGAAAAAATTAAATCTAAATTTTAAAACATAAGATGACATAAGGTGGAATAGGGGAAGGATCCTACCACTATTTCTTTTGACAAGAAGTGTAGCGTTGATTCCTTTTTTATATAATAGTAATATTACTACACAAAAAATTTAAACATACTTAAATTTAAATATTCATATATTTATCATAATATTTTAAAATATACTTTTCATGTAAGATTTAATATAAATATCTTCATATAGTATAAAATAAAATAAAGTTTTTTCATCAGTATAAAAAGAAAAATAAACTAAAAAGTTTTAAAAATATATAATTATAAATTAAATTTACATCATGATAAATCTAGTATATATCATACTTTCGTAATTTATCTCATACGTCATATTATCATTATCATATTTCTACATCATGTCATAAGTACATAGACTTATGTACTAAGACATATATGACTTTACTTTCGAAAGACTCGTACTTTAAATAGGATTCAAGAGTCTATACACCTGTCATATGACTTCTGCATATGTCATATGACTTTGAGATGTGAAATTCAAACAGTTGTCAATCTCAAGTGAAATCATATCAAACTTATATGACATAATTAATCCATATGATTTAGTTCAATCAATTCTTTCTAGTAACACAGTCATATTAATCTCCTTCTATTCTTGAACTACTTTGCCTTTAGAATCGTCCTTTATATCAACACTTGACATTGTATTTTTTTTTTGAACGGTGAAAAATTGAATTAATGAGAATAATTTAGGTATGCTCCAATCCTATTACAAAAGAAAGAAAAAAAATCCCTTGAATACAAACTCCTTTAATACAATATGGTAAGATCAGCCAATAGGGACACAAATATATCCATATAGACAGATAAGCCAATAGGGACACAAATATATCCATATAGACAGATAAACAGAAAGTGGTTAAATTAGAAACAACAACAAATAAAGTAGAACATTTACACAATAACTAGTGAAATTCCTTTTACAAAACCAAAATAGTTTTCAAACTTTGATACCATCCTTAACAATAGTAGAACTACCCTCTCCATAGTCGGTTCTCAATTAATAATCCTCCATTAACACTTGACGTTGTGATGTGATTTCGGGGTCTGGAGATAATAAGAGGACTGGTATATCTACTGAAATTGATCCTGAACTTCTCTATTCTCCAAAAAAGTTTATTTTTTATGAAAATCATATATGATTTAATAGTTGACATCTTTTTTTCGTCTGCTATGACGAAAGTCACTAAGCTATTTCACTTGATCTCTTACTACTTACGTGTTTGTTCATACTAATTGATAAAAGAATTTTGTAAGTTTCTTTCTTTATTTTAGAATTTCAAAAATCATTATATATAAGCAGATATTCATGATGGAAATAGAAGTAATTTCATCAAATAAATAAATATTATAGGATTTTAAAAACCTTACACGATGTGGCTTCTTATTGTTTTTTTCTACATTAAATATATTTATTATGTCTGAGGGTTTCATATTTTTGTATTGTCTTTCGGGAAGGTTTATATTTTAGAAGCTTAACAGCATGTGGTTGTCGCATACGAGACAATTCTAAGATAAAAAATATTATTGAGGAAGTACTTAACAAAAGTGATTAGCGTTGCTATCTTATACTAATATAATAATAATTTATTTAACAACAAAAAATAATATAAATGGAAGTATTTTAGGAGTACTCCAACTTTATTATAAAAAGAAAATTTCTTCAGAACATACATATATGCACGAAAGAGTATAAAAAACAAGATCAGATTATAAAACACAATTAACTACACCCTAAACACCTACAATTCTAAATGCGCTGACTATAAATCATTTCCATTGCTGCATTACACTCTTCTATGCATATAATTAGGTATCTTGCAGACAACATTTCTATCCCACCTCTCACAACTGTCACAATTACCATTGGAAAGTGTACTGCCCTTCCTCGCTCCTTCTTCATGTGTAGGAATGTTGTAGATTCGAGTTGCCATGTTGTAACTACAAAAGAATACAAAACAGACCTTGTACCCTTTCTACCTACCCCAACACCAACCCAAGAATAATCACTCATCCAGTACTCTTCCTCAAACACTACCTAAGTTGTACCAAACATTCTCGTGGGTTAAGGCATCAATCCGAAAAAGAGTAATGTACTTTCTACCTGTCAATCTTAATCCATTGCCAATCATTCACTTGTGCCATTGCAAAAATCTCATCCTCATCCATTACTCCATTACTAAAGACAACTTTATTCCTATGTTTCCATATTTCTCACACTAATGTCAACCACATTCCCTTCCAGACTATGTTATAGCTTTCTTACTCAGACCAATTACAAAAAGATTTCGAAAATGATTGATAATGTCATTATTCCTAACAGATTAATCCTACCCACTTATCAAACACTCTTTTGGAGACCTCCCAATACATGTGATAAGTACCAATTTTGAGTGTTTATATATATGAGAAAGCTTAAGTACATGTGGGTTTAAGTGTTCTTTAAAATAGTATTTTACCTCAATTTGAGAGTTTTTGGATTTAAATTTAGATTTTGAGTCTTGAGTTAAAGGAAATCATTTGATCTCAGTTATTGTGAAATTTTAGGTATAAAAGAATGAAGAAAATGAGAGATTGAAAGATTCATGAAGAAAATAAATAAAACGGTTAAAATAAAAAAAAACAAACAAAAAGTCACTTAACCTAGGCCGAACACGAGTTTAAAAGGGCAATTTTTGGTTTTCTGAGGATATCAAGACCTAGAGGACGGAGGCATATGGCTGGAACCACGATTCTCTTCTTATTTAGCAATCTTCCTTTCATTGGATTGTAATGACTACCATGAGTAGCTAATTCTCCATCTTTGAGACTGAATGTAATTTTGAACTCATTTGTATTTTGGTGATTTTTATGTATAATATTCAGTTTCTCTACTCAATTGGTATTTTCATCTTGTGCTTAATGCTAGAGATTTTGTCTGATCAATAGAGTCTTGATTTTGATTCTTTAATTTAAGTGGGAAATACTTTTAAGTTTTTAACCTAGATGAAAATACTCAATGTATTGATTGCGTATAACATCTATTCTTAATGTTGGGTAATTTACTAAATACCTAAGGGATCAATGTTTAGGAGATTTCCTTATGAATTTCACGTCAAAGGAATTGATGTGAATGATTTTTATATGTGCATCAATAGTGAGTAGTTACAAATATTGTATGTTCTTATCAAATCCAAAATATGAATGAGGGAGATAGATAAAGTTCAATCCCAAAGTTCTTCTAGATCTTTTAAAATCACTTTTGATATTCTTTAATTTATTTTACAATTGTTTGTTTATGTTCTTTTGTTATTTAAACCAAATCATTATCAAATCATCCTGAAAAAATTTATTTGCTTAGTGAGTTATGGAAACTGAGATTTTTAAGCAAAATTATTCTCTATGGAGGATCGACATTCGTACTTTAAAATCTATATTACTTTTGACTCGGTACACTTGCCGAAAAAGGTCAACAACATGAGAAGATGTTGTATTGTTTCCTCCTTCTTCATACACGTGGGCAAAGGTTGCATTGTATATTAATCCCTCCTATAGTGAGATTCAACCTAGAAGGCATTCTATCCATCAATACTCGCCAACCAAATACCTTTCCTGAGCCAGTATATTGAGGTCTCACACTTCCCCACACCTTCAAAATGTATGTTTACATCTTCTTCTAGCAGAGCCTTATAACCAGATTGGGCTGTGTATACTTTCGTATCCTCCCCCATCCAGCACCAGGCATCCAGCACTTTAGTCCATTGCACTATGGATATCTTACTCACTAGTTGTCGTTCAATCCTTGTTCCCACATAAACAGTTTCCTTCTCCATGATAACATCCATATGAACTCTTTCCCAAGTTAGAATATTATTATTATGGAAACAAATCAAATCAGTAGAATATCAGAGATAATCAAGAGAATATTAGAGAGATAATCAAGGAAGTATCTAAGAATATCAGTAGAATATCAGAGAATATCAAATATATTTATTTAGAATAATTTTCATATTTAGTTTCCTAGAATTTTATATTAAGTGAGCTATTGTAAACAAAGAGATACACATTAAAAAAAAAAAAACCTTCTTCCATGTCATCATATTCTTTGTTCTTTCTTGTTCATAGTTATCATATCCTTGTCCAACCTTTGTTAACCCTCAAGATAGTATCAGAGCGTTGTTAGATCCTGGAAACTTAAAAGCCAACATCATTGTTCCATTATTTTATTATGGTATCAAAAATCTTTAGGGTCTACTGTTCAAAATTTTGAGAGTTTCCTGTTAAAAAATTTCTTAAAATTATAATATATTATTTCTATTTCATTTTAAGGTCTTGATATAATTTAAAAACATTAATAAAGTTTTTTTTCAACGTATCCAAACAATTACTGTTTAACATTTGAAACTCGTAAATTATTTACTAATTAAACTAAAACAAATATTTATAATTTCATTTATAGTATAATCATAATTCATGTAATTTTAAAGAAATCTTTTAAAACTTGATTTTGTATCTAACAATTTCTTTAGTTTTAAATAAAATTTACATAAACTTTGGCTAGTATAATTTATTTTATAAATCATATCTTCAACCTAAAATATTAATTCAAAAATATATGTTATCTATATGCTGAGCTGACAAACTGGATTTCGAGAGTTAGATTTTAGATAGTATGATGATCTTTCCATGATTTTACTTTGTCCTTCCAAGATTGTTGATCTTTGAAGTGTTAGTTTAATTGAAATGTCAAAATTTATAATGTACATATCATTATTATTACTATTATTATTAGTATTACTATTATCTTATTATAAATATTATTAATTTTATTATCATTATTATTATTATTATAAATAATATTGTTATTGTTATTATTATTAATATAATTATTATAAATATTGTTATTATAATAATAATAATTATTATTATTATTATTATTATATATATTGTTATTATAAATGTTATTATTATTATAAATATTATTATTATTATCTATGACATGATAATGATTTTGATTGAGAAAAATACTTCCAGAATAATTGACAATATCTTGATTTTCATTCGGTAATTTGATAATAATAAGATTAAATTGATTATATGAAGTGAAATAAGTCAAAGATGAACAAATGTGATCAGTAGTATCACTATCAAGAATCTAAGAACTAAAAAATAAAGAATTTTCTCACCACTGTGTGTTGTCATGTTGGAAGGAATAATAAAAATTTGATTAGAAACATTGTCATTGAATTTAGACTGTTATAGAAGGGCTAACAATGTTTGATATTGTTTAGGATAACCACAAAAATGTTGTATTGTTTCCTCCTTCTTCATACACGTGGGCAGAGGTTGCATTGTATATTAATCCCTCATCTTGCGAGATTTAACCTAAAGGGAATTCTATCCATCGATACTCGCCAACCAAATACCTTTCCTGAGCCAGGTATATTGAGGTCTCACACTTCCCCACACCTTCAAAATGTATGTTTACATCTTCTAGGAGAGCCTTATAACCAGATTGGAATGTGTATACTTTCGTATCCCCCCATCCAACACTTTAGTCAATTGCACTGTGGATATCTCACTCACTAGTTATCGTTCAATCCTTGTTCCCATGCAAATAGTTTCCTTCTCCATGATAACATCCATATGAACTCTTCCCTATGTTAGAATATTATTATTATGAAAATAAATCAAATCAGTAGAATATCAGAGATAACCAAGAGAATATCAGAGAATATTAAAGAGATAATCAAGGGAGTATCAAAGAATATCGTAGAATAATTTATTTAGAATGTATTTATTTAGAATAATTTCCATATTTAGTTTCCTAGAATTTTATATTAAGTGAGTTATTGTAAACAAAGAGATACACATTCAATAAAGAAAAATTTCTTCCATGTTATCATATTCTTTGTTCTTTCTTGTTCATAGTTATCATATCCTTGTCAAACCTTTCTTAACCCTCGATACCATCGTAAAATGGTATCAAAGCAGTGTTAAATCCTGGAAACTTAAAAACCAACATCATTGTTCCATTACCCCTCACATCCGAAAAACACCAAAAAACCAAAAATGGCATTTTCAGATAATGAAATTGGCAACAGCATGAATCAAAACCAGAATAACTCCTCAACCATTACTGATGAGCTAACTTTACAAATCGCAAATATGCTTCGTAATAGCCTAGGGATTTAGCAAACACAATTCAATCTTGACAATTTGTCAATTGGTTCAAATTAAATAGAGACAATTATCCATTGTGGGCAACACTCATGAAGAAAGCTATCGGTGGCAGAGGAAAGAAGAGTCATTTGACAGATATACCTCCAACACCAGAAGAGATAGAACCAGCATATTTAAAATGGGAACAGGCAGACCAAAATGTCTTCACCTGGATAATTCAGAATATTGAGATTAGTTTGATAAACAATGTTTCCCAGTTCCCAACTCTCAAGGCTTTGTGGGAGGGATTGGCTACTACCTATGGAAGCGGCACAGACCCGATTCAAATCTATGATTTACACCGAAAAGCAAACACGCGGAAACAGGGAAAGGATACCTTAGAGGATTTCTGGAAGAAATTACAAGCTATATGGATGACGATTGACAGAAAACAACCGAATCCTATGAAATGCTCAGATGATATTGCAACCTTCAACAAAATTAAACAAGAACAAATACTATATCAGTTCCTAACAGGGATAGATGAAAAATTTGAAGTCATCAAAAGAGATCTTTTGATGCAAGAGAAGACCCCTTCAGTAGAGTCCGCCTATGCTGCTGTTTGAAGGGAGGCGGCCCGATTCCAAATTCTAAAGCCTACCACCAGTAGCGAAGAAAACATATCATTAGGGGAGGTCAGAATCGGCTTAACCGCAAGAAATAGACCATCGAAACAGGGACAGGGATGGAGTCGCCCAGAAACTGCTGGACGGTGTCCATCACAACAAGACAAGGAAGAAAAAAGCCACCTCCACTGTACTTATTGCGGAATGAAAAAATACACCAAGGAGACTTGCTTCAAAATCGTGGGTTATCCCGAATGGTGGGAAGATTTTAAACCAGGCTGCCACCGTTGTGGGCATCCCGCAAACCACTAGTAACTGTAATGGTGACAACAGAAGAGAGGAAGAAGCAAAACTGCAAGTCGTTCATGGAAGAACCACAGTCAATCATGGAGGTAAAAGAAGAGAGAAGGATACCAGCCTAGGAAAATCTGATAAGTGGATTTTTGATTGTGGGGCAACTGACACCATGACCCATGATCCTCATGATTTTAACAATCTGTCCACACCTGTTAAAACTCATATTGAGACAGCCAGTGGAGAATTAGTTGTGGTCCAAGGAGAGGGTTCAATTGTTTTTTCAAAAGAATTAAAATTAGAAAATTGTCTCTATGTTCCTACACTATCATCAAAATTACTTTCTATAAGCCAAGTTACAAAAGAGTTGAATTGTGTGGTTCTCATGTTTCCTACCTTTTGTCTTTTATAGGACATTCTTACAAAGGAGATCATTGGGTGTGGTACTAAACGTGGAGGTCTTTACTATGTTTATGAGGTTACTCACAAGGGACATGTCATGCTTGCTCACGGATCGGTTACAAGGCAACTCTGGTTATGGCATAGACGTTTGGGTCATCCTTCATTTGGGTACCTTTAGATTTTTATTTCCTAGTTTATTTACTAGTAACACTGAGCCCATCAAATGTGAAACTTGTATACGGGAAAAGAATCAGAGTTACTTTTTCTCCCAACAACAATAAAGTCAATTCTGCTTTTTCATTAGTACATTCTGATGTGTGAGGTCCATCTCCTAATTTTCGTAATAATCAATTTCAGTATTTTTTGTTATTTGTCTACGATTTCTCTCACATGACGTGGGTATATTTTCTTAAACACAAATCTGAAGTACCTGATAAGTTCTACGCATTCTATCAAATGATTCATACTCAGTTTGACAATAAAATTCAAGTACTTAGATCAAATAATTGTGGAGAATTTGTTAACAAATCAATGCAAGAGTTTTTCAGAGAAAATGGTTTAAGTCATCAAACTTCCTGTTCAAACACACCCCAACAGAATGGTGAAACAGAACAGAAAAATCGTCAGCTACTAGAGATGACTCGGGCCATGATTTTTGATGCAGAGGTTCTAACACAGATTTGGTCCGAAGCTATTGCTACCTCGGCTTATCTTTTAAACAAGTTACCCTCCCAGACCCTTAACCACAGAACATCCCTACAGATCCTAGCTACTGAGACTAATATCCCTCCTGTCCAAATGTTACTACCACGAGTTTTTGGGTGCTCTGTGTTCGTTCATATTCCCAAAGCTAACAGAACCAAATTTGATCCATGTGTTGAGAAATGTGTCTTTATTGGATATGCTACACATCAAAAGGGGTATCGATGTTACAGCCCAATCACTCATCGGGTATATGTGACTATGGATTGTGATTCTTTAGAATCAGAATATTTTCTTAGTAGCCAACTTGATGTTCAGGGGGAGAAAACTAGTGAACCACCAAGTTGGTTAAGTAACCTTAGTTGCCAAGAAACTGTTCCAAAAGAGCAAGTAGATGGAGCCAACTAGCATGTCTCTGTCAACGTAGGAGGGACCAACACAACCAATGAGGATCCTTCTGAAAATGTCCAACCAGAGGTAAGTGATCTTCACTCTACTGAGTTGTCTCTTATTATGAATGAAGTCGCTAATAATGACATGTTAGCACTAGAACCAGAGCTTTTCACACTTCCTACTGAGTTGTCTCCTGTTATGAATGAAATCACTAACAGTGACAGGTTAGCACAAGAACCAGAGCCTTTCACACTTCTACTAAGAAGAAACAGAGAGGTACCACCTGATCGATATTCTCCAGAACATGTTTCTCAGAATTCCAGGTATCCTATGAAGATAACTAGAGAAGGAGTGACAGACATTGCAAGAGCTTTTCTTATTCCTAAAACAGTTCATGAAGCTAGTAAGAAGGGCAAATGGCAAGAAGCTATGAAAACAAAGAATCCTGTACAACATGACAAAACCAAGCACGTTGAAGTGGACATATACTCCATCAAGGAGAAGATTGAGGATAGCAGTATTGAGCTTCCGTTTGTAAAGTCAGAAGACCAGTTGGCAAACATTTTCAGCAAAATTGTTACAGGCAAAACATTTACTTGTGTCCTCAACAAGCTAAGCATTGGTGATCCCACTGCTCACCTTGAGGAGGAGTGTTAGAATATTATTATTATGGAAACAAATCAAATCAGTAGAATATCAGAGATAATCAAAAGAATATCAAAGAGATAATCAAGGGAGTATCAAAGAATATCGGTACAACATCAGAGAATATCAAATGTATTTATTTAGAATAATTTCCATATTTAGTTTCCTAGAATTTTATATTAAGTGAACTATTGTAAACAAAAAGATACACATTCAATAAAAAAAAAATCTTCTTCCATGTTATCATATCCTTATCCAACCTTTCTTAACCCTCAATACCATCGCAAGACCTTATTCTCATTACTAATTCAATCACCCATTTCACTCACTACCATCTGAGACTGAGTACAATCTAGAAAATGATTCCTTAAGTGACCTATCACCCACCCAATAGTCTTTCCCAAATTTGATAATATCTCCATTCCCATGTTTCCATCTTATCCTCCTGCCAAACCAATTAGAATTATTGTTTACTTCATATATTGAGTATAAATCTTTTTACCAGTGAAAACTTTTCTTTTCTATTATAAAATCTTTCATTTTTTTGCTAATTTCCATATTTAAACTCAATTACATCTTTCCAAACACCATCTTCGTCCATCACTCTCTCTCTCTCTATATATATATAATAGTAATAATAATAATAAATAATCTCTTAGTTTCTTCAAACATTAGATTCCTACTGGTTTCACTGTTATCATATGCGATAATAACTTTTTAGCTCGTTTGATTTTCTATTTACACCACATGCTTTAACTTTATTACTAAAACAAAATCTTCTTTCAATATTGGTCAAAAACATATCACCAAAAAGATAATTAAATAGTAACTAATTTAGAGATTAAAAATAATTAGTCACTTTAAATATTTAATTTCGTCTATGTTGCGTCACTATATTAACTAATTTAATAATAAAAAATAATTATTATAAAAAATATTAATTAATAATTAATTTGAAGACAAAAAAATTACTCACTATATTAACTAATTTAATAATAAAAAATAATCATTATAAAAAAATTATATTTAAACTAAAACTCCATTAATCATTTTATAAACTCAAAATTATCGGTATATAAAAATGTTTTTGTTATTAATAATAATATATAATATAAGTAGATATCATATTTAAGTAGCTAATAATCATAAATTTCTTTTTTTAGTAACTAAATTTAAAAATTAATTATTAATTTATAAAACATTTTAAATTAATATCAATAAATTTAAAATACTGTTTGTTATTACTTAATTAAAAATAATAATATACCAGTTTCAGTTATAATGTTTAAAGTAACGTTTTCTTTACTTTGTTCAGAATAAGAAGTGATATCATACTTGAAAGAGTAAGCTTTGGCACCGTTTTTCTCTGTACACTTTCGAGACAAATATACAAAGAACGCGACACCGATACAAGAACGAAGTACACTATCTCATAAATTTTATTTTATTTTTTTGCGAATCCTTGCACGCACGAACGAAATCCAGATAAATTTTCGAAATTTCTTAAAGCGAAACCTATTATGGATCTTAAATTGTTAGTGATATATTAATTAGAAAAAGTCGATATTATTGGTCGATTATCGAATTCACTCTCCAATACTTGAAGATATTAACATCTGTATTGACTCAAAGATGAGACAGTATTAACGTCAGTTAAATCATTACCAAGAAAATAACAATTAATCAAGATTTTTTTTATTGTAGTTTCTCTTGGGCAATACAAATTTATTTTACGAAAAAATTTAGGTAATGGAATAAGTCTAACCAATGTAACTATCCAATTTTTATAGGATTCCTTATTCAACTTTAATGAAAAAAAAACATTATGGATAAAAAATATGATTTCAATTCGTAAAATAATTCATAAACTGAGAAAAAAAATTTAATTGAGCAAAAATATCATAATAAAGCTTTACAAAACTAAATTTTATCTACTTCTAAATATTAATATATATTCCAAGGTTTAAAGTGTTTTCAAAATGTCTCTAGATACATCAAACCTATACGCAACTAGTTACATGGCAAAAAGAGATAAAAACATAATCAAACTAATAACTTATAACCCCCTAGGTGTTTTTTAACATGTATCTGTCTCTAATTCTGTATATAGTATAATCATTGTAATTTAAAACACAAGGAAAATAAGGGTAAGCTAGTGAAAAAAAAATGTTATAACATACTTAATACATGCGAAAATAACCAATCATATTAGTCATTCATAAGAATTTCTTTAAAATTTGACATATGAAGTTTTAGTATCAATAACATCATTCATACATCACTCACTAATCTATTTTCAATCACAATATTTTTTTAGTTAATTTCAATCATACATACTTTATTTTACCCATATTGACTTCATTTCAGTCATATTAAATGCACATAGATTCATATGCAATCTCAGTACCTTGATTTCTTTTCAATATCTGGTACTCCGATTTCATTTTAATCATATGAATTGCATATGTACTCATCATTCAATCATATCACATATCATTTCATTTCAACCATACTGAAGCATATAGATACGTATGTAATCATGATACGTTGATTTCTTTTCAATCTCCAGTACTTTGGTTTCATTTCAACCAAAATAGTTATATATGAACATATAACTCCGTCATCACATATCATACCAATTCAACTGCACTGAAGCATAAAGATACATATGTAACCATGAAACCTTCATTTCTTTTCAATCTCCAATACTCTAGTTTCATTTCAACCAAATGTGAACATATAATTCAATCATCACACATCATATTAGTTTAATAGTATTGAAGCATATAGATACATATATATCCATGGTACTTTGATTTCCTTTCAATCCCCAATACCCTGGTTTCATTTAAACCAGAATGGTTTACATATAAACATACAATTTAGTCATCACACATCATATCAATTCAATCATACACAACCTTATATATGCCACATTTCACAATTCGCAATATTCAAAAACCAAAGTTTATACTATGTACATAATTAATCGATTTCATCATAAATCATCTCTGTAATAGAAATTAAAACTTATAACTAAGTCCCTTCACATTTAGAGCTCATAAACTAAGTTGCTATTGAAGAAATTAAAACTAGCTTCCCTTATATGAGATAACGATCTTCAAAATAATTCCTTCAAACTAATCAGTGACACTAATCCAATCTCTAAGGATCTAGAACAAGTTATCCAAACAAAACTAAATTTTAATATGATCTTAGTTAAGTTGAGAGATATGTTTTTCTCAACTCTCTCCATCAAGATTGATGATAAAAAATTAAGGAAAAACAATGAACAAATGATCTTTAGAGCAAATAGGAACTTACTCTGTTTGAAATTATGATCAGATAGAAATGATCTTAGAATCCCCACCTGTTGTAGGGTGTGATCAGATTCTAATATATACGAGATATCGAGAGAGAAAAATTACATAGAAGGGAAAGGAATTTTGAGAATGTGAGAAACAGGTATGAGGAAGAATGAAAATAAAATGGAGACGCAGAGGCGTCACAACCAATGCCACACAAAAATTTTACGAAAACAATTTAAGTGGTACTTTTAGGGATATAAAACCTCAATACAATATAGAAAAATTACAGTTGTAACTATTTTTGTTAATTGATTTCTTATCAAAGTATTAAGTTGTATGTCAACAATGTTCATTAGAAAACAATCAGCCGCATATCATGTGCATGCATCGTAACTCAATCTTAATTATATGGCTTTTGTTACACTCACTTTCTTTATTTCCTTTTCTTCTATCATGTAATGTATCTTTCCATTACAATTATTTTAGGAACAAATTCTTTTGTAATTCATATATATGTACTTGATACAATATATGTTTAATATATATGAAGATCATATTTCTCTATATGGTATCAGAGCTACAAGCTTAACTCGCCAATTTCGATCCTATCAATGACCACTTCTTCAGCTCCCTCATTTGTGGAACTTGTCATAGCAACTCAACTAACCATTAAACTATTTTTCTCAAATTAGCCCACCTAGTACAAACAAGTTACGTTATTGTTGATTGCAAATAATGTATTTTACTATGTTTATGGTACCCTCCAATGTCCTCCAGCAACAATTGGAACTGGTGATGCAGCTGTTAAAAATCCTACTTTTATTGTCTAGAAGCGTCCGGATAATTATGTGCTTCTGACTATTATGGATACTTCTGGTCCCAAGACACATATTATGATATCCTCTTAAAATCATATTTCTATAAAGTTTTGAGGCAAAATCAAGTAAAGTTTACTAGTAATAGATAACTATTTTTCTAAGCTTTTATATTTAGTCCAAATAATAAATTTTGTTTTAATCAATCTTAAAGTAAATTTTACATGATCACACATATATAATATGACATCATTTTATTATAAAATTTAAATGAATTAAGTAATTTGTTGTTTAATAATTTTGTTGATATAATTGATATAGTAAATATTTAATTATATGTTGTCTTCAAATTCAAGCCTAGTTAATGTTGTCTTCAATACATTCCTTAGAAAACAATCCATATAGCAGATTTAGATTTTCAAAAGTTTTCAATATTTTTGTTTTCGTTTAAGTTACTAGGACATTCCATAGTTGTTTGTTTAAGCAGGACACATACATCCTCTCTTATAAGATGAATAAATGACAATTGAATTTGGCTAACTCACATGTGTAAACATATATTCCAATCACAATTATATCATAAATGAACTTTGTATTATAGACTGAGAATAATCTGTCTACTAGAAGTCAGTCATCATTGAGAAGGCAGAGATGAACCTACTAGTTCATCATCTCACCCATAGAATAAACTCAATAAACATGCTTATCAAAATTAAGTACAGATTTCAGTCATTAATGAGTTTTACTACCATGAGTTTGATGAATATTAGACTAATCCAACTTCATTCTTATAAATAAAAAGACATTCCACAGATATAAAAACTGCTCATATTTCTTCTCTTTTACACTTATACTAACTTGATAGTACAAGTGCCTACCTTTGTAGGTACCCTCCCATCAAAAAGAATGAAAGTTTGACTTAAAAGTGTCATCTAAATCATGAAAGATAATCCCAATACACAAACAGAGTTAGTTCAAAAAGACGGATCACCAAAAAAATTTCCAAGTTAGAATAGAGATATAAAGTCGAATACCTGATGGTGGTCCACAACATATCAAATATCCTTATATACGAAGCTAATGTTTCTATCCAAAACAAACTCAAGAATGATTATTTCCCACCAAAATAAAATAAAGATATAAAAACAATAATACTGATTAATGAAGAGGATAATATCAAAATGTATAAAAAAAATTTAGGTGGCTAATAGTCCCATTTTAAAATTTAAAATAAAATAGAGATTGCGGTAATCGTGTTTATTTAAAATACAAATGTTGAAGAATCTAGATTTAGAAGTAATGGAAATATAAGTAAATATTTTGGGTTGTGAATGCACTGTCTCCAAATAAATCACTAATTTTGTTTTACTACACCATGACGTAACAGCAAGTATGAGAATCCGAGTTATTTAATTTTGATTTAGACTTTTGGTGCCAATTGTTTTATTATTTTTAATCTTAACCTAAGAATTATAGTTGTTTGATCTCATTAATTTTAAGAATTATATATATAGTGTAATACATACTCAAAATAACATATTACATCATAAAAAAATATACATTTATATATTACATTTAGTAATTGTAAATATCAACACACCTCATAACAAATTATTATAACATATTTAATGTTAATTGTGTCATTGAATTTTTAAATAATTTTATGATTCAAACTATAAATAATATATTAAATTCAAGGATGAATTCTAAAGATACGTTATATAAATTTTTATTTTCAAGTATAATATTTAAAACTTAAAACATATGAAAAACTAATTTAAAAATGTTATACAATCATGATGGTGTTCTCCCTCCCATACACAAATTACAAAATATATATATCATTCTAATATTGTTTAATCATAAAAATAACATATTTACTGTCTAAGAAATTATATTGTGCGATTCAAACATTTTAGAGAATACAATCATTTCATTTATTTGAGTGAAAGGAACTCCAAAACCTTAAATCCTCTCTCGAATTTGAGCCTACTTATAGAAAGATGTAATTTAAAATAAATAATTAATTAAAATGGTTAATTAAGATTTTAAGGAATTTTAATTGTCCACAAAAATTGATGAATATATAATATCATATAATTTAAAACAAAAATAGAACAAAAATACCTGTTATATTTTTACCAACTCTTTTTCTTAATTATCATATATTACCCATAGCCACCAAATACGTTTTAAGAGAATATAATTTAGTAACTATTTTTACAAAGAGTCTTAAAAATATAATTATGCAAATTTTCATTTCATGACAATTTATTCTTCAATAATAACAAAATTTTACCCTACTAATTAATGTTTACTACATGAATTATATAGTTCCGTTTTCAATACAAATAACCAATGGCAATTGATTCTGTTTATTAAAAACATAGTCTTATAATTTATTAATTGATATAATTACTTATTTTAAATATATATGTGTGTGTTTTTATATATGTAATTTACCCCAAAAGTATATTTTTATATAATTGTCGCTCTCAACAAACAATTTTAATTTATAACAGCGTTGTCATATAATAATAATTAACTCTTAATTTTAATGAAGGATCCACCTCTTTGTGATACCAAATTTTTCCAAATTCAACATTAATTATTTGATGGAAGTTTTTGTTCCATCCAATACCCGAAAGGGCCGTAAAATATTTTTATTCACGTATTATTTTTTTTATCGCAAATGCTTGATATTCTATTGAATATAATGAAAAATAATAATTACGTAACTATTTTTTTTTCTTATCATGTATTTTTTCTTAAGAAATAATTTTACTCAACCCGCATGTACAGTTACGCGTTAAAGGTAAGGTTTAACTCTTTAATATATATAGATAAATTAGTACACGTATATATATATATATATATATATATATATATATATATATATATATATATATATATAT
>Ga0209700_105920_pt1 | contig 19843 bp, 15 predicted proteins | sample SiratroredBW_FD_187528 | JGI IMG/M metagenome (GOLD analysis project Ga0209700, IMG submission 187528) | Root nodule microbial communities of legume samples collected from California, USA - Siratro red BW (SPAdes) (version 2) | ecosystem: Host-associated > Plants > Roots > Nodule | place: USA...
AGGACTTCTCGGCCTGCTACTTCTCGGCCTCTCTTGGAGATTTGGGCACTTGTCAGCCTGATTTCTCTGGGGACTTCTCGGCCTGGTACTCTTCGGCCTAAGTATTTGTCAACGGCCGTACGGTACAGAACTGATTATAAAATATAATAACTCAAAATAATACTAAAAAAATTACTTTATAAAAAAAGTTTTAATTAAAAAAGAAAATTATAGTATTACCATTATTGATTGAGAAAGGATTTCGACTCTGCCTGCTTCAATGATGTCTGGGCCTGGAAAAGTCGTCAAAATTTGACCAAATTTTTTTACAGCAGTATTGACGAGAAACGGTAAGAACTGCACCCAAAACAATGTGGGTACGTTTCGAGTCCAAAAAAAGTCATCCGAACCCAGATTTCAACTTTGCCTGCTTCTGGCTTGCTCCGGTGGTATCCGGGCCGGAAAAAGTCTTCAAAATTTAACCGAAACATTTTTACTGACGGAAAATGATAAGAACGGCACCCCAAACGGTGTGCGTATGTCTCAGGTGCAAAACCGAGTTATTCAGGGCCCGTTTTCAACTTTGCCTGGTTTAGTAGTTCCAGGCCCGGAAAAGTCATCAAAATTTGACCAAAACATTTTTCAGGCATATTGACGGGAAACGATAAGAACTGCACTTCAAATAGTGTGGGTATGTTTCAGGTGTAAAATCGAGTCCTTCGGGCTCGATTTTCAACTTTGTCTGCTCTGGTGGCGTTCGGGCCCAGAAAAGTCATCAAAATTTGACCAAAACATTTTTCAGCCGTAATGATGGGAAACGATAAGAACTGCACCCCAAAAAGTGTGGGTATGTTTCATGTGCAAAACCAAGTCATTCGGCCTCAAAAAGTCGTCAAAATTTTACCAAAACATTTTTCAGCTGTACTGACGGGAAACGATAAGAATTGCATCCCAAACAGTGTGGGTATGTTTCGGGTGCAAAACTGAGTTATTCGGTCTAGTTATCAACTTTGCCTACTGTGGGCTTGCTCCAGTGGTGTCCGGGCCCGAAAAAGTTGTCAATATTCGACTAAAACATTTTTCAGCCGTAACAGGAAAAGATAAGAATTGCATCCTAACTAGCATGGGTATGTTTCGGGTGCAAAAGCGAGTCATCTGGGCCTGGTTTTCAACTTTGCTTGCTCCGGTGGTATCCAGGCGTAAAAAAGTCGTCAAAATTCGACTGAAATATTTTTTAGTCGTATTCACATGAAACGATAAAAATTGCACCTCAAACAATGTGAGTATGTTTCGGGTGTAAAACCGACTCATTTGAGCCCAATTTTCAACTTTGCCTTCTCCGGTGTTTTCCGGGCTCAGAAAAGTCGTCAAAATTTGACCGAAACATTTTTCGACCGTGATGACAGAAAACAATAAAAATTGCACTTTAAACAGTATGGGTATGTTTAAGGTGCAAAACCGAGTCATATGGGCCTAATTTTCAACTTTGCCTGCTTTGGGTCTACTACAGTGTTGTGCAGGCCCAAAAAAGTTATCAAAATTTGATTGAGACATTTCTAGCCGTACCAGTAGGAAACGATAAGAAGTGAACCCAAATAGTGTGGGTATGCTTCGGGTGCAAAATCGAGTCATGCGAGCCTAGTTTTCAACTTTGCCTGCTCATGTCTGTTCCACTGTTGTCCAGGCCCGGAAAAGTCTTCAAAATTCAGTCGAAATATTTCTCAACCGTATTGATGATACACGATAAGAACTGCATCATAAAAAGTGTGGGTATGTTTCGGGTGCAAAACCGAGTCATTCGAGCGTGGTTTTCAACTTCGCCTGCTCCGGTGGTTTGTGGGCCCGAAAAAGTCATCAAAAGTCGACCAAAACATTTTTCATCCATATTAACGGGAAACGATAAAAACTGCACCCCAAATAGTGTAACTGTGTTTCGGGTGCAAAATCGAGTCATCCGGACCAAGTTTTCAACTTTGCTTGCTAAGGGCCTGCTTCGGTGGTGTCCGGCCTCGGAAAGGTCTTCAAAATTTTACTGAAACATTTTTAAGTCGTACTGACAGGAAATGATAAGAACTGACCCAAACAGTTTGGGTATGTTTCAGGTGCAAGACCGAGTTAATTAAGCCTGGTTTACAACTTTGCCTGCACTAGGCCGACTTCGGTGGTGTGCGGCCCTGGAAAAGACTTCAAAATTCGACCGAAATGTTTTTCAGCCGTACGGACAGGAAATGATAAGAACTGACCCCAAACAGTTTGGGTATGTTTTGGGTGAAAAATCGAGTCATCAAGCCTCACTTTCAACTTTGCCCGCTCCAATGGTGTCCGAGCTCGGAAAAGTCGTCAAAATTAGACCGAAACATTTTTCAGCTGTATTGACGTGAAACGATACGAACTGCACCCTAAACAATGTGGGTATGCTTCGGGTGCTAAACCGAGTCATGCGGACCCGATTTTCAACTTTACCTACTCCAAAGATGTCCGGACCCGAAAAAGTCGTTAAAATTCAACCAAAACATTTTTTAGCCGTACTAATAGGAAACGATAAGAACTGCGTCCCAAACACTGTGGGTATGTTTCAGGTGCAAAACTGAGTCATCCAGGCCCAGTTTTCATCTTTGCCCTCTCGCGACCTCGTTGACGACGACTGACAGCGATCCGAAAATAAAGGAAAAATGTGGGGTGAAAAGAAAGAGATGGAGCCGCCACCATAGTTTATTATGGAAAACTATGGAAAACCAAAAAAAGGAAAAGGAATGATCTGCAAACTAGAGATGAGTTCGGGAGTCGATTATGCGTGGGGAAGGTATTAGCACCTCACAGCGCCTGTCCTAAGACAGTACCTTTAATCAAATAAGCAAAATCAAATGTGGTTTATTAAATGTTTCTTTTACCCTAAAAATAGAAATAAAATGCAAATACGAACAAAATAATAATTTTTAAATTAAAGGACCCGACAAGGATTGACCTTGCTCCTACGTATTTCTATCCATAATAGAAAATTAGGGCTATGTAGTTCTAAAAGAAAATTGAATTGCTCAAGAATTTGGTATTTTTTTATATTTTTTTATATATATTTATTATTTTTATTTTTGAAAATTAAACTTCATTTTTTATACCGTTAGACGCGTACGACCTTTTGATATTCCAAACGAAGATAAAAATTTTCGAATTAAACCCGACTACCATTTAGGAATTTAATTGAAAATTTAAAAAAGAAATTCCACCTAGCGTGTACGGTCATTTGAAAATTTAATTGAAATATTTCAAGTAAAACACAAGAAAAAGATTTTATATATATAAAAAAACTAAAAAAATCCTTTTGAAATTAATAAAATGGAACAATACTAAAATAAAAAATAAAACCAAAATAAACCTAAAAAAGTTAATTGAATTATTTTAAGTAAAACACAAGAGAGAAAAACTTTATGTAAAAACTAAATATTATCTTTTTAATAATAAAATGAAATAATAATAAAATAAATCCAAAAAAATTAAGTTTGAGCACAAGTCGATTGGACTTTTTTTTATTATTTCTTTAATATCACACTGCCATAAAAAAATTTAGACCAAACCTGTCATGCCACGTTACTGTTTTCCCATCTTCTTTATAAAGGGCATTAGATGCCACAAAGAGGACTGTGCTACAGTACACCACATAATTCAATCTATGCCCTCTTCTTTTATTACATTTCCTGCACCCCTTTATTATTCAATTCCCTTATTTTTATGACAATTTCACGTCCATTCTCATGCAATTACATCATAAATCTACAAGCTTTATATATACACCTCTGAGACCCTTCACCATAGCTTCCAACAATGGGATACACTCTGCATCCAATTCCACCATAACTAGTAGCAGCTAGACCTGATTCATAACCCACACAAAACCCTCTTGCTTGGTTTATCAAATTCGTGCTTTTGACTGGATATTTACTTGACTTATCTTCACAAATATTAGATTCTTCCTTTACTCAACCATTCTGAAGAAGCAAATCATCATCCATGTCCAGATTTAGAGAATCCAATTCACTTTTATAGCATTGGTGCCCCCAATTAGTAATGAAGGTCTTTCCTTTAAAATTAATGCAATAGTTGATACTGTTTTTCCAAGTCTCTGATCATCTACAAGAATTCCTTTTGAGAAATATAAACTTGATGATTCCTTTTGAACTATCCATGATAAAGCAATTCTCTGATGCTTTAAAAGAGGAACTGCCAACAACCCTTTTGGTAGACTAACTTCTGACTTTGGCTGAGATAGATCTGCAATCTATGAAGCCCGAATATGGACACGGATATGACACGACAATATATATATATATATATATATATATATATATATATATGAATTTATTAAAATTTATTTATATAGTTAATAATGTGAAAAAAAAACTTTTATAAAAAAGTCTAATAAAAGATATAACTTCTATATTTAATCTTCATTGAAAACTACACCTTATAATTCTGGTTCATCATTATATAAGCTGACAATTTCAAGAATTCCATTATCATTCAATGATAAGTCATCTCCTGCAATATCCCACAATTTAGTTTCCTCTTCTTTGTATTTTGAGGAGTTTCTCGAGAGAAGACGAAGATTACTATGGACATAAACTAGATCTTTTACCCTTTTAGGTGTCATCTTATTCCTTTTCAAAGAATGTATAAAAGAGTAGGTACTCCAATTCCTTTCACAACAAGAAGAAAAACATGGTTGTCCAAAAATGTCCAACTCCGGTGGTGTCCAGGCCTGAAAAATTTGTCAAAATTTGACCGAAATATTTTTCAGTCGTCCTAATGAGAAATGATAAGAGTTGCACCCAAAACAGTGCAGGTATGTTTCGGGTGCAAATCTGAGTCATCCGGACTTGGTTTCCAACTTTGCCTGCTCCGGTGGTGTTTAAGTCCGGAAAATTCGACAAATTTTGACCGAAAATTTTTCAGTCGTACTGACGGTAAACTATATTAACTGCACCCAAAATAGTATGGGTTTATTTTGGATGAAAAATGAACTCATCCGGTGCCGGTTTTCAACTTACCCTGCTTGGGGCCTGCTCTGATTGTGTCCAGGCCTGGAAAAGGCACTAAAATCTGATTGAAACATTTTATACCGGTACTAACGGAAAACGATAAGAACTGCACCCCGAAAAGTGTGAGTATGTTTCGGGTACAAAATCGAGTCATCCGGGCCTGTTTTCAAATTTGCCTTCTCAAGGCCTGCTATGATAGTGTTCGGGCTCGGAAAAGTCGTCAAAATTTGACTGAAACTTTTTTCAGTCATATTGATGGGAAACGATAAGAACTGCACACCAAAAAATGCTCATATATTTAGTGCGAAAAATTGAGTCATCTAGGCTTGGTTTTCAACTTTACCTATTTCGGTTGTGTCTGGGCCAGGAAAAGTCGTCAAAATTCGACTGAAACATTTTCATTCGTACTAACGAGAAACGATAAGAGTTGCACCCAAAACAGTGCAGTTATGTTTCGGGTGCAAAACCGAGTCATTCGTGTAAAAAATAGGTTGGACAGAGTACAAGAGGGGGGTGAATTGAACTTTAAAATTTTTCTCAAAAATGGAAAGTGATTCAAGAATGAGAATGGATTATCTTTAAAATCAATTAACTGCACAGTTCTGGACTGTCCAGTAAACAATTTAGTAAACAGATGTTCAGAATATACAGCGGAAACATTACAGATTCAATCAAACAATTTACTAAACTCTCCAAGAATCAGAATATAATCAACAAGATGATTAGATTTTTATCCAGTCAATTGAAATGATAACATCAGTTGAATAATAGCTATCAAGAAGTATGGAGAAAAGTAAGAACACGAAATTTTTATCCTGGTTCATCCTTCCACATGGGCTACGTCCAGTCTTTTGCCAAACCAACAAAGATTTTCACTAAAATGATCCAAGATCAGTTTACACCCTTGCTCCCAGCAAGTTACACACTGCTCCCCGCAGTACTTACTACTCCAGCAGTAAACCCACGACACTGAACCCTTCAGTTGGTGTTACACCAGTACAGAAACCCACTACACTGCCCAATTACACTCCAGTAATTGAATACAATAAGAATAAAATACAATTCAAGTCACTCAACCACACTATACACAATACAAAATGGATTGAGATCAATTGTGGAAGACTTAGCTCTAGTCCAGAACCAAAGTAGTTGATCCTCACTCAAGAAGTCCTCCAAGATTCACGATCTTTATGATTTCTTGTGTGTAAATCAATTTGAAAACCGATTGCACAAAAAGGGCGCTTATGATCTCTTAGGAATTCTCAAAAGTATATTTCAGAAATCTCAAAGTTATGAAAATGATAGAGACAATTCCTTTTTATAGTCAATTCCGATTTAAAACAACTTCGCTGTCATTGGTTCAATTAATCGAACAAACCATTCAATCGATTGAATTGACCGTTAGTTAACTCAGTCAGAGATTCCAGTAGTAACAAAAACAACTTTCACATTCAATCGATTGTTTTAAAAATTCAATTGATTGAAAAAACTTTTTTAGCAAAAATCAGTTTAGGTTCTTTTTCTCAAACCCATGTTAATATTGATAAAACCATTTTTTAAAACACATGAATCTTGAGCCTCTTCAAGCGTGATGATCAATATCACTAATGGTTGAGTACCAAGCTCACAAACACATCTACCCAAGCTTAGGGACCTATGACCGAAACCACAACAACTCCAAGTGGCTCAAGCATATCTTTTCTTGATCACATCTGGTCCAGTAGGCTCCAACAGGTTTTCCAATCAACCCGTGTCTAGCGTAGTCTAACACTCCATCAAGATATGCTCTTTATTGTCTTCATCAAATCACATGCTTAGCTATGGTGCTAACAATCTTCTCCAATTTGATGAAGGCAATCTGATGTGTGTTGAGTTTATCAGTCTGAACCTGAAATACTTGTCTTTGCACTCAAACAGTTTATTAATATCATAAGGTCTAATAGGTTCAGAGCAAAAATATCAAATCAACTGATTGAGCTAAAACACAGTTAATTAAATTTCTTCTTGTATCCAGACTCAGTTTGTTTAGATCAAGATGTTTTACTCCTCCATACTTTGATGTCCTTTAAAAGCATATAAAGAGATTAATAACATAAGGCAAATATTTTTCAGTCGTACTAATGAGAAACGATTAGAGGTGCACCCAAAATAGTGTAGGTATGTTTCGGGTGCAAAACCTAGTCATCCAAACCTGATTTCCAACTTTGTCTGCTCCGGGCCTGCACCGATGGTTTTCGGGACTGGAAAAGTCATCAAAATTTGACCGAAACATATTTTATCCGTACTCAGAGGAAATGATAAGAACTGCACCTCAAATAGTGTGGGTTTGTTTTGGGTGCAAAAACAAGTCATCCGGGCCCAGATTTCAAATTTGCTTGCTCGAGGTCTGCTTTGGTGGTGTCTGGGCCCGGAAAAGTCGTCAAAATTTGATCGAAATATTTTTCAGCCAAACTAACGAGAAACAATAAGAGCTACACCCAAAATAGTGCGGGTAAATTTCGGATGCAAAATCGAGTCATCCGGACCCGGTTTCCAACCTTTCCTACTTTGGGCCTGCTCCGATGGTGTTCAGGTCCGGAAAAGTTGTCAAAATTCAACCAAAATATTTTGAGCCGTACTGACAGGAAACGATAAGAATTGCACCCTAAATAGTGTGGGTTTGTTTCAGGTGCAAAACCAAGTCATCCGGGGTGGATTTTGCAACTTTGCTTGCTCGAGGCCTGCTCTGATTGTGTCTGGGCTCGGAAAAGGCGTCAAAATTTGACCGAAACATTTTTCAGCCGTACTGACAAAAAACGATTAGAACTGCACCCCAAACAGTGTGCCTATGTTTCAGGTACAAAATCGAGTCATTTGAGCCTGGTTTTCAAATTTGCCTGCTCAAGGCCTGCTCCGGTGGTGTCTGGGCCCAGAAAAGTCGTCAAAATATGATCGAAACATTTTTCAATTGTATTGACAAGAAACAATAAGAATTGCACACCAAACAGTGGCATATGTCTCAGGTGCAAACCGGAGTCATCCAGGTTTGGTTTTCAGCTTTACCCGCTTAGGTGGTGTTCAGGCCCGGAAAAGTCGTCAAAATTCGTTTAAAAAACTTTTCAGCTATATTGATGAGAAATGATAAGAATTACAGCCCAAACAGTGTCGGTATGTTTTGGGTCCAAAACTGAGTCATTTGGGCCCGATTTTTGACTTTGCCTACTCCAGGCCTACTCCAGGCCTGCTCCAGAGTGTATGGGCCCGGACATGTAAAAATTTGACCAAAATATTTTTCAGCTGTAATGACTGAAATCGATAAGAATTGCACCCAAACAGTGATGGTATTTTTCGAATTCAAAACCAAGTCATCCGGACCTGATTTTCAACTTTGCCTGCTCGGAGCCTGCTCCGGTGGTGTCTGGCGCCGAAAAAGTCATCAAACATTGACCAAAAAAGTTTTCAGCCGTATTGACGAGAAACGATAATAACTGCACCCCAAACAGTCTGGATATGTTTCGGGTGCAAAACCGAGCCATTCGGACCCGATTTCCAACTTTGCCTACACCGGTGGTTTTTGAGCCCGAAAAAGTTGTCAAAATTTGACTAAAATATTTTTCAGTCGTACTGACGGAAAATGATAACAACTGCAGACCAAACAATGCACATATGTTTCGGGTGCAAAACTGGGCCATCGGGGCTTGGTTTTCAACTTTACTTGCCCTGGTGGTGTTTGGGCCAAGAAAAGTCGTGAAAATTCAACAAATTTCTTTTTCAGCCATACTGACGAGAAATGATAAGAATTGCACCCCAAACATTGTGGTATATTTCGAGTCCAAACTTAGTCATCCGAGCCCAAATTTCAATTTTGCCTGCTCCGGGCCTTCTCTGGTGGTGTCTAGGCCCGAAAATATTGCCAAAATTCGACCGATACATTTTTTAGTCGTATTGACTGAAATCGATAAGAACTGTACCCAAACAACGTGGGTGTTTTTTCGGTTGGAAAACTGAGTCATCCAGGGCCAGTTTTCAACTTTGCCTGCTCGAAACTTGCTTCGGTGGTGTAAAATAAGGTTTAGATCGAGGTCAAGAGGAGGGGTGAATTGAACTTTCAAAATCTTTTCGCAAATCTGATTTGTTATTGAAATAGAAAATGAAAATTCTTGATTCAATCAATCAACTCGTGTAATTCTGGAATGTCCAGTAAACAATCAATTGTGCACAGCGAAAATTATTAAAGAAAAACCCAGAAAACAGTTTCAGTATAGAAATGTGTTAGTCCAGATTCAAGATGATTAAAAACAATCTAGTAGATTAAAAATAATCCAGAAACACAGTTGATTCAGAAATATGTAAACAGATGTTCAGAATATAATCAACAATATGATCAGATTTTAATCCAGTCAATTTAAATGATAACAGCAGTTGAATAAAAGAAATCAAGAAGAGTAGGGAGAAAAGCAAGAACACAGAATTTTTATCCTGGTTCGCCCTTCCTCAAGGGCTACGTCCAGTCCTTTGCAAACTAGCAAAGATTTCCACTAAAAAGATCAGTTTACAACCCTTGCTCCCAACAAGTTACAAACTGCTCCCAGCAGTAAACACACACCTCACTGAACCCTTTAGCTAGTGTGTAACCAGTGCAGAAACCCACTGCACCACAACACTTGCAATATGCAAGCAACACTGCTCCCCGCAGCACTCACACTCTACTGAACCCCTCAGCAGATGTGAGACCAGTGCAGAAACCCACTGCACCAACTCAATTACAAACCCAGTAATTGAAAACAACAAACAGATTACAGAATAACAAGGTCAGAAATAATCATACAGTACTTCTACACAGAATAGATTATAAAGAATGAAGATCAGGTGTAGAAGACTTAGCTTTGGTCCAGAACCAAAGTCGCAAGAACCTCACTCAAGGATGCTTAAAGATTCACGTTGAAAAGCTTTCCCAAAGGATGATGGCACAAAATGGGCGTTCTATCTCACTTAGAAAATCTCAAGGAATGCTTTTCGAAAGTCTTAGATCAACTGAAAATGATAGTGCCCATTCCTGTAAATACCCAAATCAGTTTTAAAAATAGCTTAGCTGTCACAGTTCAATTAATTGAACAAACCATTCAATCGATTGAATTGACCGTTAGTTGACCCAGTCAAAGATTCCAGTTGTAACAGAAATAACTGTCGCATTCAATCGATTGTTTTAGAAATTCAATTGATTGAAAAACCTTTTCTAGCAAAAAATAGTTTGGGCAATTTTTCTTAAAAACAGTTTTAACAAAAATATTTGTGAATCTTTTTAGCACCTCAGGAATGATGAACCATGCCACTAATGATTAAGGACTAAGCCAATCACCAACACACAAACCCAACTAAGAACCAAGACCGAATCACCCAACCATCTTCATGTTGGCACAAAGTCTTCACTTGAACAATTTTGGTCCAGGTTGGTTCCAATAGATTCTTCATGAGGCAGTCTTCATCAGCTCACATGCTAGGCATTGATCTAACATAGTCCAGATTCAATCTATCAGAAACTTCAGCAAGCAATAGTCTTTATTGACTTCATCAAATCACATGTTTAGCCTTGGTGCTAACAGGTGGTGTACAGGGCAAGAAAAGTCATCAAAATTAGACCGAGAAAGTTTTCAAATGTACAAACGAGAAATGATAAGAACCACACCCAAACAATAAGGGTATTTTTCAGATTAAAAGTCGAGTCATCCAGGCTCGGTTTTCAACTTTGCCTGGACAGAGCCTGTTCCGGTGGTGTGCGGCGCCGAAGAAGTCTTCGAAATTTGACCAAAAATGTTATCACTCGTATTGACGAGAAATAATAATAACTGCATTCCAAACGGTCTGGGTAAGTTTTGGGTGCAAAGTCGAGCCATTCGGACCCAGTTTCCAACTTTGCCTGCTCCGAGGGTTTTTGGGCCTGGAAAAGTCGTCAAAATTCGACTGAAACATTTTTCAGCCGTACTGACTGGAAACGATAATGTTAAGACCAGTGAGTTGCTATGAAGATTTGATGAAACCAACCATGTGAAGAAGTTCAAGACCATGTGATCATAAGTGGATTGCATGAAGAATTCATGAAGATTGAGAGGCTCGGTCTAGAACTTAGGATTGTGTGTTGTGTGGCAAGTTTGATTCTATTCAGCAATATAAGCATTCTCAATCAAGGATAAGCTCCATGTTTTCAAATCTGATTTAACCAAGGTTTTGAGAAATTACTAAAATTAGATTTTAAGTTTTGAACAATTGTTTTAACTAACTGGAGAAAAACAGTCGACTATTTGACAAAACAGTCGACTGAATTTTAAATGACAGTTGTCTATAAATAGTTGGCGCAAAATTTTGGAACATAACGGAAACCATTCTAAATCATTTTCCAATCAGTGCTTTGAGTTTTCCAAGAGAGTGAAAAAACGCCCCAGTAGTTTTTGTAATCAAGATCATTTGAAATGCTCTTTAAGAATTGTTTTCTCATTACTGCTGGAGCTTTAAATTGACTGTTGTTGCTATACTACTGATCTGATCATTATGAATAAGCCTTCTATACCTTTTCTTCATTACTTTTGTAATCTGTTGTATAAAAGTGCTTGTTTTGCTGAGTTTGTAATAATTCTTTCATAGTACTGAAATTTATTCTGTTGTGAGTTACCTGGGTTGGTAATTCTGTTTGTACAGTGGGTTCTGTACAGGTTGTAATTTGCTAAGGGGATCAGTAAGGGGTTTTCTGGGTTTTACAGTGGATTCTGTATAGTTCTTGATCTGATGTAGGTTTCAGTCGATTGTTTTCTGCGGGGAGCAGTGTATTCTTGTGGGTAGCAAGTGGTTGAATTTCTGTAAACTGATCTAGTTTTATCTTTTATAGTGTAAATCCTTACAGTGGTGTAAGGGACTAGACTTAGCCCTTGTGGAAGGGTCTTGTTCTCTCTTGCTCTCTCTTGACTGTTCTTGATAAATCTTGTTAATCTTATTGAGTTTTAGAATCTAATAACAACTCATTAACAAGTTTAATTGATTAGTTCTGGTTAATATTTGAGTATTTCTTAAATCATAAAATACATCTATAAACAGTTTATTCAACTCTTTTCTAAAACAGATAGATTTCTAATTCGCTGGGTTTACTATTCATTAGTCAGTTTTTCCAGAAAAGTTGATTTGTCACAATCAGTGGTTAAAAACTATTTTTTGATATTAAACCAAATTTGTTCTTGTTTGATAATAGGTTCTTTAATTTGTAATTCATAATAAATTTAGAATTGATCTAATTCTTTGAGTTCTTGGATTAATCTTTAAATACTATTTTTACTGCACATTGTATTTTTTCCAGAATTTGCTTAACAGTTTACTGCTTTTCCAGTTTACTGATTCTGGGTGATTACCTTTATTCTGGAATTTTTTTGAACCTTTGCTGATTGCAATTTTCTATCATCTTGAATAGTTTCTTTAAAGATTTGTCATTTCTCACATTGAAAAGTACATTTACGAAAAGTTTTAAAGGAGTTCAATTCACCCCACCTATTGAACTTGGCCAAAACATATTTTACAGATAAGACCTGCAGATCAAACAGTGCGCATATATTTCGAGTGCAAAATCGAGTAATCTAGGCCTGATTTTCAAGTTTACCTGCTCCGGTGGTGTTCGGGCTTGGAAAAGTCAACAAAATTTGACCGAAATATTTTTCAGCCGTACTGACGAGAAATTATAAGAATTTCTCCCCAAACATCGGTATATTTCAAGTTCAAACTAAGTCATCCGGGGTCAATTTTCGAATTTGCCTGCTCTGGGCCTGCTCTGGTAGTGTCTGGGCCCGGAAATGTCATCATAATTTGACCGGTAAGTTTTTCAGCCGTATTGACTAAAGTCGATAAGAAATGCACCCAAACAATGTGGGCATTTTTCGGGTTGAAAATTGGGTCATTCGTGCCCGATTTTCAACTTTGCCTGCTCGGAACCTGCTCCAGTGGTGTACCGAGCCATAAAAGTCTTCAAAATTAGACCGAGAAAGTTTTAAGTCGTACAGACGAGAAACGATAGGAATCACACCCAAAACAGTCTGGGTATGTTTCGGGTGCAAAACTGAGTCATCCGGACGCGGTTTACAACTTTGCCTGCTCTGGGGTTGCATCGGTTGTTTACGGGCAAAGAAAAGTTTTCAAAATTCAACCGAAACATTTTTCAGCCTTACTGACGAGAAACAATAAGAACTGCACTCCAAATAGTATGGGTTTGTTTCGGGTGCAAAACAAAGTCATCCGGGCCCAATTATTAAATTTGCCTGCTCGGGGCCTACTCTGGTGGTGTTTGGGCTTGAAAAGTAGTAAAAATTTGACCGAAATAATTTTCAGTCGTACTGACGGAAAACGATAACGAATGCACACCAAGCAGTGCGCGTATGTTTCGGGTCCAAAATCGAGTCATTCGGGCCCGATTTTCAACTTTACCTACATCGATGGTGTTCGTTCCCAGAAAAGGCTTCAAAATCTGACCAAAAAAATTTTCAGCCATAATAACACGAAACGATAAGAACTGCACCCCAAACAGTATGGGTATGTTTCAGGTACAAAACCAAGTCATCCGGGTCTGTTTTCAAAATTGCCTGCTCTGGGCTTTGCTTTGGTGTCCGGACCCAAAAAAGTAGTCAAAATTTGACCGAAATTTTTTTCAGCCGTATTGACAAGAAACAATAAGAACTGCACACCAAACAGTGTGCGCATGCTTCGTGTCTAATACGGGCCCGATTATTAAATTTGCGTGCTCGGGGCCTGTTCTAGTGGTGTTCGGGCTTGGAAAAGTCATCAAAATTTGACAAAAATATTTTAGCCGTATTGACGAGAAATGATATGAATTGCTCCCCAAACAACGTCGGTATGTTTTGGGTCTAAATATGAGTCATCTGAGTCCGGTTTTCAACTTTGGCTGCTTCGTGCCTGCTACGATGGTGTCCGGGCCCAAAAATGTCGTCAAAATTCGACTGAAACATTTTTCAGCCGTATTGACTTAAATTGATGAGAACCGCACCCAAACACTGTGAGTATTTTTCAGCTTCAAAACTGAGTCATCTGGGCCCGATTTTTAACTTTGCCTGCTTGGAGCCTGCATCGGTAGTGTCCGGGACGGGAAAAGTCATAAAAAATTGATCAAAAAAGTTTTTTGCCATACCAACTCGAAATAATAAGAACTGCACCCCAAACAGTCCGGATATGTTTTGGGTGCAAAATCGAGTCATGCCAATTCGTACTAAAAGGAAAATTTGACCGAAACATTGTTTAGCCGTACTAAAAAGAAATGATAAGAACTGCACCCCAAAAAGGGGTGGGAATGATTCAGGTGCAAAACCAAGTTATCCGAGCCCGGTTTTCAGCTTTACCTGCTCCGGTGGTGTTTGGGCCTGAAAAAGTAGGCAAAATTCGATCGAAATATTTTTCAGCCGCACTGACAGGAAATTATAAGAATTGCACCCCAAATAGTGTGGGGCCTGCTTCGGTGGTGTCTGGTCCCACAAAAGTCATCAAAATTTGATTGATACAATTTTAAGTCGTTTTGACGAGAAACGATAAGAACTACACCTCAAATAGTGTGGGTATGCTTCTGGTATAAAACCAAGTCATCGGGACCCAGTTTTCAACTTTGCCAGCTCGGGGTCTGCTCAGGTGGTGTCGGTGCCTGAAAAAGTCATCAAAATTTGACCAAAACATTTTTCAGTCGTACTGATGGGAAACAATATGAATTACACCTTAATCAATGTGGGTATCTTTCGGGTACCAAAACGAGTCATCCGAGACCGACTTTGAACTTTGGTTGTTCTAGGCATGCTCTATTGGTGTACGAGCCCGAAAATGTCATCAAATCCGACCAAAATTTTTTTTAGTCGTACTGACGGGAAATAATAAGAACTGCACCCCAAAGAGTGTGGGTATGTTTTGGGTGCAAAATCGAGTCATCCGAGTCCAGTTTTTAACTTTACCTTCGGTGGTGTTCGGGCCCGAAAAAGTTGCCAAAATTTGATCGAAACTTTTTTCAGCCGTACGGAGGGGAAGTGATAGAAACATTGTAGGTATGTTTTGGGTGCAAAACCTAGTCATTTGGCCCGGTTTTCAACTTCAACCACTCCGGTAGTGTTCAGACCTGAAAAAGTCGTCAAAATTCAACTGAAACATCTTTCAACCGTACTGACGGAAATGATAAGAATTGCACCCTAAATCGTATGGGTATATTTCGGGTGCAAAACGAAGTCATCCTGGACCGATTTTCGACATTACTTGCTTTGGTGGCGTTTTGGGCTTGGAAAAGTCGTCAAAATTCGACCGAAACATTTTTCAGCCGTATTGACAGTAATGATAAGAATTGCACCCCAAACAGGATGGGTATGTTTCGGGTGCAAAATCGAGTCGTTTGGTCCCTGTTTTTTACTTAACCTGCTCCGGTGGTGTTCGGGCCCGGAAAAGTCGGCAAAATTCGATCAAAATATTTTTCAGCCGCACTGACGGGAAATTATAAAAACTGCACCCCAAACAGTATATGGGGCCTGCTCTGGTGGTGTCTGGTCCCGCAAAAGTCGTCAAAATTCGTTTGATACAATTTTAAGTCGATTTGACGAGAAACGATAAAAACTGCACCTCAAAGAGTGTGTGTATGTTTCTGGTACAAAACCAAGTCATCGGGGCCCGGTTTTCAACTTTTCCAGCTTGGGAACTGCTGATGGGAAACGATAGAAAATGCACCTTAAATAGTGTGGGTATCTTTTGGGTACCAAACTGAGTCATACGGGTCTGACTGAACTTTTGCAGCTCCGAGGAAACTTCGTCAAATTCGACCAAAACATTATTCAATCGTAGTAATGGGAAACAGTAAGAACTGCACCTCAAAGAGTATGGGTATGTTTTGGGTGCAAAATCGAGTCATTCGGGTCCAGTTTTCAACTTTCCCTTCTCTGGTAGTGTTTGGGCTTGAAAAAGTTGCCAAAATTTGATCGAAACTTTTTTTAGTCGTACTGATGGGAAATGATAAAAATTGCACCGTAAACTGTGTGGGTATATTTCAGGTGCAAAACCAAGTCATGCGGGCCCGATTTTCGACTTTACCTCCTCTGGTGGTGTTTGGGCTCGGAAAAGTCATCCAAATTTGACCAAAATATTTTTCAGCCGTACTGACAACAAACAATAAGAACTGCACCCGAAAGAGTGTGGGTATGTTTTAGGTGCAAAATCAAGACATCCGGGCCCAATTTTCAGCTTTACCTGCTCTGATGGTGTTCGAGCTTGGAAAAGTCTGCAAAATTCGATCGAAACATTTTTCAACCGCACTTACGGGAAATTATAAGAACTGCACTCCAAACAGTGGGGGGCCTGCTCGTGTGGTGTCCGGTCCCCAAAAAGTCACTAAAATTAGAACAAAACATTTTCCAGCCGTACTGATGGGAAATAATAAGAACTACACCCAAAAAAGTCTGGGTATGTTTTGGTTGCAAAATCGAGTCATTCGGGTAGGGTTTTCAACTTTACATTCTTTGGTAGTGTTTGGGCCCGAAAAAGTCGCCAAAATTCGATCGAAACATTTCTCAGCCGCAGTGACGAGAAATTATAAGAACTGCACACCAAACAATGTGGGGTCTGCTCTGGTGTTGTCCAGTCTCGCAAAAGTCGTCAAAATTCGATTATATAATTTTAAGTCGTACCGACGAGAAATGATAAGAACTGCACCTCAAATAGTGTGGGTATGTTTATGGTACAAAACCAAGTCATTGGGGCCCAATTTTCAACTTAGCCTGCTCGGGGCCTGCTCCGATGGTGTGCGGGCCCGAAAATTTTGTAAAAACTTGACAGAAACATTTTCAGTCGTATTAGCGGGAAATGATAAGAATTGCACATCGAATAGTGTGGGTATGTCTCGGGTGCAAAATTGAGTCATCTGGGCCCCGTTTCCAACTTTGCCTACTTCGGTGGTGTCTAGGCTTGGAAAAGTCGTCAAAATTAGACCGAAACATTTTTTCAGATGTAATGGCGAGAAATGATAAGAACTGCATTCCAAATAGCGTGGCTAGGTTCCGGGTGAAAAATTGAGTCATCGGGGCCCGGTTTTCAATTGTCCCTGCTCCTGTGGTGTCTGGTTCAAGAAATGTCGTCAAAATTTGATCGAAATTTTTTTCTGCCGTATTGATTGAAAATTATAAGAACTGCACCTAAACAGTGTGGGCTCAAAACCGAATCATCCGGGCCCTGTTTTCAACATTGGCTGCTCGCAACCTACTCGAGTCGTGTTCGGGGTTGGAAAAGTCGTCAAAATTTGACCGAAAAAGTTTTCAGTTGTACTGACGAAAAATGATAATAGCTGCATACCAAATAGTGTGGATGTGTTTCAGGTGCAAAACTAAGTCATTCGGGCTCGTTTTCAAGTTTGTCGACTCCGGTGGTGTCCAGGCATGGAAAAGTTGTCAAAATTAGACCGAAACATTTTTCCAGATGCAATGGCGGGAAACGATAAGAACTGCATTCCAAACCGTGTGGCTACGTTCCGGGTGCAAAACAGAGTCATTCTCGCCCGGTTTTGAAATTTGTCTGCTCTGGTGGGGTTCGAACCCGAAAATGTTATCAAAGTTCGACGAAAACAGTTTTCTGCCATATTGACTGAAAATGACAAGAACTGCACACCGAAAAGTGTGGGTATGGTTCGGGTGCAAAACTGATTCATCTGGGGGTCGTTTTTAACTTTGCTTGCTCCGGTGGTGTCTGCGCTTAGAAAAGTCGTCAAAATTAGATTGAAACATTTTATCAGATGCAATGGCGGGAAACGATAAGAACTGCATTCCAAATTCCCAGCTCGAAGCCTACTCCGATGGTGTCCGGGCCCGGAAGATTCGACCGAAACATTTTTCAGCCGTACTGACTAAAAATGATAAGAACTACACCCAATCAATGTGGGTTCAAAACCGAATCATCCGAGCCCGGTTTTCAACTTTGCCTGCTCAGAGTATACTCCAGTGGTGTCCGGGGCCAAAAAAGTCTTCAAAATTTGACCGAAAAAGTTTTAAGTCGTACTGACGAGAAACGATAAGAACTGCACCACAGTGTAGGTATGTTTCGAGTCTAAACCCGAGTCATCCGAACTCGGTTTAAAACTTTGCCTGCTTCGGGACTGCACCGGTGGTTTTCGGGCCCAGAAAAGTCGTTTAAAATTGATCGAAACATTTTTCAGCCGTAATGAAGTGAGACGACAAGAATTGCACCCCAAATAGTGTGGGTTTGTTTTGGGTGCAAAACCAAGTCATTCGGGCATGGTTGTCAACTTTGCTAGCTCGGGGCCTACTCTGGTGGTGTCCGGACCCGGAAGTGTCGTCAAAATTCGGTCAAAACGTTTTTTCACCGTATTGGCTGAAAATGATAAGAACTGCACCCAAACAGTGTGGGTTCAAAACCGAATCATCCGACCCCATTTTCAACTTTGCCAGCTAGAAGCCTACTCTAGTGGTGTCCAATGTAAAACAAGGTTTAGACCGAGTTCAAGAGGGGGATGAATTGAACTTTCAAAAACTTTTCGCAAATCTGATTTATTCTTGAAGTAGAAAATGAAAGTTCTTTATTCAATCAATTGACTATGTAATTCTAGATTGTCCAGTAAACAATCGATTGTGCACAACGGAAAATATCAGAGATAAACCCAGAAATCAGTTAAACCCAGAAAACAGTTTACAGTAAAAAAAATGTTAATCCAGATTTAACATGTTTAAAACGCAATCCAGAATCACAGTTGATTATGTAAACAGATGTTCAGAGTATGATCAACAGTATGAACAAATTTTAATCCAGTCAATTTTAAGTGATGGCAGCAGTTTAATAAAAGAATTCAAGAAGAGTAGGGAGAAAAGAAAGAACACAGAATTTTTATCCTAGTTCACCCTTCCACAAGGGCTACGTCCAGTCCTTTGCAAACTAGCAAAGATTTCCACTAAACAGATCACAAGATCAGTTTACAACCCTTGCTCCCAGCAAGTTACAAACTGCTCCCAGCAGTAAACCCACACCTCACTGAACCCCTCAGCTAGTGTGTAACCAGTGCAGAAACCCACTGCACCACAACACTTGCAGTCCGCAAGCAACACTGCTCCCCGCAACACTCACCCTCTACTGAACCCCTCAGCAGATGCGAGACCAGTGCAGAAACCCACCGCACCACAACACTTGCAGTCCGCAAGCAACACTGCTCCGCGCATCACTCACCCTCTACTGAACCCCTCAGCAGATGCGAGACCAGTGCAGAAATCCACTACACTAACTCAATTACAAACCCAGTAATTGAAAACAACAAACAGAATCCAGATCAACAGGATCAGAAAAGATCACAGAGTACTTCTACACAAAACAGATTACAAAGAATGAAGATCAGGTGTAGAAGACTTAGCTTAGGTCCAGAACCAAAGTAGCAAGAACCTCACTTCAAGGATGCTTCAAAGATTCATGTTCTTGGAGGTTTCTTGATTTGAAAAGCTTTGCCAAAATAATGATCGCACAAAAGGGGCAATATCTCTCTTAGAAAATCTCAAGGAATGTTTTTTGAAAGTTTTTGTTAACTGAAAATGATAGTGCGCATTCCTTTAAATACCCAAATCAGTTTTAAAAATAGCTTAGCTGTCACAATTCAATTAATTGAACAAACCATTCAATCGATTGAATTTGACCGTTAGTTTGACCCAGTCAAAGGTTTCAGTTGTAACAACAATAACTGTATTTCAGTTGTAACAGAAATAACTGTCACATTCAATCGATTGTTTTAGAAATTCAATTGATTGAAAAACCTTTTTCCAGCAAAAACAGTTTGGGTTATTTTTATTAAAAACAGTTTT
>Ga0209700_105922_pt1 | contig 19827 bp, 7 predicted proteins | sample SiratroredBW_FD_187528 | JGI IMG/M metagenome (GOLD analysis project Ga0209700, IMG submission 187528) | Root nodule microbial communities of legume samples collected from California, USA - Siratro red BW (SPAdes) (version 2) | ecosystem: Host-associated > Plants > Roots > Nodule | place: USA...
TTTTTTTTTTTTTTTATTGGTGTTAACCTGGTGGGGATGGTAAGCCATATAATGACAACCTAGTTTATTGCACACACTAACCCATAAAGCATACCGAAAAATAAATTATAAGAGAATAACCAGACCATATTTCATATACAAAATCAATATTTTCTCAAATTATTCCAGTCAGGGCACACCTTTGCTCTTCAAGCATCTTCTCAACCTCCTTTTGCGATGCTTTGATCTACTACCCACACAATTAAGAAATCGGACCAATGAAAATATCATTAAAGGGAATAAAATTCATCTGGCATATTAAAATAAAGATAGGATTTACTTTCATGACTGATGTAAACTATTAAATCTAATATACCATCGGAAAACCAGCGCTTATGTGCCATGTAAAGTAGAGTGCCAGATAAATTAAGAAAGGAATTTTGTGAGAGGATGACATACAGAACAATCCTGCCTCAAATTAATGTTTTACCTCAGTTACCAACGCCTTGCAACTCCAAATAAAGGCTCCCTGAAAGTCAGCAGCAAATAAATTATTTTCACCAATAAAAATAGCACAATGCAGACACTGTTACTAGATATTCAGTTGATAGTATGTATCAACATTTAAAAATCATGATACAGAAATCATGATAAGATCCGAGAATTACTTTCATTTATAGAGAAATTAAATAATTTGCATATTTGGCTAAGGAGAGTGAATACTCATAGCTGGAAAAATATTGTGAAAACAATTGACAAACAAGTTGCATCCATTTCACTCAAGTTTTCAATTTATAGGAAGGAAGCATACAGCTCCATATGCTGCTTGCTGATGGCAATGATCAGAAGTGACCACCCAGACTTTGGGGCAACCATCCTCCTTTAAAGCTGCAACCTAAAATGAGCAAAGAACACTGCTGTATTCATAAAGATGAGGCAATTCTCTACTAAAGATTCACTTAATGAAAGCAAGATTGAAACACTGTAAATCGAGATGACCTTAGTTATAAATCACACGCTTGACATTCATTGCAATTGAAGGCCCATGTGCTATAGAAGTGGCATTGGAAACAGGATCCAGAGGGCGATGTAAGAGCTTATGTGGGTTTATAGAGATGGCTTGTGACCTTCTTATAAGATCTTAAATTCTCATTTTACAAAAGTTTTATGGAAGAAGGCCAATTCCCAATAAATACTTATAGGAAAAAAAACAAGAAATTAATATGAATTGAACTTCTGTCTGGTAAGTTAAAATCAACTCATAAACTTCAGCTTTTATAAAAGTTTCCTCATCAGACTAGATGGTTCAAGTTTCTTATAGGATACAAGTGCTTATGTAGAAGCTTATTCGAATTAATCCAAAGTATTTAAGTGGTTTACTCAAACACATTAGTAGTGTGTCAAAAGAATAATAAACTTCAGTTTCCAAAGAGAAGGGAGCTCTCCAAAATCGCATTTAGGAGCTACAATAAAGCAACCTGTACTAGTATCTAACCTCTTTTTCAATCCATGTATCAGCGCATGTTTCCCCTGAGAAAACAATATCAAGACTGCAAAATGACCAAAATACAAAATCAGAACATGAAGGAATTTTAAAATGTAAACTGACACGTTTAAAGAAATGGTCCTTCACAACATCTATGTTGTATTGTATGATGAAAATAAACAAAGAAAAGAGTACCCAGCGAAATCTTCCTTGTGGGTAGGGAGTCCAGACATCATTGCATCAAACACAACAACCACTTTGACCTCTGCACAAACGAAAAGATATATGAAAATGTGACGAGTGACAGGTAAAGAAGAGGTAGAGAGAGGGACCTCTAAGCATGCTGAAGGTGACAAGCTCGTCAATTAGCTTTTGGCGAGCAATGTCAAGTCTTCCTCTCATGAAATGTTTCTTCAGTTTCATCCAATAGCCGCACACATTATAGCCATCCACAAGCAACACAGGGGCAGCATTGTCTATACCCACCTGGTTCGTACTGCGGAAGACAAAAGACGTTACATTTAGAGATAATTGAGCGAAAAAAAGATGAAAGAACGATTGAGGAGTTAGTTACTAGTAGAGAGAGGAGGTGGGGTCACGATAGAGGTCGGTGTCCGCAACATCCTCATCCTTCTCCACCTTCTTCTTCCGGTAACTGGTTGAAGGTCGGGGAGTAGCAGAATTTCTGTTTTGGAAGCTCTGTTGAATGAGATAAGAGTAGAAATTAGTGTGCATATGAGGGTGAAGGAGGGTAAAATTGAGTGAAGGTAAGTGACCTTCCATAGCTTTAGGAAGCGGAGGTTTTGCTTGACGTTGGAGGTGATTCTTGGAGGAGTGGATTCGGAACCCTGACTCTCATGTTGTTTCTTGCTTTTGTTGGCAACGATCACGATGCTGTTCCTGCGACAAGATGAAGAAGAAGCGGCACTGTAGTTGCAGTCTCCACCAACTACAAAGGAATTACGCGAGGAAGGAACCGCTTTCAGTTTCATACTATGATTCTGTTCAGTTTCATGTTTTTCAACGTTCCTGCTTCTTTCCTCTCCTCTCACCATTCATCTGTTCCTCCCCTTCTCATCCTAGGCCACCCTATAAATTTTCAAAATTCAACAAATTTTCCAATTTAAATCCAATTGATTATATTAGACTTCAAATTTAAAATATAAATTTAAGATAAATCTATTATAAAAAAGACTTAAAATAATATGAATTTAGATAATTATAATTAAATTTGAATATTTATATGCTAATGGCTACCGGTATTTATTTACCAATAACAAATACATTTACATGAACATATAAAATGACCAGTTCTTTATAATCTTGTTAATTTTCAATTGCTAAGTTAGGTTTAGTTTTGTCCATCAATTTACGCTTTATAGTTTACATGTTTAATATTTTAAAAAAATTGTAACAAATCTAGAATGATTATATGTTGGGTCCTGGATTTGTATGGTTACATTTTAAGCTTCCCCACAGGCCAATCTGGATAAGATTAAGGGCTTTACATTCTGCAGCCTATAAATTTAAACTGCACCCCATAGTATATGTGAAAAGATCAAATGCCCCTCCCATTTATTTATATTAAACCTGCTTTTCTTCTCTCTTACATCTTCTTTTTCCATCTCTGCTATGTTACACCCTTCCGTTTACTTCTTCCATTTGTACGTGTAAGAATCTTTTTCGAAATATATTAGTCATCGCTGTCAACGACTATGTTGTACCACTGCACCCATTATAGAGGTAAGCATTTATGTGATTCTTTTTCCTTGTTAGTTTTATCCTATTTATGATTTTCAAAAGTAGAAATACATTCTGAAATATATTTATTAATTTTAAAAAAATAGCTATTGTTTATTATTACTCTTGATAAGTGAGGAGCAGAAGTGGATGATTATTGCAAGTGGAAGTTAGATGAACACCTATATTTTTATATGAGACATGGAACAAATTCTTGATGATGATGTGTTGCCATCAACTGCTATAGGATTGAATGAGTTAGTAGGATTTGTTAGAAGATATGAACATATTGTAGAAGGTCCTTCAACATGGGACGAAACTTACTAGTACATTGTAGTTAGCATGTGTTGCTTTACGATATAGATGACAAAAACATGATTATAATTCCCATACGGTTTTTCAATATATTTAGATTTTGTATTTTAAATTGAACAATTATATTTACAATAGTTTTGATAATTAATATATAAGATATTTTTAGGATTTATTGCGTTTAGTTTAGATAAATATTATTATTTTGATAAAAACCTTTATATTAAATAAGTTATTTGTATTTAAAATAAAAAATAATAATTTTTAAAATTAATTAATTGCATTCAAAATTAATTCTTAAAAATATTAAACATTAAAAAAAATTCAAATATGATGTATTACTGTATAAATCTTTTATGTGCTGAATTCTATATTCTGGAATACAATTTAAAAAAAAAAATTGCATTTTCAGATTATATGGCATCTACATTTAGACTGCAGAACGTAACTCCTAATAACTGCTTTGGTTTGATTTTTGAAGAGTAGCATGATGGTGGTTTTTGGCCCTATCATCCTAGTTGTAGGGCTGTCCAAACATGTCTAATAATTCCGAGTCCCACCTTTTGGTTCCTGGGGCTTCATTTACATTATTGGTCTGTGCATTTACATTGTAGTAGCCAACAACTTAAGGTTCCAAAGTCATGTTCTAGGTTCCCACTCCACTTATCTTATGTGTGAACTATTATGTCACATAAATAATGTAGTTGTGCAGGCACAATTCAAAGACAGTGATTGTATCACAATTGACCATGGTGCCGCTGTTTCCCTTCTCAAGCCAGAGGTTGGTTTCAGCTCCCCCATTGAGTAGGTCATTGATTTTTTTATGTGAATCAAGCCTAAGATTGTTTTTGAAAAGATAGATGGAAAAACTAAGTAGCATATAAAGAGTTACTTAGAAGCCAATGTTTAGTAAAATTCTTCTCCCAATTAGGCTATAAAATCTAAATCCAAGAGCATGGAGAATTGCTGGACCAAAAAATAAATATCAAAGACTCTGCTACATTTTGGTTTGAAGCATGGAAAGCAAAAGTGGATCTCCTTTTACGTATTATTCTGGTATTGTCTTTAAGTGGATGATCTTGACTTGATGAAAGTCATGATCCCTATACACATCCTGTTGCTAGTTGGAATAGTAATTAAACATCATATTCAAAATTCTTTCCCCCTATCCCCGCCTGTTCTTTTATTTTCTCGATATATGGGCAATGATTGGATTGGAGAAAAGCAGTTCTATGATCTGCTTTGTAATAAATGTTTTTGTAATTTTACTTGGCATTTTAAGGCAGGATCAGTTGTCAATATGCCTCATGTTGGAAACAGGACAACCTGGATTCATAGATCAATACAAAATCACAGTTTATCTAATTAAGCATGATGCAAGTTGGACCTTCTTCATGCTGCCCTATACCATTTTCTATTTTCATTTTACAGTTGGCACATGTTACATAAAATTCTGTTCCTTTTTAAAATTATTCCTGTACTTTTGTTCTACTAAATTGTCCTGGCATGCTACTTCTAACAAGAGCTACATACATACAGGTTACACTCAAATGAATTCATTCAAATAAACATAACCACTCCTTTGTTTATTTATATTTGACAAGGTGGATGTAATAATGAATGCAATGAAATTGTAGAAGGCGTATCTAAATGGATAAACTTCTTGCTTTCATTATACTTTTAGGTGTCTTTTTTAAAACACCAGCATTGTACACATGTACATCACTTATCATAGCGTAACGTTGTTGTCACTTTGTTAAATGTGTGAAAAAGGAGCACTACTCGGTGCCCACTTCGGTCTTTAACTGCTCCACAAACTATAGCATGTGAAATTCAACACAAGTCTGGTCACATATCAGAAGCATATGTGGCTTAGTACATAATATAAAATAGAAGGCTAATACTGCAGATACAGTGTAGGAAAAAAAAGTTTCTGGTGAAATAGAATGGGAAGTTAGTTGTTGCTACTGCACCTAACCTTACGCTTAGGACAATCCCAAATACCGTGCCAAAGACTTCACTGGGACCGCTTCAGCTTGCCTTGCTGTTTCAAATGCAATCCAGCTCTATCAACTATCATCACACGTGACTGGGGCCTCACATTCCAAAGTGGTAGGGATTCTCCTTTGAAGATACACCACAATAAACAACAATCAAATACACTTTTTTTTCCTATGTAAAACCATACCCCATACATATACACCACAGGGTTCAAACCATCAAGTGCCACTGTGTCTTTCTTGCTACAAATTCCCTAGTTAAACTATGCATGGTATTTGAGTCTTGTTCTTCTTATTTGATTTGCTATATGAAATACATATAACTCTCTTTCTTGTATTTTTATTTTCCAATGTTTTGTTCCCCTCACAAAAGCCACCAACACTCCATGTGCATCATATTTTCTATCCTTGTTCTTGCTGCTTTTTTGGAAGAAAAGAATCTATCTTTTATCTAGAGAGAGGGTTATTGCTCTAATCATGTAAGGTTCTTCTGGCACTGCATGTGCAGCAATCACCTCTGCCCACTTCATATTGTTTTGCACTTCTCAACCTCTCTTTAAACCACTCATATCATCACATCACACCACAACAACACAACCCTCTCCCTTTTACACATACACATGTATAAATATATATAATGTATACGCCTTTCAATTTACCAAGTGTTTTATTGTCGTAAAGAATTCAACACCTGTAGGCAAATTGATACCCTCATTCCAGCCACGATGAGCAGGAGCCCTGCACCTTGCAGCCGATCCTGGTGAATACCAAACTAAACTAAGCATTTTTCATTTTTCATTTCGTGTGAGAAATATTTTTCTGAGAAATATTTCGTTTGGTGTTTGACACATGCAGTGACCAGTTTGTTCAATCTTGTTATGACTTATCTGTTCAAGAAATTAAGATTCTCTCTCACCATGATTTTGTTAAAGGTCTATTAGCGAGGACTCCCTAAGAAGGTATGTGCAGTTTGCAAGTGAAAGCTGTATACAAGAGTTATTGGCAGCTTCAGACACCAACAGAGGAAAGGACAACGATGGATGGAAGGTTCTAACTCTTGACAACGGAGTGGAGATATCAAAACGCAGGTCAGGCTCACTCCACACCTTTCGCAGCCGTTGGGTTCTTAGATCTGTCTCTCCCCAACAGTTCATCACAGTGGCCAATGCCATTGATGCTGCAAAGGTGAATGCCAATTTTCTCAGAAAATGACAGGAAATAAATTGATATTTTCTGTGAATGTGAATAAAAGGAAAAAGAGAAAAAAAAAAAAAAAAAAAAAAGAAGAGTAAACCATAAACAGGAGAGTCAAGAGGATTAGATTCCCATCCAGCATGTTGAAAAGAAAACTTTTGTCTCTACTACTGTCCTTAATCCTATCCTTAGTTTTTTAGTTTGTGGTTGACAATGACAAAAAAATTGCACGATTCCTCGTCTTTTACTTTCTTCTTTATTCCTCCCCTTTTGTACATGTGAATGTAGCTTGTTCCTTGTCATGGGGGGTTCAATTTGATTAAGGAATTATTTTTGGAACAGTTATTTCCTAATTACATTCTGATCTTAGTTTTTTATTATTTTATTAAGCCAGCAATGGGACTCTGATCTGGTGGAAGCCAGGTACATAAAAGATCTTGAAGACAACCTCAGCATAATTCGCCTCAGGTTCGGAGATAACTCGAAGCCTCTCTTCAGAAATAGGGAATTCATTGTCTATGAACGCCGTGAAACCATGGAAGATGGCACCTTGGTTAGTACTAAAAATAAAAAACTTTTGCTACCTTAGTGAGTACTAATGTACCTTTTGTGTTTGAAATCATTGAACAAAATGTTAATGGGGTGTCATAGGTGGTAGCAGTTGCTTCACTGCCAAAGGAAATAGCTGCAGGGTTGCATCCCAAGCAAAGTAATGCGATCAGAGGACTGTTGCTTCAGTCAGGTTGGGTGGTAGAGAAGCTTGAAGATGATTCATGTGTGGTCACTTATGTTGTTCAGGTAACTAATAATCTTAGAATAACAACGTTGTTTTGATTCCTCGTTAACATAAATTCTCACTGTTTTTTTCTCTTTGTTTTGGTTTGTTTTCAGTTGGATCCTGCAGGATGGTTGCCAAAGTGCTTTGTGAATCGATTTAACACAAAACTAGTTATGATCATTGAAAACCTTAAAAAATTAGCCCAAGCATGTCCCAGTGAAGGTGAAATTTGATTACTTTGTAAAGTTGGAAACAAAGCAAGTGTAACCAAGTATAGTATTAATGCTCATCATTTTATAGATAAACTTAAATAACTTTTAGGTTTATAATATACTTTCAATTTCTAATCAATTTTTGTGTTAAATAAATTACCTAATAATTTAATTATGTTGATTTAAGTTTCTCACGTTATCTTCCATCTGTCACACGATTTTCAGGGTTGAACAATAATTATTATTAAATGTTTTTTATTACCCGAATTCATGTGACGTGTCATCCTATAATACAAACAAACAAGTTGTTATGATATGTTAGGCACTTGAAACTTACTTTTTAAGTCATAAATATAATTAGTTTCATCTTTGAATGTGTAGATTTAAGTTTGTACTTAACGTATTACAGCTAAGCAAACTAAAAGGGCTTTGGGCTCTGTTTCTGCTTTTATTAGCAATCAAATCAAAGGCTAATTTGGCGGTTTTGGAATTCAATAATTATTTATAGACATGTATTATAATAATATCCAATAACATTGTTTGGTCTATATGTAATCAATCAATCTCACCTAATAAGAGAGAGAATCAAGAAGGGTTGACCTTTGCTAGGAAAAAAAGAAAAAAATAGGCTGAAAATCACCATAAAACGAACACAAAATAATAATATGATTAATAGTTTGAAGTGTACATGTCTAATTTTTAAGTAATTCTCTGCATAAAAGTATATTAATGGCTGAATATGAATTACTTTTTAAACGATTATATTGCAAGAAAATAAAAATTTAAATAAGAAATCATTTTCATTTTGTTTTTCAAAATAACTTATCCCCTCTCGTATTATATATAAAGGTGTTGGTGGAGTTTGATTTTGGATTAAAAATTACCTGAATAAATAAGAAAAAATGTGTCCTACAATTGAAATTAATTATAAAATTTGAAATTAACTAAATCATATCAGTAACCTCAATTTGTCATATGAAACAAACTGCATAATTTGAGAAAAAAATTAAACATATATATATATATATATATATATATATATATATATTAATTTTTCTAAAATAAATAAAAAATAGTAAATCTTCGTTCTAATTCATTATGAAGGATGGTTATAATAAAGTATCCAGGCTTAAAAAAAAAAGAAAAAGAAAACAAAAGATAGAGGAAAGGATTTGTGAGCTGACAGCAAAAGCTTTTTTGAGCACAAGAAGACATGTGTCCTACTAATAGGTTTCTTTTTATGCATGCAAGTTGAAACACATTTAGTCAAAGAAATAATTTGATGCAATTCTTGATTCAATTGCATGTGCCATTGCTTTTTTTCCCTCAATGGATTTTGTTTCTTGTTATGTGGGATAAGTGCAACTTAATTGATGTGTTGAAGTGAAGAATGAAAGTATTTGACATAGAAAATGAAGTAAATTTTTAGTGAAGTTAGGTCAATATCTTAAAAAAAAGTTTATATAAAATCTTGTAGAAGATTAATTTAGATAAAGTTATTGAAATAAGTAGAAAATACTTAATTTTATCAACATTTTAATATTTATTTATAAATTAATTTTATACATAGAGAGAACATAATTTTTTAGTTTAAAAAATGATTAATTATAATCTTAACTTATTTTGCTTATCAGAAAATCTTAAATAAGAAATTGACAAGTGACAAGTCATATTTCTACATTGAAAAAGTATTATGTAGTTATGGTGGCTTGTAACTTAAGTTATTAATTTACTAATAAAAGGATGATAAGTGTGGTCTCAAGGTTTTAAACCAAATTTGGTATCCAAGCTATAATTTTTATCTTTAAGTGATACTTTTTTGGATATTTGAGTTAGGTTTTTGTTTCTTCAAAACTTTATCTAATTATAAGGTAAAAAAAATCTACACTAATATAAGTTCTAAAAATTTATTATATTATTTTATAATTCTTATAAGTAGAAGTCTTACCATGTTTTAATATTTCTATAGTGATTTTTTTCAAAGTTAAATTTAAACTCAAATATCTTAGACTCAGTAAAAATCAATAGATCCAATTTTCTGTTAAACTCTTGATAAATATTTAGTTTATTTATCTCTTTTACAATATTATTTATTAAGATGAGAAAGAGAATCCTAAATTTAAATTAGAAAACAAGTTAACAAAAAATTATAAAGCAAACAAATAAATTCATAAATTTATTAATAATAAAAACATACTAACTTTAATTAATATTAATTGACGTCGTTAATAATTTATATAAAATTTATCAGAACAAAATTTTCACATTTTCATTTTTTTTAAATAACTAGGATACTTGATCACTTTGTGACCTACTGTTTTAATAAAGATGAACATGAACAGTAAAAAATTATTTGAATAATATATATAAAAAAGAAACCTTTTTCTCTTAATTAAGATTTAACTATCTTATAAATTTAATATTTTTATTCGAGATTTATTAAAATTTTTAGTTTAATTAAATTAAATCTATCGTACATTGGATATTTCTAATTAAATATTTTTATTTTATTAAATACTTAAAATTTAAATTTTAATTGAATTTATATCGTTTAATTTTTATGTTAATATGGTGACATTTTTACTTATTTATTTATGTATATTAAAAAGTGTGAAATTTTATGGTTGATGCAAAACTATAATGGTAAGTGACATTTTTTTGTTATTTTCAAAAAAAATAACAAAAGATTGGTGAAAAACTTTATTTTTGTTTTCCTGGCAAAACACTGAACATGAAAAAAAATAAAACATTCTTTCAGCAGTTCTACTTTGGAAAAAAAGTTTGACCGGTTGTGATATATATATAAACATCCCAAGGCACATAAGGAGAGTGAAAAGGAGATCCGCAACGATGTGAGTGAATTGGTAGGAAGGAGGGCGAAAGGGTCGGTAAACAATGGTGAAAGAAAAAGTTTGGAGAAGGAAGACAGTTATGCAGAAGCGGTGAAGGGTGAAGTGTGACAGGGAAGAACACGTAGCATGGGGTCTAGAAAGTGTGGTGACCGTGAGTGGCTTAAGAGAAACGTGGTGGGAAGACTATATGATTCTGGAAAGATAAGATAAGAGATGATCCAAATAAAAGAAAGGACAAGAGAAAGATATTTGTTATCAACCTAGTAATTGAAAGATCCGAGTATTATACTAGGAAGTTGTTCGTTTTAACATCAGTGCAAGTGTTATAAAACAACAACAAAAACATTAAACCACATTATTGTTCGGTAGTAGTTTTTTTTTTTTTTTTAATTTGATCATTTTGTACAAAACGTCCACACCAGTGCTTCACAATGAGCGAAATTCTATAGGATAACTAAAAACACAGAATTATATTTCTTCCTTGGTTCACCTCTTTATCATTATCATAAATTGCACAAACATTAGTTCACCTCTTTGTGCTTCTGCCACTTTTTCCTTTCTCTTCTAAGTCTTTGGAGAAGAAATATAGCCAGGAAAGTAATGCTGCTAAAAACGAAGAGACCTCACAAAAGAAGCAGGCAGCATCAACTGACTCAGCCGACTTGTCCATTCTCAAGCTAAAATTCAGCTAAGCACACACTGGATCAACATTTAGCAAACTAGTATACTTGATATATAAACAATTTTGGCTTGGATTTGAGGTACTTAAATTAGCTAGGGTCAACTTTTGGATATGGAGACCCTGCACTCAAATCAAAGGTGTCGTTGCTATTATAAGGATGGCTGGAACTCCCTCGGCTTACCTCTTCATAGCTAGAAGAGATGGAGGGTGATTCCTCAGTAGGGTTTGCACCAGCTGACTTCAATATGTTCTCAATTTCTCTTACCACATCACTCATTTTAGGCCTTTCTTCACCTGACTCTTCAACACATTTCAACACCAAAGTCACAAACTTGTCAAAACCGATCAGTGTTGTGGACGACAACCCAATTGCTGGATCAATAAATTCATGAAGACCGTATAACCCTTTTGTCCTATCCAGTGCACTCCTAACCTCTTTCACAATATACTTCCCTCGTTCCAATGGCTTTCTTGCAGATATCAGCTCCAACATTAGCACTCCAAAGCTATACACGTCACTCTTCTCAGTCAATTGTTGAGACATATAATACTCTGGATCCAAGTAACCCTACATCACAAGCAAAAGTTCTCCATTCTCAGCATTATTAGCATTCGATATATATACATTTTCTGTGATACCTATATATAACTCTTGCTATTAGATGTGTTTTCACTTTTTTTGTACAGTGTAAAGGTTTACTATACTAACCAGTGTTCCTTTAACTTGAGTGGTAACATGATCTTTTTCTGCATCTACCATAGACTTGGAGAGACCAAAATCAGAAACTTTGGCATTTAGGCGGTCATCCAGCAAAATATTGTTTGATTTGATGTCCCTATGTATAATGGGAGGATTAACAAGTTCGTGAAGATAAGCCAGACCCCGGGCAGTACCAAGGGCAATTTTTAGCCTTCTAAGCCAATCTAACCTAATTCCTGACTTCCCTGCATAATCAGTTATTAGAAACTGAGTTACAAATCTATCACAAATCACCAGACATTCATACTCCTTAACGTGTGTGATGTGATGTCTGATTAACATACTAAACGTAAACTCATGCCTATATATAATGATACAAAACACTACATGCAAAGCTCATTATTATTATAGGACAAATATTCAAAAGATTAACATGTTTGGTATGCAGGAGGATAAGTATACCTGTGAGAGCGTCCTTTAAACTTCCATTTTGAAGATACTCATAAACCAGCATTTGCTCTCCTTGGTCAAAGCAGAAGCCCAAAAGGCTGACAAGATTCTTGTGGTGAACCCTTGATAGAAGTTCAATCTCTGCTTTAAACTCAAGCTTTCCCTGCATAGATTCTTTTTGAGCTCTTTTTATTGCTATCACTTTTCCATTGGGAAGGGTTCCTTTATAAACCTGTGTGTGGGCATTTACACATTACAAAGTTGGTTTATATATTATAAACACAGAGGAACTTATGTCAGTTATTAATACTACCATCTTCACCCAAGCTTTCTTTCTAAATCACTACCCTAAGAGACAGTAAGAGAAAGCTATTTGTTATGCCATGCTTAACTGTGTCATCAAACTTGTTTATGTTTAGATAAAATTTACACAATACTTTTTCCAATATAATGAATTTTTTGAGAGGCATGACAAGCACATGAGCTACAATCACTATTGTACATTTAAGCTTGAAGGGAACTTTCACTACCTTCCCAAACCCCCCAGATCCAATGTCATTGGCTTGAGAAAAACTTTTGGTGCATTTTTTGAGGTCTTCAAAAGTGAACATTCTTGCTTCTTTCAACTGAGGGGCATCACTCTTGGTATCATCCGTATCCCAGCGTCCTTCATTTGTGAAATTTAAGCATGTTAATTAAATCAATTCCATCTGAATTATTAGAATGCAGGAGATAAGTATAGAGCTATATTACTAAAAGGATTGCTTTGTCCAATCGCTTTTTCGGCCCTTTTCTTCTGGCGGAAAGCATAAAAACCAGATAAGACTAATAGCACTAGCAAGACCAAACCACCAACTGCTGCCCCAACTATGATTCCAATGTTTAAATGTCCACCCGATTCATTCAATCCTTCTACACAACAAGAAAGGTTGAGAGAAAGATTATTTAAAACGGAGCAATTAATACTATAATTTTATTCCAACTGTGTGAGAAATTGTTTTTACCATAGTTCCCAAAGTGTTCATATCTATCTGCAAGAAAATAAAATGGTCCAAAATCCGGCTGTGGAGGCTTAAAAGTTTGGTTGCTTAGCATAAAACCAATTCTTGAAGTCCCTGTTCGATTGAAATGATCTTGTCCTGATGGGAAGACTTGTAAGCTCAATTTGAGATACTCAGTTGAATCCATTATTGGATGGCTCAACGAAACCGAATCCACAGGTACACTATGAGACTTAAAAGACCGCATAAGAGACTCCTCAAGCATGGAGTAGTGTGTTTTGTTATCCAAGTCCGAAAAGGAAGGTGATCTAAAAGCTAAGGTTCCTGTATATGGATATGCACATATGCAGTTGGGACTCGAAATCTTTTCTGAACTGCAGGTACCGGGTTCACAGTTATTTGGTGGTGTTGAATACGAGAAATTGGATTGAGAAGAGGAGCAGTATGCCCCTCGTTCATCATTTTCTAGGCAAACTGGGTTATCTTTAAGTCTGCATGAAAAAGTGCAGTTAAAATGAGACCAAGTGAAACCAAAGGTGCAAATCTCAAACCACTATAGCAGAAAAATGAACACATTATAAAACTATTGAAACTAGTAATTCTATGCAGTGACACATACAAAAAAGGTCAGCAATCATTATAACATTTGGCTTACATTATCTTGACATCTGAAACTTCATTTTGCACAAAGCTGTCAATTGAATTAGTCTCCAAATCAACGAGTCGCAGCCGTGTGCTGGGGGAGGAACCGACATCCAAGGTTCCATTTATTTTGTTGTCTTTTAGCACCCTATGGTCAGATGTTAGACATAAATAATATATATTCCTATTTCAAGGAAGATTATGTTAAGCTACTTCTAAAGATTATTGTTTAGCACGAATTCTCAGTTCTTGCTACCATTATATAGAAACTTTTCCTAGTCAAGAGACTCAAGACAGGTGTACTTACACAGTCTGTAAATTGACAAGTCCAAACAAAGAAGAGGGAACCTGTCCTTGAAGTTGTGTTCGCTCCATCTTTCTGCCATGAAAAACAAGATCTAACTGTGTAACTGGATTTCACTCACGAAAGTCGAGAGTGGTGAAAGGTCAAAGAAGTGCACAATGAAAGACTTACAATGTCGTTAAGGACTCAAGATTAGAAAACCACCCTGGAAAATCCAATGGTTTAAAACTATTGTTGCTCATGTCCCTTCAAAATAGATTAAAGAAGTTACTCACTCACCAGTACAAGGTATAGATAACTTTGAATAACAAGGGATACAGAACTAGAATAACAACTAACACTACAATATAACTATCATAGCTAAATGCTTTGAAAAATTACAGGTTGCTGAGGGCATTCATTCCAGTAAGGTTTGGCAGGTTGCCTGACAGTTTATTGTTGGACAAGTACCTGAAATGCATAAATTAAAGCCAAAAAAGTTCAATTTTCAAGTAAAAGTGTGCGTACAGGGAAAGGAAATGTTTCACATGTTCTTCATGTTTGCTTACAGATCTCGAACATTCGTAAGATTGTTGATGTTTGGAGGCACTGGTCCATCTAATGAATTGCTATCTAAGCGCCTATACACACAACAGTGTATTAATGCCAAGAGCAGAACAAAAATTCATGAACTTGTATGAGGAATAATATAGACACTTACACCACCTCCAGACTACGAACTAGTCCAAGTGTAGATGGAATGTTGCCTATGAGTTTATTGCTTTCCAAAAGCCTGCCCAAGAAGATTTTCAGGATGACATGTGTATATTTTACCATGTATGGATGAAACAATGAAGATGTTTTTTGTCTACAAAATAAATCTAGATACTTGTAGCAACTAGTGCACTTCATTATTGGAACCTGATTTTGTAAGCAGTTCAATGCAGGCCAAAGTTACACGTGTTCAATTATATGGACGGAGTTTACGTGAAAAAAAAAAGTAAGAACAGTTCTTACAAATGAATTAGAGCCATTTCCGAGCTAAAAAGTCGAGGAGGGATAGTGCCTGCGAGATTATTCTTCCCAAGATGACTGTATAAAATGGAGATGTATTGATGGTTTTCAGTATGTACAACCAAAAAAGTGGTTAGAAAAAATTGGCAAGTCAAGTACTGCAAAAGAGATTTGACATACAAATGTTTGGCATGGTGTAAGTTATCAAGACCAAGTATGTCGTCACCAGATACCGGGATGATCCCTTCAAGTTGATTGTCTGCTAAATCTAACCAATAAAGCTTTGATAGATTACCAATAGACTGTGGAATTGGTCCACTAAAGCCATTGGAATTTAAAGACCTGCAATTCAAAGTATATGATTTAGACTAGGATCCAATATCTACTATTACAATACCAAAACCAAAAATAAAAACACTAGTCATATGTCAGAAGCCTTTGTAGAAAATACCAACGAACATGAATGATGAAACCATCATTCGGTGAATTTTAGAGGAATTAGTGAGTTAAAAAGCATTACAAGTAGAGGAGCTCCTGCAGATTTCCTATGCTGTCTGGAATAGGACCACTGAAGCTACAACCAACAAGAATTCTGTTGACAAATGAGTAAGAAAGGTTGTTAGAATTGTTTTTATCAAAACTACTTCAGATGAGTTACTAGTTTAACAATAAATTCTGAATTACAAGGTTGACAGCTTCCTCAACTCCCCGATGGATTGTGGAAGTGGTCCAGTCATGTCCTTGTTGTAAGATAGATCCCTGCAGAGAAAAATTACTAGTCAGTTTAAGCAGAAAAAGAAGAATCAAGAACTAAAAAAGGGATCAAATGATAAAAGCTGCTTTCTCTCCGAGCTTAATAGTTTAACACCACCAATACTATCTGGGATGCATATCCTAGTGACAGATTTTCCTCATTTGAGGTATATGACACACTATTTATGACTTGATCATTGCCTTTGGTAGATATAGTAAAAGAATATACTGAGAATAGAACACTTACAAAATCTCCAATTCAGACAGTGATCCAATATCTCCCGAAAGCTGACCACCCAAACCAGTACTTGATAGTGTTCTGAAATAAATAAAAAATTAATCACTCAAAAACACACTTAGGATAAGGGAAAAACAATTAAACATATTCAGTAACAGACTCTACATTGATGTAACATGTGTATTCTTGCACTTGATTCCATCCCAATCTTCACAAGGATCTGAACCCACCCAATCAGGAGGGGGGTTCCTCCAGGTACTCAAAAGAGACTTGAGTGTTGTAACTGTATAAAAATTACACCAAAGAATACAATTCAGTAACTGAAATCTTGTGAATAGAGTTGTCCAACTTTTGATTGCTCTGATATGCATAAGAAATAATTGGTCCTCACAAACTTTTTCTAAAGCTTGCAAGACACAAATTTGGCTTATCTTAACTATCCATACCAACCAAAGCAGGTCCAGTGCTTATGATTTTGAACTTACTATGGATTATCAACATTTAATTAATGAACATTGTAATATAACAAATATGGCATTCGGAGGTCAAGAGAAGGATCAAATACACAGTATATAACTAGAAAACTGAACTCACAATCCTCATCAGCTGTTTCTCCTCTTGCAACCAACAAATAATTCAAAACAAGCAGCAGAACTACTAGTATTCTTTCACTCATTATCAACTTCAACGGATCTCAAAGCCTCACAACTGATAACTTAACTATGCTGATAACTTAAATCCTTTCTCTTCCACCTTCCATCCAAATTCATTCACTATACATTAATTATACAGAGAAAGTCAACAATAAACTGAAAGAGACGAAGTCAATGAAGGTTGTACAAGTACAAAAGGCTTTAAAGTTTTTCCTCCCCAATTTCTGTCACATTTAGTCCCTTTTTAGGAACCTCCTGAAAAAATTATCTTGACCCTTTTTTACTATGATCTTGTATTACATTAATCACTGGACAACTATTTTCCAACAAAAAATGGATTTTTGATTTATGAAAAAACATATATTGAAAGAGACAGTAATCTAACATACGTGTGTAGAGTAGAGGCACATTATGGTTGTAGGACTTAGTAAGAGTGGGAGATATTCCACAGATAAGAACAAAAGTAGTTTTTGAAGGTTGACGAGTTGGAGTTGGAAGAAAAAGAGGATTATGGTATTGATATTTGGAAGGGTTGTGGCGTCACTGTCAGAGTAGGGAAGACTGCATTCAATCAGTCTCTCTCTGACTACACTGGAGACAGCCAGTGGTGTGGTGTGCAGTTGACTTAGTCCTTCATATCTCTCTCTCTTTCTTCTTTTTCTTTGGTGATTGTCACCATTTATGATACCATTCAATTCCTTCAACTTATATACCCACTTAGCATTAAACTAGATGTTCAATTGAACTATTTTATATACCACTTATTCAACTAACTACTTCACTATAAGATCCTACTTTAAATTTAAAACTCCTTAACTTATAGTAACAACCTTTATATTACAGAACATGCTAATGTTCTCACTTCAAATTCATTAAGATAATATTTAGAGTTAATAATTACATCGGAGATAGTATTTAGAATGCCTTTTGCTTCAACTGGTAAACGATGTGAGACGAGTATACTCAAATATATATATATATATATATATATATATATATATATATATATATATATATATATAAATATGTAAATTTAAGTTTATTAACTTATTTGATGATAATGAATCCTGCGTTGTATATACGGTATTCTTAAGTGAGAAAAAGGTCGAATTGAATGTTTCAGCTCCAACCAATCCATCAATTTTTGGAGGACTTCATTAGTTTTGGTCTACACATGCTTCCAATTTTTATTTGGCCTTGTGGAAAAAGCTGAGAGTCACAGTCACTTCACTTCTTTTCTTTTTCGCCTTGAAGATCCTTTTTAATTCACTTACCATGCACGGTTTTTCTTAACTTCTCGTGTCATTTCTCATTCTACTATATAAATGCATCAAAAATATCAGTCATAAATTATTTTACTCTCTTTATTATCTTATATTAGTTAATTTAATATCAGTTAATTTAATAAATTTAAGCACACTTGTAAAACCCTTTATTAAATTCTGGAGTTGTTTAACGAAGAACCATTCATCCATGACCTTAGATGTGTAGATTAAAAAGAACTTTCACACTATGGAATGTAGAACTCAATTATTTTCTTAAAAAAATGTTTTTACATTATGCACCGGAAGTTACTTTTTTCTAAAAAAATAGAGAATGTAATCTGAAATTTTTCTTTTTCTTTTAAATATTCTGGATTTTTTTAATTAAAAACTGATTTTGGAAAAAATAGTTTTTATATTGTGTAATTCAAAAATAAATTTTGGATCTAATTTTTTCTAAAAAAATGATTTTTGAATTGTATAATCTAAAAATTATTATTTTTAAGAAAAATAAATTCTAAATTATATAATATAAAAGTTACTTTAAGATACAAAAGTTAATGGAAAGAGAAAGTTATAATTTAACATTTAGAGTAGAAGTGGAAAGAATGAAGCGTAAAAAGATATTCCTACATTTCTTCATTCACTTTCTTTCCACATCTTCCAGTAAATAGAAGAGTGTTAGAATATATATTATTTAGACTCTCTATTTAATATATATATATATATATATATATATATATATATACTTTCTATTCATTAAATTTTAACACATTATAAAGTTAACAATAAGTCATACGTTATTCAACCAATTGAGTTCAATTTTTGAATTGTCTTTCTCAACATAATATAGTTCAACAATAATGGTAAATTTATAAAAGGGGTTCATAATTCAATTTCAAATATTAATGTTTATACTAATATTCAGGGTATATATCATTTTCTAGGTATTAGATTTTTTTAGTTTAAGCTGGCGTATTTAATTTGCCAAAGTGGACCCAAATTCTTTTAAATTAAAACACGTGTTATGTTCGTTTGTACTTGCAGATTGTGAATACACTGTTAAAAATCAATAAATTAAGGACGAAATTTTGAGCCAAATTTTAGTGACAAATATTTAGAAAATACGTATAAATTATTCTATCACTTATTTTAATTTTTTCTAACGATAACGTTTAGTACAATCCAGTGAAGCAATAAAAAAAAACAGTAATGTACAACCTTAGATAATATAAGATATCTTAGATAATTTATAATTTATAAGTCACAAGCTAGTGAAATATTATCCTCAAAAAGCTAATGGATATCTTATTAATCAAACATTTTAGTTTACCTATTCATAAAAGCTACAAAATAATCCTCGTTGAACCTTCTTCTACAACTTCTATTCAAAACATACCAGCAAAACTTTTATATTTACCAAAAATAAATAAATAATCCGAATTTTTTTCTTAATTGAAACCTTAAAATAACGACTTTGCAAACTGTTTTAAACAAGTTTTCAATTTCTGAACTTTTTAATCATTTTCTATCTTTTAAAGTTCGTTTAGAATATCTAAATATTTAAGTAAAAAAAAAAAACAAAAAGTTTTATTT
>Ga0209700_105923_pt1 | contig 19825 bp, 13 predicted proteins | sample SiratroredBW_FD_187528 | JGI IMG/M metagenome (GOLD analysis project Ga0209700, IMG submission 187528) | Root nodule microbial communities of legume samples collected from California, USA - Siratro red BW (SPAdes) (version 2) | ecosystem: Host-associated > Plants > Roots > Nodule | place: USA...
ATATATATATAAAAATATTAATATATATATATATATATATATATATATATATATATATATATATATATATATATATATATAAAGTAATTCTAAACATCCTATTAATATTTATTTCACACTTGTGAGATGAGTTTGATTTCCACTTCTATCAAGATTAGTAGTTACTTTTAAGTCAAACATGACTCATTCATGATAGGTTAGGTTGACTGATGAAATTTGACCTACTTTTACAACTATAATGACAAGTGTTCACCATACAATAGATTTATCTAAAAAAAATATTATTTCCTTTTAACCCAACAAAATCATCACCATATAAGGAGTATAAAAATAGAAAACAATGATAAGAAAAAAAAATAAAGAGTTAACTAAATATGTCTGTTGCTATTTTTTTTTTTTTTTGAGAATTTGAATTCAATAATATGCTATATTGTATTAATATTATATAAGTGTTTGCTGGAAAACTATATGTTTGTTGGACAGTCACAAGTTGATTATACGACTTTTATTATATTTATATAAGTGTTGATTAATCTTATAATTACGTAACCTGAAAATGTTATCAAGGTTAAGAACCATGTCTTGTAATGATAGAAGCTTTGCCTTCAATCACTGTAAAAGCGTTTTATACTAATTACTATTGTCTTCTTCAATTATATGCCTAGAATAAAAAGTTAACGTTAACATCGGTTCTGTCAAGTTAAAACGTTAACGTTTTACAAAAATAAGAATAAACTAAAGTAAGTTCACATAACACATTAAAACAAATCATAAGAAATGAGGTATTCTTTGAAATTGTTGTGATTTGACGAGTATGTACAAGCGCATTGGATGACCAATTTTGGTATTCTATGTCACTATTTAAGGAACTTCAAAGTAAGGAATAAAAAAATATATAAACCTATTTATGTTCAGCGCAAAACATTCTACGTCACAGCCACCTACCCTCACGCGCCGCACGCCGCACGCCGCACGCCGCACACCGCACTACCTTCACTAAAATACACACTCGCGACAAAATAAACCAACCACCACGCGCCATGTCGGCGTTCGAGTCACCACTCACTGAGTCTCCTCTCGCACACCTCGCTCCTCGTCGCACTGGGCGGCGGAGCTACAATCACCACCGCAAGACGACGGCGACAAGTTCCCCCTCCGTTCCCTGCTCAGAATCCTCGTAAACGACAACATGCGACTCATCGGCGACCGAAACGACGACGAATCCTCGTCACGCAGATTCTCGTTCCGCGGAGGCACCTCAACGGTCACACCAACCAACGAAGATTTCCTCGAACCAACCGAAGAGGAAGGACAAGATGTAGAACCGGATTCCGGTTCGCTTACATGTATAACAACTTCCGGTTCATCCGCGCGCTCGACCGGTGCGCGACAAAGTGGACACGTGGCGTGCGAGTGAAACCACATGTCGATGCAGTCCGTGTGGAAGCTGTGGTTACACTTCGGCAAGACCCGACCCGGTTCGCCCGGTTCGAACTCCGACAAGCAAACCGCGCATTCCGGCGCGTTTTCCGGGTGTGCCTTGGGGTCGTAAGTGAACACGGGTAGCGAGGCGAGGACAGCAGCGTCGAGGCCGCGGGAGACCGCGGCGGTGGTGGTGGCGGCGTCGTTGTAGAACACGAGCTGCGTACGGCGGAGCTCGCGGTGGCGGCGGAGCTGTCGGCGGCGCGCGCGTCTGAGGTACCAGCGCGCGTAGATGTGGAGACAGAGCATTAAAATGACGACGAAGAAGAGTAGAACGATTGCGGAGAGCATGATTTTTCCGCTGAGACTGTAACTCTTGGCATCGAAATCTTGAGGGATTGGGTTTCTGTCTTTGAAATTTTGTGTCGCTTCGTCTCCTGGCTCTTGACCCATCTCTGAGAGTGAATGAGTGAGTAAGAAAATTTGAAGAATAAATAATAAAATTTATTACTACTATTATTATCTGAATGAAAAAAGGATTTTTGATTTGGTGGGTTTATAGAATGGAGAAAAGAAAGTGAGAGGAAGGTTCTGAAGGCTTTGAACGATGAGGTAATGCTTTTATACGCAACCATTGTTGTCAATTGTCAAAAAGCTTAGGTTGCCACTGTTGACGCGGTTTCTCTTTCTTAATTTTATGTTCTTTTTTTAATTTAAATTTTATTTTCCGGAAATTGGCTTGCACCTTCGTCGGAGAGTGGAACCCACGCGTATTTTCATTATTATAATTATTATTGTTATTATTATTATTAATTATTATTATTATTACTAATATTAAAGCGTGTGAGAAGGTTGAAGTGGAGAAGGTGAAGTAAAGTCGTGTTGGTCAACGTGTTCTTATTTAACCCAAACCAATGAGTCTTCGTATTTTTTGTCTTCACTTTTTTACTTTATTGCAAAGAAAACAACAACTTTTTCTTTTCTTCTTCTTCTTAAGTAAGGTGTCTAAAATGATTTGAGACATTGATTAAGTTTTATATATGCTATCAATTTACACACTACACGTTGTGAACACATTTCAAGTCCAACCAATATAAAATCATTCATAAATACGAAATATAAATTTGCATAAAACATTTATTAAAATAATAATTTATATAATTCACATTACATTTATATTTTAGTAGTTTTAGAATAAATTAATATAAAGAAAAAAATTATGTGATTTTATGAATCTTTAAAAATAATTTCATAACTTTTAATTTTACAAACTATTTATAGTAATTATTTTTCACAATATAGATGAGCAATTGCCTGTTAAATCAATTTTTTTGCAAAAATAAATATAAAATTTGAATTTTTTGACCTTTTATATTTAAAAGGTCATGTATAAATGTTATAGATATGAAAAATATTTATAATTTTTTTCTATTACTAATTTTTATTATAAACCATGTTTATTGTATATAGAACATTAGAAAACATCTTTAAAAAATATATTTTGCATTTTTGGTAAGCCTACTAAATTATACAAAAGAGTAAAATGAAAATTCTAACTATTATTTTTCTAAGAGACTTATCTAGTACTTAACAAAATTTTAAATTTATTACTACCTACACTAACTAATTTATAAAAGATATTTATGTTAAAGATTTTTAAAAATTACTCAAGAGCTAGAATAACAAAAACATGTAAGAAAATTGACAGGTAGGTAAATCGTGTAGAAATGTCGGTGTTAGATTTCACTAATTGTGGTTCTCTTGCATTGCACTAAGCAATCAAAACAAACATTAAGTTTTAACATTAACATCAAATAATATCTTGAACCCTAATTTTTTAGGTGAAAAAAAATTCAAGTTTGTTTGTTAAGGTCCCAATCATGTAACAAAGGAATTCAAGAAAATATAATTTTTTTTTTCAATCATAATTAATTCTTTACAAGAAGATGTGTACCAGAAACATGAAGTATAAAAATAAAAAATGAACGTTAAAAAAATTATATAGTGTCATTATATTCAACTCAAACAAAAAAGAAAAAATGATATAAAAATCAATAAACTTGATTGAGGAATCATAAAAATATAACAAAAGTTTTTCAACTATTCCATCATTGTGTGAGTACTTACTGCGTGAGAAACTTTTTATTCTATACAAATCATAAATCTAAACCAAATTACATAAATCCTTTTCATCTCTTTCACGTCCAACATCAAAGTTCTCCAAGCTAAATCTCAAAATGCAAGTAATAAAGAAAAATATATTTGACTTCATCTTTCAATTTTTTTTATCAATTTATTTAAATATTACTCTTTTTCTACAACAATAATTTAAATACATAGTAATACATTTAACGAGTTAAAATGCCAAATCTACTCCTAATTAATACTTAAATTAACATAATATCTGATTAAAACAAAGATATAAGTAAAGAAAATACAAGATAAATGCTATAATACATGTTTATCAACTATTAGAAAAAAAAGGTTGTTCTCTTTATATATGATTATCCATTACAAATTTTTTTTTCATTCTTCTTCGTACATGAATAGCAAAAACTGGCAAAAGTGATCTTGATGTTAAACCTGATGTTTTTCTTATTTAAAAATATTTCATGTGTTTAATTTTTATTTTGGTTGGGACTTTGGTTAATATTGATACATCTTGTTTGATTAATTTACCAGTTACTATCCATAACTAGTTAATGAAATGATAAATCAAGTTTTAAGATTGATGAATGACTAAACTAAAATATTTAACTTTTAATTAATTTTTAAATTGATAAACCTTTTAGTTCGTTATGCCTTTCTTGATTAGTATCTTATATTAATAAACTGAATGTTTTGATTGAGAAAATGAGCATTAGTAACACGTGCATATGTTTATTTATACTTAAAGTTCAAATAATTTTTGACAACCTACCTAACTAAGTCGTCTACTAAATGGACCAGCAATTCAGCCTGGCCCAATTAATCATGGGCCCAAATCCGTTAGAAAGTTATAGTTTATCTAATAATAGTAATAATCATTCTCTATTATTAACAAGCTTCATCACCCACTTGATAATAATTGAATTTCCTAAAGTCACCCACTTCATATTTGGTAATGACTTTTGCATTAATTTTTTTTCAAATGCTTTATATGTTTCTCCCTCTATTACCAAAAACACTTTGAAAATCTATATAAATTTGATGTTGATTGTTGATAAAACCTTCTAATGTTAAATGAAAGGTTTATTTGGTTCACATAAAGAATTAATTTATTACATGCTATATACAAATTTATGGTGAGGACTATTTTAAATGCACATTTAATATTTCAATTAATTTTTCTTAACTTTAAAGAAAGGGTAACGAATATATATATCATTAACTTTTGAAAAACTTATAGCCGACAAGGAAGTGTGACGTAGATGCGTTAATTACTCTACGATTAAAACACTAACTTATTTTGGACTTTTTCTTTTTCTTTTTCTTTTTTATTATTTTGGTACAACGACTAAAGAGATAACTAACGTTTAAATTTTTTGAACATTTTCGTAAAAACAAAATATAATTTAAAAAAAACATTACAGATTTTTTTTTAAATAGTTTAAGGAAATGGATCCCATATTTCAGAGAATGTTATCTATTGAAAATTCATAGTTATTTCCCAAAAAAATAGTTAGAGAAATTCTCCATGGCTATGTATTTGTCCCATTTAGAGTATATATTTGACATGGGAACTTGGAAAATGTGTAGCAATTTTTGCCTGCACTTTAGGTAACTAAGGTAATAAATGATGTTATTAAATGGAAGATACCAAAAGGTGTGAACTTTGAAGCCAAACTGCATTTACTTTGTGCCTACCAACTCTTCTTGAGCCACCCACAAACCAAACACACTCTCCCACTTCTCTTTCTCTTTTTCTTCTCATTCTTCATATCATCAACAAAGTCCAGAATTTTCACAGAATGAACAACAAGTCCCCTGTTTTTCCAATCCCAGACCCTCAACACTTCAGCGACTATGGCTTTGACCCTCAAATAAACTATTTTCAGGTTTCTCTTTCTTTTTCCCACCCTCTTGGAAAAATGTCTAAAAATGTCATCCTTTTGCATTCACACACATAATGTCTCGCTTTTTTCTACAAAGCAGGTGTTGGAAGAAGCCATGAAGCACAAACGTGAGACAGCGAGATCCATAGACTCCATCCACTTCAAGCTCCAAAAGCCCATTTCCAAGGACGAATCCCGAACCAAAGCCCACAGGCCCAGGAAGAAGCGCTGGTGGAGAAGCGCCCTCCTCTTTTTCAAGTGGCGCTGGGCCCATCCCCGCGACAACAACAACATTAACCAAGACGACGTCCATCAGGCCCGGGCCCGGGCTTTCCGGGCTTCCATCTCGGGCCCCGTGTACTGGACCGAGAGCCGTAGCGGCTCCGCCACGCCCCACCGCACCTCCAGCCGCCCTTCCTCAGGGCCGCTCGCCGGCACCCTCACGCCGCCGGCCAAGGATGACGTGGACACGCCGTACTTGAGTCTAAGAGAACTCAACATGGAACAACAACATCAGCTTCAGCGGAGGATGTCTACCTCGGCCATGCCCATTTACCTCGTCACTTAGAAAAATTTCAACCAATGGTGTTAGGGTGTTACCACTTTGGTTTTTTTATGATTATAATCTTTAACCTAATCAAAGGTGTTTGTTTGATTTGGGTGGTGTTTGTTGCTCACTTTTAATATATGCAACTGAAGTGTTGGTTTTGACCAAAGGGTTCTTTTTTTGTTTCCAAGGTAGCAGTTGATGTGAATTTCTTAATTAACAGTTTATTTTGTTGGATTTGGGTCCGAAAAATGAGGATCGGATTCAGAGGAAGTGTGAGTAGTTAGAAGTACTTGTTACTTGCACGTTAGTGGCATTTACCAACGTAGCTCCAAGATTTGTGTCCGTTAAGTTGGACCCCATGTAAACCCTAGGGTCCTAGGGATTGGGGTTGTGGGTCCAAACGGCAACGTTTAGTAAAGGCTGTCAAAGTTGGAGGGAAAAGTGGATTGTTATTTTTGAAGGCTCCTATTATTTCATTGTCACTGGGACATGGAAAACACTGGCAGCAACATGGGGGATGAACATGGAGGATGAACTATGGAGGATGAGAGGAAAAATCCAAATCACTAAACTATCATGGCATGTGCATTGCCATGACCAAGTAAATGGGGATGTTATCTTTATTAAAATGTAAGGTTATAAAGTTTTCATACTAAAATAAAAAATATTTATTTATAATGTATTATTAAATGGATATAGAAGTAATTAAATTACATATATTTAAAATCTCTTATAAATAAAAATGAAGGGAATATATCATTGAAGGTTTTTATGCTGTGTTCTTCACCAGTGAGAGTACGTATATCCAATGTTAAAGTGAGAAATGATCTCATTAGAAATAATTGAATGAAAGCAAAAGTTATGTGAGACTCGGACCAATGTTTAAGTCAACCCTTTTATATTTAAAGTTGGAAGTTTTTTTTTTTTTTTCGGTCATAGTGTTGTTAATGGTATGAAATATTTCACAAACAGAAAACCCAAAAGAACCCTGAAATTAAAACTGGTTTTTGTTTTTTAAATCTTTTTAAACTTAAAATAATTCCAAATGGGTCTTAAGTATTGATGTTTTAAAAAATAAAAAAAGTTTCAACATTACTTTATATTTTCATGTACGTCTAAAAATTTGATAGCAGGGACTAGTAGTATAAGGGATAACGTTCAATTAAGAAAAGTATAAAGCAAATTTATTATAAAAACCCACACTGAAATACAGCAAAAATTGAAGTAAGAGTGTATTGCTAATATTTCAATAAAAAATTAGTTTAATTCTTAAGAACTCTATGAAGGAGTTAATATTTACCTTTGAATGATTGGTGTAATGCATGAGTAATATCTACTTAGTAATATATATTGAATAAATGTACATGTCCTGTAAATGTTTTTTTTATTTAATTTTAAAATTACATATGTTGTTTTTAGTTTTACAAAATTTAACATTTTCAAATTAGTTATAAATTATAATGACTTAAATGCTTTTACTTTTATTGTATATTTTAATATTTTTTGAAATATGTTAGTTATTTATCTTTTAAATAATGTTTATATGAATTTCGAATGATCATATTACACACTATATATTTAATGCGTTAGAGTTTAAACAGCAACACTTTTATCTTTCACAACTTTTAATGTGACTTTTTTTTTATTAAATATTTTTTTAACAAATAAAAATAATTTTCTAGACATAAAAATAACCATTGCATACTTTCTTCATCAGTTTTCCTCTTAAATTAAGTACATAATTTTTCGCCTTGAAAATAACCACCACATACTTTTTTTTTAAAACTATTTATACAAAATTATATATATTTTCTGAAACTGTATTATTTTAATATAATAAAAATACAGATAAAATACAAAGCTGATCATGAATAGCATTGGTTGCCTTGATAGATTCTTCAACTTGGCACCTGAAAGTTCCAACATTGGTTATTAATATTATTGAATCACTGAAGAGATTAGTAAGCTTAATTGAACAAAAAAACACCATTTCTGCAAAGAAATCATTAACCATTTTATCCTTTAACTCCTCCATCTATACCTTCCAAATCATGAAAGAAATTATAAGACTCTTAAATCTTTTTGTTTTTTGCATGTAAGTGTATTTTTCAAAATAATTATCATCCTAATCTCACAATAATTATAACAATTCTGCAACACACTAACTTAGTAATTCATCTGGCTATGTATGCACACTTACAGTTTCTCTGGGGAAACTCTTTGAATTAGATAACTCTGAAGACCTTTCTTTTCTGTTTCTTCTTTCATGTGCAAGAAGAATTGCACATTTACAGGTGAAGTACAGAAGCAAGGCTCCAAGAGAGAACATGATAACAAATTCAATGATAATGATTGATCCTAAGGCTGTTACAGCAGATTTGTAAGTCAGAAATAAAATACCTCTATGAAAATCATTATGAAAGATGAAGGACTCTAATTTTGTTTTGGTGCACCAAGTGGAGACTAAATGTTTCTATAACTGTATGTAGAAATATAAATATTATATATATTAATAACTTTATTTTCAACCAAACAGCTTGGTGAACCTTAAAGCCAATCATTTAGTATCTTTCAGAGTTAACCCAGCTTATGAAATATAGAACTTACTGTGAGCCAGAAATGAACTCATTGGCTGTTTTCTCATTAAATTAACTGTAGCTTCAGTGTATAATGGCATTGACATGCCCTCTGCACAATCTGGATAACATCCATTGTTTCCCATGTCATTTAATGTCAATGTTAAAACAGCTCCATGCTCACCTCCCTGTATATACCAAGACAATTATGAGAATAGAAAATATCAAGTTTACTTCATATATATTTTCTCCAGATATTGCTGCCACAACAGAAACTAATAGGTTATTTTATTCCAATTTTACTCAAGGGCTGGCTGCAAAACCTTATGGAGATTCTAAATGGTCAATGCCAAAAAATATGTTACTCAGTTAAAGAGTTGCCAAAGTGGTACCATTCAAAATACTGTAGTACTAAATTAATATAATACTTGTAACCCTTTTCAGCAATGCATCCACACATGCACACCAAAAAGCTGAACAGTAAGAGGGTGCAACTTTTAATGACTTTATTTCAGTAAGTAGTTTTATATGCTTCATAGATTCTACTACATTTGTCATGAACCTGAGGTGAAGGAACAGATGGCAATGATTCTGCTAGCCATATGCTTTTGTCTATGTTTTTTTATATTTAACTGATGACGGGAGCATATTGAAGACCGTGTTTGGTCCTCAAACTTCAAGGTAAAAACTAAAGAAAATCACTCACATGATAGAACAGTTGCTGCATAACACTATTGCAGTCATTGACTGTGCCCTGAAATCTGATTCCATGAGCTTTGACCATAAAGTGCTCAGAGAGAGTAACATATGTCTGAAGAGGCTGCCACTGACAATTAATTTTGTGCTTCAATTCAGTTGTATTGATCAAATGAACTGGTAGGTTTGTCACTAACCATCCATCACTTACTTCCATAGAGAACGTCACAAAAAAATGAGCCTGACCACCTGATATGACCCATCAGCAGAATGTTAAGCCTGCAAACCTTCTTATGATATTATCATGTCAATAACAATATGGAGAAGCATATATTGTTAACAACATTTATAATTTGATATGAACATAAAAATGGGTGTCTCATACAACTGCATGTTTTATTTCTCAAATCTTATAGACATGTTTATTAGAAGAATACTATACCAGGGAAGGTAAGAAGATCGGGATCTCCAATGAAAAAGTCAAACTTGTCTTTCCCTTGGTCAAAGATAAGGGTCTCATCTTCATTACTCCTCAATATGATGAAGTAAGGGGCACTAATAAATGGAGGGTCATTGATAGGATCAACAAAAATTGGAACTCCAAGTGAATTTACTCCGTTCTTGTTCCTGGTTGAGACTTGAATGGTATCTCCACCATAAAAATTTTCATTTCTGAAGAACAAAATGCTTCAGGATTAACAACAGTAATAATAACAAACAATAATTGAAAACCACATTTACACTTCTACATGAGAAATGTTTTCCAAAATAATAATGCATGTTCTATGAAATTTATGGCATAAAAATGCGTTGAAACTCACCACAGTGCTGATACCAAGTAACTGATTTACTACAACTCAGTCATGTGGAGTTTCCAAACAACAATATTTCAGTGAATTTAAACAATAACAAATATGTAAATAATACCCCAGATACTGAATTGACTGAAGCGCAAAATTAATTACTTCCACAGAGCCTTCTATTATTAAACTGGTTGCTGTTTCATTTCCCGTGTCAACTGTGAGTTCACTCCACATTACTTGCCCAAATTGCATAGCCATAGGAGACAGAAGTATAATTCCAGATTGTGCACTAAGATTGACAGAAATATTTTCCATTGGATTCGAATAAGTTATCTCAAACCCGGTGAAACCACTGTAAAAGGGGAACAACAAGATTGCACACTAAGGGCAGTTCAATTAAACCATTTTCTAAGAAATATTTATACGTATGTAGCTTATACATACCCAAATCTAGGGCTTATTAAATCTTCTGTTGCTTGCAGTTGATTTGGAGCAGAAACAAACTGAGGTGGAACATTGAGAACAAATATGTAGACGGAAGCAGAAGCAAGATTTCCATTTATATCAGAAATAGTATACCAAAAGGAATCATTTCCATAATACCCTTTATAAGGAGTGTAACGAAAGATCCTTCCTTTCTGTATGAGTGAACCATGATCTGACTGACATAATACAAGAGAAACGGCCATTTCTCAAATTACAAAAAATATGAAGACAAAGAATTAAAATATTCATGATTATAAAGAAGTTTCAGTATGCATTCACAACATATCTTACTTTTGAGAATTCAACTATACTTGCATTATCACCCGCAAAATAATCATTTGCTAAGACATCAAAGGCAACAGATTGGTCCTCCCAAATAGATATTGTATCATTGTTAGCTTTTGGAAAATATTCACCTGCAAGTCAAGCAAAAGAATCCTTAAAAAAAATATTCATGGAGTAAATTAGACAACACCAGATCCCTGAACAGCAACAAGATATCAACATATAGAAATATAGTAGTTATAACACACACACACACACACAAGGTGCATGATGTTTGAACTTACTGCTGTACACATTGATACTGAAGGGACATGATAAGAAACGGTTGCCATCAAAGGAAGCACAAATCTCGTAAGTGCCAACATCTTTGGCCATGTAGTTGCAGCTGTATGATCCATCCTTATTATCTGTGATGTTCAGAGTTGAAAAGCCAGAACTATTAGCAGAAGCAATCTCCAATTTCAACCTTGATTGTTGCGAGAGGACAGGGTTTAAATATGAATCCACAAGCTGGACAGTTATTTCATTTTTGAACAGCTTTGGCACCTTTGGAGAAAACCTCACAACACTTGACAAGGAAACATTTACTTCACCTGCATGAGGAATGATTGGGAGGAAAACCATAAACATATGTGAAAATTATAAGCAAACCTGAGATAAACCTTGCAATAAGATTATATCTTATTGAAATATTTTGAACATGAGCTAATTAAGCACTATAAGCTTAAGCTGTTCCGTGAATGCACATTAATCATTTTATATGTAACAGATTCCTTTATGCAAGGTATGAAGAATGGATAATGCAACTTTGTGCTGAAATTTATTTTTATTTAAAAGAATGAAGGCAACACCAATTGAACTCTATCCTAGTTCGATTATAGAGGAACTGATATCATATCATAGACCAAATAAAAAACTTAAGCAATTGAGGGAAAATACATGAATAATTATATCTATATTACTTTAGAAGCGAAAAAGCTGTGATCACTAAACATCCCTCTTACTAAAAACTCTTCACGGGGTTGAGTTTTTCTCTCATTCCTTCAATTCGTTTAATTTGATTGTTGTGCAAATAAGGGGGGTTTACCATGAGATGAAGTGCACAAAAAGTCTATTTTTTCTTTTGTCTAAGCTGATGCCAACCTTATGAAATCATTCCTTTTCATTTAATGCATATTACAATACCTGCTTTTACCTCTTTTCGGAAAGAATGTCCCTCATTCAATAATATGTTGCCACAATATACATTAATATCATAAAATCCACTTTTTTTTGGAATGTAATCCACATGAAAATCACTTGCCATGATAAAGCTCCCGCTCCCATTAGACTGAAAACATGGTGAGATCTCATTAGTCTTAACTAATTGTGCACAAAAAATTAATTTTTGTCTTCCTTACATTGTTGCTCAACTCTATTGAAGGTGATGGCAAAGTTTCCATGTGACCAATACCGTCATATCTCCCTCCTGAAGCTATTCTGCTCACTGATGTCAAATACAATTACAAGAATAAAAACAAAATAATCACTTGCATACAGCAATGTAACAAAAAGTTTATCTTTGAAAATACCATTACTGTTAAGCACAGGATAGATGACTGGCAATACTCTGTACGAGTCATTTTGTCTTAAAATTTGTACTTGAAGTATGCTTGCTTCAACAGGGGAAGGATATTGATAGATGTCATTCAAATACACAGAGAATTCTTCCTTTACACCAGCTACTGAATCATTTAAACCAGATCCATTAACAACACTTTTAACCCCATCACAGTAACCTATTTGAAAAGGAACATGACCCAGAAATTAGATTTTCATGCTGAAATGATTATGCAAGTAACTACGGTGTAAGAAACTACTTAAAGTGAAAAGCCAGCTTCGTCATTTTTGCTATACATAAAAATAGATAGAGAGATGGGGGAGAAGAAAAAGTACAATGTTTATGTCAGCAATGGTAAAAGATCAAAATAAGAGTGAAAACAAAATGATGTTACAAATGAAGAGACTTGGAATGAACCTTTACCTATAAAAACAGTATAAACATATGGCATATTGGAAATGCTTTTGTTATGCTTGGAATCATATATTGTCAATCGGAAGTTCCCTGGCTCAAAATTGCTAAACGAAAACAATTGAATTCCAGCATCCACTTCTTGAAAGTGGAGATCTGATATCGGTATTGACAAGTTTGTGTCAGTTTCAACAACTTCAGAATCAAAAGGATACAGTCCAGAAACCAGATTCCCGTATTGATCTAACTGATGTATAAAGATTTCCATCTTGGAAGACAATTGCCATGCATGAGATTCAATGTTCCATTTTGCGATACAGTTAGAGACATCTATAACTCCTGGCAATTGAGGGAGAGAGAAGTCAACCTATTGTAGATTTGCTTGTAGAAGTAACGAACGGTGCCTTTCAATTGCTAGTTGTAATAAATTGAATTCAACAGTATGAATTGGAAATTATTGATTATTATGAAACTATTTGTCTATCAAGGTCAAGCATGTAATCAAGATGGTCCAAATATGATATAAAGTAATTAATCATCATTGAAACAAAAGCACAACCTGGATTCACCTTCAATGGCAATGGAGAACCATTCAAGGTTTGATTTCCTCCTTCTAAGCTCAATGAGAACTTTCCAGCTTTTGTCACAATAAACTCAATGACTATATAATCAAACTCAGTCCACCCCATGTTAAAGATATCTGGAGCACTTGCAACAGAACCATTTTCATGCAACACAGACAACTTAAAATCAGGCAAATAGGACACTTCAGTCGTCTTAGAGATACCGTTCCCAAATGCATCTTTAAGGAGCACCATAATAGTAGCTTTTGAACCAGCTTCATACTCATGTCTCACGCCCTTCCATGATGCAACGCACACAGACGGGTACATGTTCCCTTCAGTAGGACAATAATATCAACCATTACACCAAAGTATAAACTAGAATGAATTAAATTATCTTCATTCCCATTTTGCAAAAGAGTGATGTTTTCCGTTGACTTTCAACACAATGCTTCAAGTGATTTAAAAGGGTAGTTACTTTCGGTTCCATCAAAACCTACCTATGAATTATTCAGTTCTATTAAACAAAGTTTAAAAAGTAAACCTGGTTCAACTTGGAAGTGCAAAGATGAATCATCAACTTTATAACGGTCCTCACTGATGAGTACATTAAACAATCCAACCCTGATGGGGGTGAAGGAAATCTTCCATTCATTTGGGTCTCCTTCGAAATCTGACAACACAGTAGACACATAGGAACTGTTCCCTTCCTTTCCATTCACAGTTAGTATGGGGTTGAAAACTTTTTTGTCAATCTTATCAGCATTCTCAAGCACTTTGACTTTGATGGTTGCTATGTCACCGGCCCGGAATGTGCCCTTGTCATCCCACCAACTAAAAGCGAATAGGGGAAGTTGTGATCTATCTGTCTCAAATGAAGAAGAAGAAGAAGAAGAAGTGAGGATGGTGGAAAAAAAAACGCTTTTTTTCAACGATGTAAAAGTTCTGCTTTATGTTAGTTAACCTGAAGTTAGATATTGAGAACAATAAACTGAGAAAAAAGAGAGAGCGCAGAGTGAAATGACAATGAGTTTGCGTGCTAGTTTCTCCATTTTCTGAGAGAATCTCATAGTGCAGAGCAGTGAAGGAAAGAACAGTTTATAAAGTACAGTTTTTTAGCAGTTGATTGCAGTTAACAGACAGTTAGGCGCTAAAAGACAATTAAAAATATTTAAATTTATGAGGTAGTTAAAATTTAATTAAGTCTTAATTATAAAAAAAGGTTATAAAAATCAATATCATTTAAATAACAATTATATTATTGTACATATTTAATATAATATGGTTATAGTATGATAAAAATAAATTTAGATATTAAAATCAATTTAAAATTATTTATGATAAAGATTTTAATTGTGAAGATTGAAAAGATAAATATTGATTAATGTTTTTAAACCCTAAACAAAAAACACGGTTTGGGAAATTTGTCCCAAAGTTCCGATATTTCTTGGTCTCTGTGTTGAACCAGAAAATCATCTTCTACCCTAATAGCTTCGAGTTTTGAACTTGCAATCACAAATTCATTCGATCAGCAAAATGCTTCAATCTCCAGGGCACTCGCCGCTCCACTTGTCGTCGCCTTCGCCTTCGATTTCGCAGGAGTCGGTGCAAAACCCTAACGATCCAAAATCGTTGTCGTCGACGTCGAGCGCGAAGAACCCTAGGGTTCTGGACGAGGACACGTACGTGGAGGCGTTGGAGAAGATCATCGAGCGCGACTACTTCCCCGACATCTCGAAGCTCCGCGACCGCCTCGACTGGCTCGAAGCCATAAAAACCGGCGACCCCGTCGTCATTCGCGAGGCCCAATTGAAGATTCTCGAACGCCGCGCTGGCCAATCAAAGGTAACCAATCCCAACGATACTTCTAGAACCGCCTCGCACACACCCGGTTCCACCTTCGTTAGAAATTTCACACCTTTGGATGAGTTTGACGGAAAGCCCCCCCAAACGCCTCGTTTGACCGCTCCCGAGGCTAAAGGGGGGGATAATAACGACGGTGGAGTTGATACTTCGCTTGGTCTGGATCAATTTCTTAGGAGGTATACCAGTGAGGACAATCATAGCTTTTCCAAGATTTTAGAGAAAGTGAATAGGAAGAGGAAAGAGAAGTTTGGGTATTTGAATGAGGATGTGAAGGGTATTGAGGATGTGAAGAGGGATAGAATTACTGATGGATATGGAACCTCTTATCAGCCTCCGAGTACCCTTGAAGGGTGGAATTACACTGCCAAGAATTTGTTGATGTATCATCCTGCTGATAGGGGTGAGGTTCCTTTGACTGAGGAGGAGATGGCTGTTAGAATTAAAGGTGCCACCAAAGAGATCAATCGTGGGAACACTAGGTTTCTTGGTAAAATAATGGATTCTAGGCCCAAAGATGATGGAACTGTGGAGGTGTTTTACACCCCTGTCGCGGGTGCTACACCAGCCCCTATGTCTCTCAGAGATGGGGATAAGTTACAGAAGTATGATTTGGAGGATTTGAGGAAGACTCCGAATCCATTTTATCTGGAATCTGAGAAGAAAGCTGATAATGGTTATAGCTATGTTAAGACACCATCCCCTGCACCGGGTGTGGATGAATCCCCTTTTATCACTTGGGGAGAAATTGAGGGGACTCCATTGAGGTTGGACCAGGAGGATACACCGCTTGATATTGGTGGTAGTGCTGATGGACCTCATTATAAGATTCCTTCTGCACCGGTGCGAGATGCTAAGGCACACGCTCTTTCCAGGGAGGCTGCACGGAAGCTGAGGGAAAGATCAAAGATGTTTCATAAGCCGCCATTGGCATCACGGGTTAGAGGAGGGAGTGCTAGCCCAAGCATGCGTATGCTGTCTCCTGCTGCTCAGAAGTTTGTGAGGAATGCATTTGCCAAGTCCTCGTCTTCTGTTGATGAAACGCTTCGGGCTAGTTACCGCGGTTCTACTCCTGCTTTGGCTACTCCTAGAACTGTTGGTAGAAGTGTGTCAAGGGTTGGTAGAGATGGGAGCATGGCTTCCAGGTCTCCATCTGTTAGAGAGGACTCGAATCCTCCCTGGTGATATGTTGTAAAATTTTATTATCTACGAGAATTAGACACTGAAAGTTATTGGTTGACCAAAGTTGCACGAAAGAGGGTTCTTGGAAAAGAAATTGTGGCCTTTAAGAGGGACAAGAACCAGCGGTAGCAGAAATTAAATGATGTTAACCATTAGATATTGCAGTAAACAAAAAATTGATCTTCCTGTGGAAATACTGATCATCCGTGGACTCTCAAATTGGTATGATACCTTACAAACAACTAATAGTATAGAAAAGCTGTGTTCATTTTCTCCGGGTCTAATGTCACACTTGATTAGCCTTGGCTATAGTTGTAATGATTAGTAGCATTTTGTTCTTTTCCTTTCTTGAGCTGATAAATCTTAGTATACATATAATTTTCTGTCAAATTTCAGGTGGTTTTTTATGTGATGTGGATTCCTGCTGGAGTTCTCATTGCTGCCCTTGGAGATTTTTCCTTATAACCTTTTTTGTGTATAGCATGACTTTTGTTTCCTTTTCTTTTCAGATGATTGCTGATATATCATGGTTCTTAAATCTGAGTCTTATAATAGAGTAATGGACACTATAGCTGTGCATTGTTTGTTCACAATGCTGCCTACTCATATATGCATACCGTGTACTTTGTGTTGCTGGAAAAATAAAAAAACCGGTAACATAAGAATATCTCCTTAATGGAGAAAGTAATTCCTAGCTCTAGTGTGTGAGATGAATCTCTTTTTCATACAGACAGCTAGAATAAAACAAATACTCTCAAGAGTCTTAAACATAATGGCTGTTTGGAATTAACTAAAGTATTGCCCCTATCAGACTTTTACCGGTTCTTTGTTAAATAATTGAATTTATTTAATTGTGTATATAAAAAGACAAGATTTAAAAATGTCCAAAAGTTCATTCATTTTGGCATGATCATAATGAATCCAAATACCAAAAGCCAGGTTAAGATTCTGAACTTTGTAAATAATAAAGATAACAATGTTTTGCAGATGGTTTTATATCTTCAAGGATGATGTTTAAATTTGATTTTTGAATATTTAAGATGTAATGTATAGGTGTTGTTGAGTTAATTCAATTTGCATTGTATATTATATTATTGGTTTATATGATAAGTATATATTAATTGCATATTACGCAGAAGTATTTATAATATTTTTGTAAACGAATGAGGGATTTTGTTTTTCATGTGACATTATGATTTTCATGTGACCTTACAGTTAATATAAACTATTCAAAAATTAACTTGCAATCTAAAATATGTTAATAAATTATAATTCTAAAAGTAATTTAGGAGACTTATGTTAATTGTGACTGTAACCTACTTTATATTAATCTTAATCTGTCCTTGATTTATTTTATATGGAAGATTAAGGACTCACGTTTTTAATATAGACATTTAGACAATAAAAGAGTGCTAATTTTATAAATAAATTAGGTTAAATTGACATATTGATGCATGCATGTTCTTATACATTGAGCTGATAAGTTCTTAAAGAGACAAATATAATTACTCAAAAGGCAGTAGCATGTTGGCGTGCTCAGAACAACTAAATAAAATGTTAACATATTAATATGTATGTTCAGTTAGGAACATGACCCTAGATTGTGGTATTTTCCAAGAAAAAGTGATACATATATGACTGTGGTCAGTTTCCATGCTTAGACTATATTTCTTGGTAGATGTGAATAGTGAAAAGATAGATGATGGTGGAAGCAATTGTTATTGGGTTTTCACATTAATACAACAATTACCTGTTGCACATTTATAGGTATCAAATCACCATCACCATTAGGTAGGCTAATATCAAAAAATATATTTTGCTACCTTCATATACGATACAGGTTGAATATGTAGTTTATAAAATTGACATAAACTACATAGAGAAGGGACGATAATTTTTTAGGATTTCTTTAGCTTCTCATTTATTATGTGATGGCTAATAAGAAATCTGTATCGATATAAAATCAATTATTAATATTATTTAAATAATTTTTTTTTCATAAATAACATATAATTAGCTAAAAGTTTTAAATAATATTAAATTTATCTACGGATGATTAGGACTCGTATTTAATTATTTATAATTTTTTTAAATAAAATTTATATGAAATAAATCCATAAATAAAATATATAGGTAATACTAAATTTTATATAAAATAATGAAATTAGAAATTTTGTAGGGAATTCAATTTTCTAATTGAACTTTAAGTTTAATAGTATTGTTAGTCTCCTTTGAAGATATTTCTGCATTTTATAATGTGATTAGTGCATTTATTATTAAGATGTTAACTCCTATTTATTTCATTAATATAGTCTGAAAAAGTATAAAAAATATATAAGGTAATCATGTTCTTAAACAAAGATTTCTTGAAATTAGTTTACTTGTAAGAATTATTCTTCATATGTCCAAAATTTATTGCAATGCTAACATTGTGATTTTTACTATATTAATATTTTTTTCCAAGTGACATTATGATTGTAGATGTCATATTAAGGATATTTATTCTTATTTGGTCTTAGAAAAGGTATAGAATCTCTTTTTTTATATATATAAATTTCTCTTTTTTTAATTTTTTTTTCATTTATGTTTTATATATAGAAATTTCTTTATTTTTCTGTTTCTTTTCATTTATCTTCTGAGATCGTAACTTGAATTTTAATTGAAGTATTTTTCTAAAAAAGTCTTCGTTATACTTTATAAATTCTTTTCTCATATGTTTAAACAGAGTCTATTAATTCTGTCACTAACAAAGTAAACAAATCCATTATTTATTCAATCACAGACATAATTCTATCTTATTTATGAGAATAGAAATTAGCATGTTCCTACTAAGAATATTTTTCCCACATATTCCTTTTATGAAAGTATCACATTTTTTCATATTTATTAACTTCAAGCTCACATTTTAAAGAAAGATTAAAGTTTAATGAAATATAGTTTCACACTTTGAAACTCCTTGTACTTCATACCTCTTTGACTCGTGTGACATTTATTCTTAGAAAAAAATTGACTCATCTACTACTTACAGAAAATATAACATCCTTGATTTCTTTTTTGTTTATTCTCATTTTAACTATATCTTCTAAGCAAGTGTTAGTATAGAAATGTTTGTAGAAACAGTTAACACCTAAATCTCATAAATGTTGAGGCAAAAAATGATGTTTATTTCAGTGGTTTGATAATTATAATCTTTTTAAAATAATATATTTACATAAATAAATGAGGAAGGGTGAAATAGAACATAGTAGAAGTTTTTTTTTTTGGAGATATTTAGATAATATATCTACACCCAACAGATCCAATAGATGATCCAATGTAGCTCAAGAAGTCAAAAAAAAAAAAAAAAAAAAAAAA
>Ga0209700_105924_pt1 | contig 19825 bp, 11 predicted proteins | sample SiratroredBW_FD_187528 | JGI IMG/M metagenome (GOLD analysis project Ga0209700, IMG submission 187528) | Root nodule microbial communities of legume samples collected from California, USA - Siratro red BW (SPAdes) (version 2) | ecosystem: Host-associated > Plants > Roots > Nodule | place: USA...
AAAATATATATATATATATATATATATATATATATATATATATATATATATATATATATATATATATATATATATATATAGGTGTAGTTTAGGTATCATATATATTAAGATTACTGTTAATATTTTCACTAGTTAAAAATGGAAAACACTTTCAGACATGTATTCATATCATTTTTCCAGTTTTGATATGTATCTGCAACTGCATGGTGCATGTATTCAATTCAAGTTGATCAACATGGTGGCTCACGAAAGCAGAACAATTTAGTTTTGTTTCTCTGAAGGGAAAAAGGATAAGAGATGAAACACATACCAAGAAGAATTAAGGACTCTGGAAGGGCACCTAGGATGTGAAAAGCACTAGCACCAAAGATACCAGGGCCAAGAATCTTGAAGATTTGTTCTCCTCCTTTAGCCAAATATGATTCTCCATGGAACAGCAAATACTCATACACCAAAATAAGAAAGAGATAGCCAAAAATATTGTTTGTGCATGGCAAGAAGCCATACATTTGCTTGCAGTGCTCCTCACAGGATTCATCATCAATTCCTTTGAGAACTAAGTAAGAAGTTTCGTTGTGTTGAACTTTGTGAACACCATCTGAAACTAGTTCTGGCAGATAGCGACCATGAACCCTAATTGTTGTTGCTAACAAAAGGAGAAATATAGAGTATGGTGTTTTCGAAATGTTTCTCATTTTTTTTTTTCTGAATTGAACAAAGGAGAGGAACAACATTAATTTGATGACTTAGCTCAATTTACATAAAAGATTTTGGTAGTGTACTACAAGCAATGGTTTGCATTGACAATAAAAAAAAAAGAAAAGAAATTGAAGTCAACAAATGGGTTTACTTGCTCCAGGGTTTAAATAATACTTTGTCATACCAGGACTGATTCTTCCAAATTTAATTTCCCTCGTCTTCAAATTTTTATATCTGTTGACTAAAGATACAAGAGATGAAAATATCATTTTTAACCTGTAAACCTTTAAAATAATAATTTTATATGTTATTCTTGTGGCATATTATTTATTTTATAATGGTTGTCCACTAGTTTTCTGTATTCTATGTTTAATAGTTTTTAAGTAAATAGGAATCTTTTGATTTGATTGAGTCCTTGTATAATTTAAACTACATTTTTACTTATCAATAAGAGATTCCTATTTTGCAAAAATAGACAAATTTTAATATATTATCTCTTTTTTTCTCTAATTCTTCCTACATTTTGAGTTCATATTGCAAATAATTCGTATTTTCTAATTCACGTTTTGAGGTTAGTTGTAATTCTTCTTCTAAAATTTCCTTTTAACATCTTATTCTTATTATTTTGTTTATGTTCTTGGGTTCATTTATTATTCAAATTCTAGAATACATTTTTGATTGTATAATTATTATTTTAAACTATTGTTATAAAAAATAGTGAGTTGTTAACAGAAAATCTTGACACTCATTTGATTGGTTTTGTTAGTTTCTTAAGAGGAAATGCGACAATATACTACTTTTATGATAGTAATTGTGATTAAAATCGTGCTTGTGGATATGATTTTAAATGAAGTAATGAAGATATATATTTTTTTACTAAAAGTAGAAAAGTAAAATAAAAAGAAAAAGGGTGAAAATAATAATATACAATAAAAAAATTTATTTTATCGTTGTGGTGGTAATTATCATGATTTTGTACTTTAAAAAACACATTTTGCTGAACTTTACTAAGAACCATTAGAGAAATTTAAAAAATACATTTCGCTCAATGATTTTGATTCTGACCATATAAATATTATTCATCCTGATTTTACCTATTTCTTTATTGATATAGATAAAAAAATTATTTATCATATTATTGGTGATGCGATTATTTGAAAAATATTGAAGCAAATTGTGTTAAAGAAGGATTTATTATTTTTTCTTGACTAAGTTTTTATTCTACAATTTTTTTACAATATCAAATATGGACATCCAAATTGATGTGCATTAGATTTTCATATATATATATATATATATATATATATATATATATATATATATATATATATATATATATATATATATATATATATTAAAGCCTATATACTTTTGTGATCTTTGAAGTTGTTTCTAATCCTTAAGTTCTATAATTTAAGTTATATTTATACTTTCAAATAGAAAATTCTCATTTAATAAAAATAGATAAAAAAAACATTTCAATTTATTCTCTATCTTTTTTTATTCATTCTATAATGTAGAAGTTGATGTTATTAAAAAAACTTGAATAGCAGAATATATTTTACAAAATGACTCAATTCCCCCATCTGACACATAGTTTACAAAGATTACTATTTAGTTCCTTACCCAATTTCCAAACTATTCTTAAGCATTTCCTATGTATGTGTTCTTCCTATTACCGAATGTACTGTTTGTTGACCTAGATTCCTTATTATGCTACAGTCTTCATCTAAATAATTCAATTCAGGATTTTCTATGATTTTAGTATTACTGCAATCAAAGGCAACCATCAAGAAAAGATTGTACATGATGTGGCTAATTCCTTTAGTATGTGAGTTATAATAGTGCATCAACTGGTAGTAGTGCAACTATACCAGTTGGACTTTTGTAGTCACAGTCTCCAAATACTCTGACTGCTCCCAGTCTTATAATTTGCATAAACAACATTTCATAAGAACTTCTTTCAACCTTGGTTCCCTCCATATTTCTGTCACATGATTATTGATTTCCTTATGTGCTTATTCTATTATATAAATATTGTTTTTTGACTATGAAATTGACCTTTACATAATTGGACTAATCATTCATTTGGATTGAGATGCCTTGTTAAGTGATTTGGCAATGAGCTTGGTCTCAAATAATTACCCCTAAGTTGGCATGCTCCTTCTATAAACATGTCAAATTTATTTGTATGCCTGATTTGAAGATAAATCAACGTTTTTATTTTAAAGTGATAGTACAATCATATATTTTATTTTAAAGCGATAGTACAATCATATATTTTATCATGTTTGTTCAAATTGTAATATGTCAATTACCAAAAATACATATACAAAACACTTTGACATTATTTTAATATTAATTAAACCATTTAACTTTTTGAGTTAATAATTTCATCAAATCTTCTATCTAATTCTAAATTTAAAAAAAAAAAGACATTGTAATTTATTTCATTATGTGTTAATGAAGTTAATGTTACGTTAAAATATGACTTATGTAATATATAAAAAAGCATTTCTAATACTCATTTGATATAATAATAATCTAATATGGATGTTCAAATAACTTCACTAATTACTTGAGGTTTAACTTCTTTTTATTATAATTATAATTTAGTATTTAAATATCAGGTAAAAAAAGGAAAAAAGTTTGTTGAATTGTACGTTTATTTCTTCAAGCTCATTACCAATGTCATTCTCTTCCTTGAAGTACTACACAAAAATCATCGCTGTTAACATTAACAATATCATATTAATTAATGTAATATTTGTGTGTAATCAAGTCACCGAAAAAAATAAAAAATATAGTTGAAATTAAATTGAATTTAGAAAATATAATATAAAATAAGAATATTATTATTACATTAGTAAAATATAAAAGTAATGAAAAAATGTAAGAAAAAAAGTTAGATGTAAGTTTGTAAATAAAAGAATAAGTTAAAAAGTAATTATAAAATTTATTGTTAAATAATTAGAAAAATTATGGATTTAATGATATATATTAAGATTTGTTTAGTATTTTGTAGTATAATTAATACAGAATAAAAATATCAAAATATTAAAAAGAATTATAATAAAATCAAAGTAATGTAGTAAATAAATAAGCGATGAAAAAGTTATTACGATTATTTATTAATAATTGATGAAATAAATAAAACTTATATTTGATCATAACTTTTAAAATTTAATTGAATGGTATTGGAATCACAAAATATAAATGAATAATAGTTGAATCATAAAGTTGAAGCATAAAATACGAGTGTATAATATATAAGATGTTAAATAATACTTAATTTGTTCAAATGCAATGTAGTATGTGTATTAGTTACTTATGATGGTATGAATATGTTATATTCCCACACATGTATGTTATAATATTTTTGTCAAAATATAAATAAATAAGATAAATAAAAGAAAGTATTATACGAAAGCCACTATGGTTGCGGGACTAAGTTTTAGAATTTGGCAAAGAGAGGAGAGATGGTTAAAAAGTGTTTTAATTAAATTAATTTAGTTTTATTTTAATTGAATTTGAATGAAATCCAATCAAAGAGTAGTGAATTTGTTCAAATGAAATGTAGTGGTATGACTCACAAATGTAAGAGATATAAAAGAAAATATTATAAGAATGTTGTAATGACTCTGGGTGTGTGACTGAGTTATGGAATTTGGCAAGAAGAGGAAGAGGAAGAGATGGTTAAAAAGTTTCTATCATTGAATTTGAAATGAAACCCAATAAAAAAGGAATGAATGTGCAAAGCATAAGAGACTTTTCATTTGAAATGCTGTAGAACTTCATTTAAAATGGGAAAAATGAGCAAAAGTGCCTTAATTAAGGCAACATAACATACTCTTAATTTGAAATAGATGGACAGAAGAAACCCTTCATTTGAAATGGGATTGGAAGAAGAGTGAACCTATATATCAATAGAAAAGACTCTTCAGTTTTTTTAGTTTTAATTACATTGATTTTAATTGGATGAATTGGGTGGTGTTACATTTACAACATATAAATATCAAAATTTAATTGCATTAATTTTGAATGAAATTAGGTTTATACATATATATTCACTCAATAAGGTGAACAATTTCATACAGAAAAAAAATATTTTCAAGTGAATTAAAGTTGTAGATAAAACATTATGTAAAAAAGATTTGTTAAAAAATGCATGAAATTTTGTTGTACTATGAATAAATTTATAAAAAATTCAAAATAGTTGAATTAGTATTGAGAGGACAGATAAAAAGAAAATGCAAAAATGATAATTTTGTTGTACTTCATTGGTTGTAAGTTATATATTATGTGTATTACATGTGATTATGTAAATATGTTTATCTTCGCTTCAAAATATTGGTTATTTTATGACATAGTTAACAAGTATGATTTTAGTTAATTAATTTTTGTTGTTGAATATATATTTTTTTAAAATAAGTCAAACAACCTAATTACTAATAGAAGCAATTCAAAGTAATTTTTCTTTTTACATTTACATGACATAGTTAAGTTAATTTAAGAATTATTGATCTACATATTATAATATTTGATTTTAATTTGCATTTATAACTTCATTTATATTTATAAAATATACCCAAATATTATGTTTGAATATTAGTAATACGATATATTTATATTTATTAGTATAATGTTATTATTTGATTTGATTACAATAGAAAATTTTTCTAATAACATAGTAAAACATAATATAAGAAAAAAAAGTAAATCATGTTGATATGAAATAAAAATTTGAACTTAATGAGTAATCTTTATTTAATAAAGATATATTAAAAATATTATAGTTTAATTTTATTAATTATAACTCAATTTAATTATAATTTTATTAATTATAACAAAATATTAAAAAGAAGATATATATATATATATATATATATATATATATATATATATATATATATATATATATATATATATATATATATATGCGGTATAACGTCGACTGTGACCCACACAACTGAGGATGACGTGTAGCGTCGGCTGTGGCCCACGCAAGTGGAGACATTTTTCAGTGTGGGTTGAGATGGCTGGGTTTCGTTTTACCCAAAATCATTTCGTGGTTTCCTTCATGTGGTGCCAAGAATTTCCCTCCACCATTTCCGGTTGCTTCATCCTCGAAATGTTTCCAAGCACTGATTTTGCTCCCAAATTGTTTGAGGCTAGATTAGTTGGCCTCTATAGAGTATTTTTGACCGATTGATTTTTGTGTGCATGAAGTGGTTGCTATTAGAGGAGCTCATGGCCCCCGACGAGTCTTGCAAAGCTTTGATAAAGGTAAGTTGTTCTTCCTCTTCACCATTTTCGATTTCTCCAACTTGAAAATATTTTCAATCACCAATTTTTTTCAAGAAAAATGGTTAGGACTAGAGGCAGAGATGGTTCCATTATTAGATGTGGAGGCCCCTATCGTACATCGCATTCCTCGTCCCCGTCTTCATCTATGCCATCTTTGTCTCCATTCATTTATCCCATCTTTGTTCTTGCATTCATCTACTCCATCCTCATCGACTTCGTCATCCAGCCCCCTAACATATATTTCATCTTCACTTCACCCCCCGACACTTCACCACCATATTTTGCAGCTCAGCCTCTGTCATACGCTGGTACACCTCACCAGGGGTTGCCTGACCAGTGTATCATACTTATGATCCAGTCGACCACCCCTCCTCTATTCCTTTTAGTCATCACAGTTAGAGTGCACCACTCCACCCTACCACAACTCCCTTTATGTAATCCACTCCTTCTCCTTTTGTACAAACCACTCCTCCTCCTTTTGTACAACACACCCCTCCTTCGCTTGTACAGGCTACCCTTCCTCCCTTCGTGCAATTCACTCCTCCTCTCTTCATGTAAGACACCCCTAATCCCATAGTTGACCTCACACCTAGTTGCTATGTCCATGTTAGTCCCTTAGTGCAGCCACTAGGTGACAATGGTGACTATGCCACAACTGCTCCTTCCCATCACGAGATGCCTACTAATGAGGTTCGATGTAATCCTAGTGGAAAGGTTATCATACGGCCTCTGGGTAAAGGGTAAAGGGTAAAGGGTAAGTAATAATATTTATATTTAATTTCATTTTTTGTAAAGTGAATGCTTAACAATGTTTATTTGTATGTTTTTTAGGTGGACACCAAATCATTATGCTATTAAGGCTATTGGGCATTGCATCAAGTCATCATTCAAAGGGCCTTACCATCATTATGATGACATGACTAAGGAGGACCAACTTAAATGGTGGACTGAATTTAAGGTAATTTAATTTAAACATCAACTAGCACTATAAGAAATAATTTTCAATAACATTATATGAACTTTTGTTCATAAATTTTTTATAGAATAAAGTGACTTGGGCCCCCTAGGATGAGTGGCAGATCAGGAAGGTCTATGAGTCCAAATCAGAAAAAGGCTTTGTGACATTTTGACGAAAGCAAGAGCATGTGGCTCACGACCTATGTGGATGGGTGAGGAAGAATGGGTGGACTTTTGAGCTATTGGGATACCCAAAAGTTCAAAGAAAAATCATCTCAAAGTAAAATTAATCCGTCTTCGGCTTAGGTGGAGCATTGCACTCGTCTAGGCATAAATCACACTTGGACGTTGCACTAGGCCTGGTAAGTATTATTTCTCTGACTCTTCAATGTAATTAAATATTTTTTCTAACAAATATTGTTTCTAATTATAAAATTTTTGCAGGAACGTCAATATGGACGACCAGTTAAACTTGATAACTATTTATGGTCACTCACAACAACAAGAAGGGTGAATGGGTTGATACTCGCTCATGTGAGACTTATGTAAGTTTATTCTTACAATTTTTTCCATATTACCTATAATGTTTTATTTTTTTTGTAATTTCTAACATTTCAATGTCAAATAATTGTGTAGGAAAACTATCAGGAGCGTTTGAGGGCCATACAGTCAAAGAGTTCATCAGGTTCAAATGCCGAAGCTGCCTAAGTAGATGCAACAACCAAGCTTCAGGCTTGGAAGGAAGTTGCTGGAGGGAATAGTAGAGGTCGAGTTTATGGCACTGCAGAATTGGCTGCTAACTATGGCCAAGGAGTGTCCTCCTTCACTCAACCCTCGTCTTTTGCTTCTATCGGTGACCATCAGGTTCAGACTGGAAGAGAAGAACAAATGACTCGCAAAACATTCAAGCAAAGGAAGAAGTAAGGATGGCAACGGAACAAGCAAGGACAATGCAACAAGTACGTACAACGACAAAATGAGAAGTTACGGCAGCAGTAAGATTTCACCAGCTGGAGGACGACCTGAGGATGGTAAAGGAGCAGCTTGCCACAATGATAGAGCGACAACCTGGCGATGCTTCCACTGGTACAAGTCAGGTCCACCCCCATCATGCCGAAGACGATGACCACCACCCCCTCCCCTGTGAAACCCACAATATGTGAGTTTCATTACCATCAAATATTTCGTTACTTATATCAAATTTTAATTTTTTAATAATTATTATTAAAATAATTTTCATTCTTATCACATGTTTTTTTATGCACTTGATTGGAAGAAGGCTTTTTTTACTATCCTGTATTTCGTTTTAAGTTTTTATGTTTTTTTATTTTATTTTAAGTTTTAGTTTAATTGTATTGTAAATATTGACTTTTTGGAACATTATAGTTGGTTACAATTATAACTTTAAATGTCTTTTAAACATCATCCTTATTGCATTTATATATGTTTATGAATGCTAAAATTTTTTTGATTTTCAAGATTTGCGTTAGTTGACTTATTTTTCTATAATTTTTTTTATCACAATTTCGAATTGCGTCGACCTTTTCGTTGATCGAGCTACCGCTACATCAACGACTGACTTCAACATTTGCGACGACTTGACCCACACTCTTACCCTTATGTGGACGTGGCCAACACAACATTACACTAATTTCAAGTTATTTCTAGAGTTTTAGTGTCCGTTGAACAATCATTACTTAACCGACTCATAAGCATCGATTTTTATATGTTTGCGTGGATCTTGACCAATTATAATACGAATATTTTTTTTAGTGTCATTATTCACACAATCTTTTTTAACACTTCATCTATCAACCTATCCTCATATATTTCAAGAATATCACACTTATACATATATGTATTTAATTATTTTAATTACATCGAGTAATATGATGTAACTAATATAATATGTCAATATCAGTTTAAAAGACACTCGTACTAATTAAATACCTAAAAGTCAAACATCAATATGTCAATGTCAATATGAGTTTGAAAAGCATTCATACTAATATTATAATATTATAATGCGCAATAATTGATGTTTAAAAGAAATAAAGATATCCAAATTTTAGAGAATTGATAATTTCTTTTCCTTCCATTGTCATTACCTTTATATCAAACATTAAAAATTACCAGAGTTATACTTCCTAACAATATTGAAAGGAAACATACTAACGTCTATACAAAATTTAAGACAAATGTATACAAAGTCTAAATTAGAGGGATAAAATGTTTATAGTCTCCTATAAAAGTTGTATAATATGCAAACATACTCAATATCAACTAAATAACTAACTAAATTAAATAAGAATTGTTTTTCCATATAGATGACTTAATTTTGCATATTGATCATATCTTTTGTCGCTTGGGTTGAACCTGCAAATGAGAGAAAGAATTAACACGAACATAATACTAAGTTGATTATAAGTAATACACTCACAATATAAAAATATTTTACATTTATGACATAATCATCTTTTACAAAGCATAATTTTACAATGTTCATTAAGAATTTTGCTTATAAATAATTTAACCGTGTATACAAAGACATATTTCACAAGGATTTCATAACTTTTTCTCAATTACAACAAGAAAGTTATCATATAATATTTTGCAAAATAATATGGTAGAATGACAATCCAAATCAAATTATGTTCAAGATAATTTTAAAAACTTCAACATATATTGTATACAACAAAATAAGAATAAAAGTGAAATTCAAACAAAATAAATTGATAAGTAGAGTTTGTCTGATCAAAATATTTTCCATAATATCCCATTTAATTCAATTGTTTGCTCAAAATGAATGTTGCTATATTCAGCAAAAAGCATCAAAGGTTTCAAATAAATAATAAAAAAATTAGCAGGTCAAGATTAATTATTTCATCTAAAAAATAAAGACATCATGTGACTATAAGTAGAAATACATCTTTTTATTATACAAAGACAAAAAGAATTAAAAATAATAAGCCTTTATATACATCGTACTCGTTTTGTGAAAGTATAAAAAAACAAAAAATTATAATGCAAATATAGGCTTACATTTTTTTGTTAAGCCCATGCAAACGAGCCACTCAACGCAATGATACTAAAAGAATGATTCTTGACTAATTTAAGCATCGATCATAGTTTTAATCTTTAAAATGCCATATTTAGTTTTTAATAAGCACTATATGGGAAAAAAGTAGAACTAAATACTATGGTTCGTTAATTTAGCTTCACTGATTTAGCATGATATATGATATAAGAAAAAAAAAATACTCATATACTTTCCCTCTCCACACCCAAAAAGAAGGAATTAGTTCACAATAGAATCAATAAAAAGAATGATTTGTCAATTTATATATTTCCCAATTGAAGATAAGCATGCAAGAAACGTAAAAGATGGATATCAAAATAAAATAGACACACTAACTTAATGAAATAAGTTCCAAAACAAAGAAAATATATATTTTAAGCACAAGCATAAGAAATTTCAAGGTAAGATCTGCTAAGAATAAATATAATTCATACCTCAATCAATAATTTCAACTATTAAAATATTCTCATACAAAATAAGCTATGTCAAATATTAATTATTCGATTTTTAACCATCTCACAACATTCCTTAAACTAATCACATCTTGTAACAAATTCCTGTAAAAAAAATGCTCGATAACCATAGGCAAAAAATTCAACAAAGCTGCTTCCTTTTCATGCAATACCTTTCTCTTGCATAAATAAAGAAACTGAAAAGCAACATTAGTAAAAGTGCATCTTTATTAAATTATTGAAGACTAGAAAATCTCACCTTGGTATCAGTTTTTGGTACTGCAGGAACTATAGCATGAGATTTTTTCCTTTCATCATTAGGTGAACATTCTGAGCAAACATATTGCTCTAAGTTTTGTGCTTCTTCTATAGTCATGTCCACACAAGCAGGATGGAACCTAAAAATACTATCAAAATTAAAAAAATGTTTCTTTCCTGAAACTATAAGGATACAAATATTTGTAAAGAGATATATGCATTATTTCTTGAATACTCCTTAAATAAAAGATATAACATAATTCATAATTAAAGAATTTTAAGTTGAAAAATGACTTATGTATAGACACCGAAATTTCAAACTCTACAAAATCCATTTGTAATTTATTTGATTACATGCAACTCCTTTGCAAAATAAAAATATTTTATATATTCTCCATTTCCTGCAATGCTCTCAGCTTTTTGTTTCCTTGGATTGAAGAAGCAAATCAAGAGCAACATGCAAACTTGTTCATTGGCAAATGAAAAGTTTGAATAACAACAAAACTCTCAAGTTCCTTAAAACTATTGAACTTAAGAAAACCCTAAACCCTAAATTTAGGGAAACATTTCTCTAATACTTCAAATAGTTTTGTGGTGTTTGTGAATCTTCCTTTTGTTTAGGGCCAATAACCTTTAGACTGTAAGATCTATAAGAGCTAAAATAAATATCTAAATTGATTCATCTAGCTAAAAAACACATCTAAATCCAAAATTAATGCTCCGAAAAATTGAATTTACTCATAAATGTAATAAAAGTAATCAAAGAAATCAAAATACACTACTATTACCAATTCCTGCATTCCTCACACTGCACCATAAGTACATCTGGATTATAAGGCATCTCACACTTGCAGTACCTTCAAAACAACCAAATCAACAAAACAAAATCCAAAAATTTCAAAAACTTAAAATACAGACAAAAAAAATCATTTCATTGAAAAGAAAAGGTGCACTCACACAACTACACGATCAGGTGTGAAAGTACCCGTAGCAGCCTCGTACTCAAACCTATAATAATAATCCTCAGCACCCACATTCTCAAGTTTGGTATAGTTCTTGAAAGAATGCACAAAACATGTCCCTTCAATGGCATGAGCACTTTGTACATCATAATGGTCAGACAAAAACAACTCTTTCACTCCATGGAATTGCCTACGTCCACCAACAGAATCTTCAGGCCTGTAGTACCACCTAACATGCACCTTCTCGTTGTTCTTACGCTCAGGTTCAATTTTCTCCACACGTGCCACATATGGTGGCTTGTTAGTATCAGGGGGACGCATCGTCACATGGTCCCCAACTGCAAAAAAAAGAGATATTTTTCACTCATCATCATATCACCCACATGAATTCAAATCATTCTCTCATTTGCCCTTGCAAAAAAGTAACGATTTAAACAACTGGGTAGCCAAAAGGAGAAAAAGTTTCTAGTGGTTACCTCTTACGATCTTGTTGGTGCCTTTGATAGTGAAGGAGTTCGAGTCTTTTTTATTTGACTTGGTTTTCGGCATGATTGAAGAGTCTCTCTAAAGTTGTTTCTGAGAAAGCTTATGGTGAGGAGTTGGAAATGGAAGAGGATTTGAGTTTGGGCAGAAGAAGAATGGTGGAATTTTTCTGACCCAAAGAAATTTTTGGGGACAAGGAAGAACAAAGGAACCCTAAGGTTTTATTGACTCATGTGAGAAAAGGAAAAAGGGCACAAATAAGAGAAGAGAGTGAGTGTCATGCTTCTAATGCTTGTCAGCTACATTGACTTTTATTATGACATCTTAATCTGGTTTTGGGTCAAAGCATTTTGTGCAGTGAAATATACCAATATTATCCCTATTATCGTTACAATTCCACATCCATTGACTTCAACTTTACCATTTTTCGCTTACTTTAATGTATTTTTTGCGATAATATAAGGAATTTTTCTGTCTTAAAGAAACTTTTGTTTCCAAAAAACAAAGATACGCGTCATGACATTTATTTCAAACAAAAAATATTTATTTTGTTAAACCCGAATTTATTTAAGAGAGTGAAAGAAATAGAAAAAAGGGAATAAATGGGAGTTGTTAAATAATGATAAAAGAAAAAGTCATAGGAAAGGAAACCGAGTGAATGTAAAGTAACTCCTTCTTTCTTTGACTAAAGAATACCGTGTATTTGTTGCTTATAGTGACATGTGCTTAATTTTTGAAAAGGAACTTAAAAAAAAAACACCCTTAAAAAACTGAACACAGAAATGTAAAAAATAAAACAAAATTGAAACAAGATAGAATTGAATCTTTAGTTAGAGTTAGTAAAATTGTAAAAGAAAAATATATTTTGTCTAGCTTAATGAATGTGTCATTTTATTAACTGAAAAAAATATTCTAAATATTAAAATATTAAAGGTTATGACTTTTAGATTTTTATATTTTTTTTTCACTATTCTAGTAGCCTTCAACCTTAACTCAATTATAATATGTGTTGTTCTTTCTATTAAAAATAAAAGGTTTAAGTTATAACAAGTTATACATATATAACATTTCAAATAATAATTTGTACAAAATTTTCTTCCATGTTTATCTACGTCTATTGTTATAATATATCAATGAGATATGGTGATGAAAAAAATAGAAAGAAAACATATATCATTGCATAAATAATATTTCTTTGTAGTTATTATCATAAGTTTATTATATGATAACATGTTGATTAATTTAAAATTTATTTATATATAAATTAATGAGTATAATACATTAACCAAAAATAAAAAACTTTAATCACCGTTCATATTTTAATTTGAATAAAATAGAGATAACAGAAAACTATAATTTCAAAATATATAATATAAAATATGTATAAGATAATTAAAAATACTATTTTCTTATTTTTTAGATTATTTTTAATCATAAGTATTAGACCATTACACTTTTCAAAGAAATCCATAAATAATTTTCTTAATAAATAGTAATGACTAAAAAATATATATTGTGTAGAATAAGTCTACATCTATATATATATATATATATATATATAAAGAAAAATAGAAATTAACAATTGTCTCTTAATTGTGTGTGCTATCTTTTTCGATTTCTTTAATATTACATACTCTAACAATTTCATAACACATAAAATAGTAATTAATTATTTAAACTCTAATTAATATATATATATATATATATATATATATATATATATATATATATATATATAAAAAAAAATATATATATATATATATATATATATATATATATATATATATATATATAAAACAACTTATCTATATACATATCAACCATCACCACATAATTTTTCAAAGAAAGAAATTTATAATTAGAAGAACGCTATAGTGATAATAAATTATACTTGATTCCTAACACAACACAAGATTACACTAATCATCTAATCATTATTAATTGAATCTCATATAACATTAGAATAATTTCTCGCATTTAACACCTTTTTGAAAACTCGTATTGGATTCCACCTAAATTCTTTTATGCTAAGATGGTTCTTTACACCTATTGTATGCAAAAATCTTTTTCAACTTCTCATCATCTTATATTTTAGTCATCTCATATTTTAGTTTGTATGTGTTGGATATCCCACATCGACTAGAAATGATGTCTTTCAAAAGTTTATAAGTTGATACAAATCTCCCTCTTACAAGCCAGTTTTATAAGATTAAGTTAAGATTTTAGTGCATTTCTTAATTTTTGAATGGTATAATAAAGTCATCGTACAATTTAGAAGTTAATTTTTTTATTAAAAATGATTACTGAATTATATAATTCGAAAACAAATCTTTTAAATTATACTATTAGAAAGTCACTATAGAATTTATTTATTTTTCATTAAAAAAACTTCTGAATTATAAAATCTAAAAATCTTTATTTAAAATAAAAGACTTTTAATTTGTACAATTTGAAAATTAATTTTGATTTCTAAATTATAAAATCTAAATATCTTCTTCATTCTTCAATTTAGAAAAAAAAAAAAAAAAAAAAAAACTAACTTCCAATTATACAATTCACAAAAGAGTAAAATAAGAACTTTATTTGCAGGGGTGTAAAACGTAATATATAAAAGGTGAGGAAGTAATCCTCGTACACCTAATGCAATGCCATCTCTCTACAGGCTATTTGTATGAAAAGTTGACTTGATGTTCAATTCCTACTTTGATTAATGAATTAATTATTTTTAATTAAATAACGAATATTAATTGTAAATTGAATGATGCATTCTGCACGTTATATTTTTGTTAACTTCAAACCATGTTCACCTCATGCATTTTTCTCTCTGTAGAGGTTATTTGTATAAAAAGTTGACTTGATGTTTAATTTCTTTTGATTAATTAATTAATTATATCTAATTAAATAATGAATACTAATTTTAAATTTAATGATACATTAATTCTTATTTTTGATAACTTCAAACCATATTCGCCTAATGCATTGCCCTCTCCATAGAGGCTATTTGTATAAAAAGTTGACTTGATGTTTAATTTCTACTTTGATTAATGAATTAATTATGTTTAATTAAATAATATTAATTGTAAATTTAATGATGCATTAATTCTACACGTTATATTTTTATAACTGCAATGGTAATAGTTAGTGTTATACACGGCACCACTTGATAAGTTTCTGATGCTGAATATTTTTTTTTTGCGGCCGCAATAATTCATTTTTTTATGATTTATGAACATGTTTTGACTGATGCATTCAAATTAATTACCTGTTGGATTAGGATTAGAGGAAAGAGAGGAAAGAATGAATAGAATGGTAGTAAATTAATTGAGTGAAAAGGAAAAAAAACATGAAAATTAAGATTAGATAAAACAAGTTTTTTTTGCAGCTGCAATAATTAATTTTTTATGATTTATGAACATGTTTTGACTGATGCATTCAAATTACCTGTTGGATTAGGATTAGAGGAAAGAGAGGAAAGAAGGAATAGAATGGTAGTAAATTGAGTGAAAAGGAAAAAAAAACATGAAAATTAAGATTAGATAAAACAAGTTTTTCTTGAGAATAGCAAGGAAATGAGAAAAATTGATAAAGACATAATATACTTTATTGTATTGTTCAAAATAGAAATTATATTTGACCTTGAAAACACATCATTGATTATGATAACAATATAATTGATTAAGATATTTTATCAATAATGTAATAATTAAATATTAACAATGATAATGCTTTTATATTTTTATTTTCTTTCTCTTCTATTTCTTCCCAATTAAATCAGATATATATTTTCCTCATCTTGTATAGTTTGTTTGCTTTGTTTACTTTCCCCTATTGAAAAAACTACAATCAAACCAAATTTACAAAGTAAAAGTCAAATTTCTACCATAATATATTTACATTTTTTATTTAAGTATGAATGTTAATTTATAACACTTTCCAATATTTTATTTTATCTCTTATATCATCAATAAAAGATAATATGATGATATCATATATTAAGCCTACATAACATATGAGTTATCAAAGTTATCCATGAAAAAAATATTATTTAAGTCAAAAATATCATGTGAACACTATGAATTAAAAAATTGAGTTTTGGTGTTCTAACTTAGTTTCTAGACAAGACAACTGTGATGATGTCCCAAACAAAATTAATGTGCCAACAGTCTCTACGGATACTTTTAGTCAACATGACAATCCACGTGACCAACATGTCATTTTAATAAAAAATTTGTCCTCATAAAATTTTCAATATTTTGAATCCAGTCTCCCATGGTGAAATTGATTATAGATTGAGTCATTATCTTTTATTTTATTTTAAATCATTTTCTAAATACTTATTTATACATTGAGTCATATTATCTTTTATCTTTGTAACATTCTATAAAACAGATTATATTGGTCCTTCAACATAGAAATACAAGAATATTAAAAAAAATATATATAACATAATACAAAAAGAAATAATTTTCTTAGATGTTTGTCTACACAATTTTATAACATTATAAACTTTCATATAAAATATAATCATAATCGTTTATATCACAAATAAAAAAATAATTTTATCATTTATTAACAACATCATATATAGAATAACATACAAATATATTATTATATATCACATTCTCACTCTCATTCTATAGAATAAGACAATAAATTACATTACTTGTATCTAACTTTTTCATATGATTTTTATTAAACATAAAATACTAATATATATGTATTCATTCTCTACTTTTTTTTCTTATTTACATTATATACATCTTATTCTTTATTTTTGTTGGACATCAATTTTTGAAGGTTAATTGAAAAAATTGATTCTCTCAATTTATTTTATTTTATTATATAACGAATTTCAGTTATGTTATAATTACTTGTTTCAAATATCTAGATTTTAGATTATATTAGATTTTAGAATTGTCTTGATATTGAATTTTTTAGACAAGGAAGGCTAAATTTTAAATCTTTGGGATTAGATATTAGATGAGATGCTAGTCTACTAAATAGGTCTTCTTCCACAAGATCATAGGTTCATATATAACCTACATGTGTGATGTTGTCCATATGAAGAAATTTTTATAAATGACTAATATATTTATTCTTTTTCAAGTATTGAATATAATATAAAATTTATTTTTGTTTAAATCATTGCTTTTTCTTATTGTATTATGTATTGCGATGATTGTGTATATAAGTAACTACGGAGGGAGGTGTAGGAGTATTTCAAATATCATAAAAATTTATTTTGAAATTTATTTTCTTTTAGTAGGTTCACTACGTCATGCTGGACCATGTATATTTTTAGAGTATTATAAAGTGAAAAATACTTTTATTTTTAATGCTTACTAATAAATTCCAATTTGATAAGTTAAATGCAAACTACTTATAAATTAAAATAAATAAATTATTGTATGATATCAAATTTGATACATTTTAATTTATAGGATAAAAAAATTAGTTCTTTAAAAAATTAAAAGATAATTACATGTATTTTAGAGAAAAACTGTAAGAACTAAAAGTGAACTATCAATAGTGAAAAAAAAAAAAAACACTTTTATTTTGTCTTAAATAAATAAAGAACTTAAAACTAAGGAAAGTTACAAGACAATAAGAAAGATAGATTTTGTTATCCTCAATTCTTGAAATAAAAATTCCAGTCTCATCCTTATTTTCGTAATTAATGGATATAAATTTTTTTTTCTCATCTCTATCCTATTGTGTAATAGATATACTCAGTTCTCACCTCTTTACTATTTCAAGTTTTTGTTAAATATTTTTTATAAATAAAAATAAATATGATATTGTCAAAGATTCAATGTTAAAATGATATATATTTTTTCAGTGTCAAACAAAAAAAATTTAATTGTGTAAATATCAAATTAGTATCAAATTAACAATAAAATAAATGTGAAATAATTATAAAAATGAGTCAAAATTATTAGATGTGTTGAGGATTTTAATGCATTATATCGTCTGAACGAAATAAAAAAAATGTGTAACAAAATTATGATAAGAAGAAAAAATATTATAAATCAGAGTAAATTTGGTAGACAAAATTAGTTGAACTGTTGAGAAATAATGATATTTTTTTTAATGAAACAAATATTATTCAAATAAAAAAATATAAAGATAAAAGAAATAAAAGAAGATAAGTTTCTCATGTTATCTAATAAATTATAAGTTTATGAATTAAACACTTGAAATTGAGAGTCAAATATTCTTGTATAAAAAAACTAAATCATATGTAAAAATATAAAAAAGAAATAGAAATAATAAAATGTATATATTAGAAAATATTTTATTCAATAAATTGAAATTTTATGTTTTTTTTAACTACAATATATAACTTGAATGAAATTACACGCATGAAAAAATAATTAATTAATATTGTGATAAGAAAGTACCTTAAAGATTTGTATAAATTTTAAAAGACAAACATTTGAAATAGATTAAAAAATTGTGTAGCTAAAGAAACTAAAACAACTAAAAAAATATAAGTTTTCAACATTACGTAATATTAATGTTTTAGTAATTTAAAAAAAAATATTGAGAAAAGTATAAAGATAAAGTTAGAACAAATTTAATATATACATACTTACTTTCATCTTTTATATACAATTTAAAAAAAAATAAAGTATTATCCATACTTATATCAATACAAAGTCATTTAATGAATTATTTATCAAAACAAAAACGAAGTTTAAGAATATTCACAATTTTATTTACCATTTATTTATATTTTATGCTTAATCTATATTTAATCTTATCATCTTTAACTCATTTAAAAAAGTAATTAAAAATAACATCTATATTAACGAGATAATGATTCCAAAATTAGATTGTATGTTAATATTTAAATAAATAAAATAATTCTAAGTTGGTGATGTTTAGAAATCATTGAGTAACAGCTATTAAACTTAAACACCTCACAAAAGTTATAAGTTGTGACCATGAAAATTAGTTTTCAAGAGTCATGACTTAAACTATGTTTTTTTCACATCTTTTTACACAGAAAACATAGATTACTTTCCAGGTAGTTCTAGAACTAATCTGGAAAATATATAATTTTATAATGGCTAGTTCTACATTTCCCAAAATTTAATCTAACAAGTTGAAAACCAATACAACAGATATTTTCATTTATTAAACAATATAAAAGTATTTTGTACAAGCGAACAAGAAAAGTTCCATTAATATCATATTGCACCCTAAAGCTTAACGAGCATACTTGACAGTTGTCCACGTGAAACTAATACACGTACGAAACTTCTAATTTGATTCTTCTACAAGGCAGTGGATATGAACCTGGCCGTAAGCATATCAAATTAGAATAATATCTTTTCTTTAGAAATAATTGGAACTAGAATTAGAACAGCGCCTTTCCTTAATATTGGAATAAAGTGAATATTTTATTATTAGAATAAAAATATCATATTTTATTATTTATTTGAGTCAAACTAGAAATAAATGTATTTTTTTTATATCCCAAATGGAATAAAGTAGAGGGGGTTGTTTAAAAAAATATTTTTAATAATATACAAGTAGTAGATAGTAAATAATTATTTTAAGAAAATAATGAAGTAAAGTTTATTTAAATATATATATATATATATATATATTTTTTTTTTTTT
>Ga0209700_105925_pt1 | contig 19825 bp, 18 predicted proteins | sample SiratroredBW_FD_187528 | JGI IMG/M metagenome (GOLD analysis project Ga0209700, IMG submission 187528) | Root nodule microbial communities of legume samples collected from California, USA - Siratro red BW (SPAdes) (version 2) | ecosystem: Host-associated > Plants > Roots > Nodule | place: USA...
TAAGTTAAAAAAAAAACAAAAAAATAAAAACAAAACTTTAAACACTTTAAACACTTTAAATCTTATTTATACTAAGTTATTAATTTATTTCCAGTTAACATTGTAGGAAAATACTAACTTTAAATTTCTTAAATAATATATCCATTTGATTATTTTAACTAAAATAATAATTATAAAACTATTAAATTCATTTATAAATATATTAGGTAAAAAAAAAACAGGTAAAAAAATAGAGGTGAAAGAAGGAAGAAAAGATGAAGACTAGAGAAGAAAGTGTATGAACTAAGTTAGCTGGCGGAGAGTGAGGTTCCGAGGTCTCTATTCTTCTAACATGTAACCTCTCTCACGTGATCTCTCACACACTCTTAAATCTCTCCCAAACCCAAATCTTTAACTAACCAAGCAAGCCCATCGCTTTCTCCTTCCGTCAATCCTAAACCCAAAACCATCAAATTTCTCTCTCTTTCAACTTCCTCGTTTCCATCATCACCATCGTGCTTCCTTTTTGTCCTTTTCCCCATCCTTACTGTTGCCACTGCTGCGTTTTATGGCTCTATAAAAACTTCGCAGAGTTGTTGAGATTCAAATGCTACTCCACCACAACCTGTTTCTCCGCTCAAATGCTTCGATCTCTCGCTGGTAGGTACTAACGGTTTCTCTCTCCTGTTCCTTCTTCGTCAACGATTTTTTCTTCCATTCTAGTATTCGCATTCGCGCCAATTTCAATTCTGTTACTGTTCCTCTTTCTGGCTCGAGCTTTGCACTGGATGTTTCTTCCTTGCTCGTGCTTTTCTTCTTGCAATTTAGTCTCTGTTGTTCACCTTTTGCTTTTCGCTTGTGTGTTGCTGATTTAAAATTTGGATCGAATGGAACTGAGTCTGGCTGACACAATGTAGATTTGTTTTTGTTATTGTTCTCTTTTTGATGTTTTTTCTTGCAGTGTTGCTGTGGTAGATCCTTTTATGATTGTGCAAATGTGATATGTAGGGGTTTAGTTGTTAGTGCGAGCAGTGTTTGTTTAAATTATTGAAATGCATTAATTTTGATGAATGAATTGTAAAAGGATGAGTTAAAGGATGAGATAAATTTGAAACTCTATTTCCGCTTGCTTGAAGTTTGAAGTTGAGTGGAGAAAGGGAAGAGAGTAGGCATGGAGACGGAGTGGGGATAATTAGTTTGGATGGAGAATAAATAGAAAAAAAATTCAAAATGAAGAAGCTTGGGAGTAGAGAGTGTAAGAGAGAATGTTTGGTTTACTGAATAAATGAAATTAATATAAATAGCTGTACTTTTGGAGACATTAGGTTTGGGTCAAGATTTAATGGACAAGTTAACAAGTACTTGTAATTACTGACCATTGGTACTTATGACTGTGTTCAATGTTTTGATGTTTATGCTAGCGTGTTTGATAGTATGGTAAAAGGGTTCCTTCTTGCTTTTGGGAATGGTACTCTACCACTTTCTCGTTACAATATGCCTGTACCTTGTCCTTTTGTTTATGAAGGCTATGTGGTCTCCAGGTTGAAGCAGTTGGAGCTGCAAAAGTATGTTTTTCGATGATTTGTGGTTTTAGAGCTACCTTCAACTGTGCTATGTCTCTTATGGGTTAAGAAGTGTGGCGAAATGGTTTTAAATTCCATTTTTATGAAAACATGGAAGAGACACGAGAAGATGCAGGGTCAGCAGAGCAAAGACCATCCAACATGTCATGGTGGCCTTCAGATTTTGTTGAAAATTTTGAATCCGTTTCCTTGAGCTCTCAAGATCAAATCTTAAACAATAAAGAATTATCAGGACATGCTAACCAAGATGTTATGTCACCTCAAAAGGCGTCACAAATTCTCTGGCGCACTGGAATGCTTTCAGAACCAATACCCAATGGTTTTTATTCCGTTATTCCAGTGAGTTTTTATTTTATTTATTTATTTTTATTTTTAAATTCTTACTATTTTTCTCATTCTCTCACTAATTATATTTTAATAAAAAATGTTAAATAAGATCCATTTGTGTAGCTGAATTTTAGGGAAAATTAGGGTTATATGAACTGCAAACACTGAATGTAAGTGTATATAAATTGCTGGAAGATCATTTGCGGCTACTTGGTATGAGTGGCTAGCCTGTACTGTGCTTGAAATAGTATGTAGTGTGCTTGAAGTAGCATGTACTGTGCTTGAAGCAATTAATGGAACTGGAATAGCTTAACGTCACATACATTGCCTGGGGTGGACTAGAGTAAGGCATGTCTTTAGCATGTGAAATGCAACTACTAAGTAGTTAGTGTTTATGGTATCATACTTTCATCAGAGGTGTAACTGATTGTTAAAGAAAGGATCATTTAGTTTTGCATATTCTACTGAAGTTTCCCTATTGAAAATAATCATATTTCCGACCATCTTGTTTCATACATTCCATGTGTACTTTGTTAAATTCTTATGGTTAATTATATGTTCTAACAATTTACTGAGTGACAACTTTAGAATATTTTGTAATAATTTTCTGCTCATTTATGGCTTGTATTTTGTAGTTTGTATGTGGTATCCCTGTTCTTTCATGTTGACTAAAGTATAACTTAAATGTGCAGGAGAAAAGACTCAAGAAAATTTTTGATAGTATTCCTACTTTGGATGAGCTTCAAGCTTTGGGTGGAGAGGGTTTTAGGGCTGATGTCATTGTTGTGGATTCAGAGAAAGATAGAAGGTTATCTATGTTGAAGCAACTAATTGTGGCATTGGTTAAAGGATTAAATTCAAATCCACCTGCAATGATTAAGAAGATAGCTGGATTAGTATGTATTATTTTTGCATCTTATTTTGTAGCTTTTAGTGTGCATCGATTTTGTATTATATTATTGTTTCTCCATTGGTCTGGGGAGATTTTCTTCCTTGTACAAAATGTAATTTCTAATGTGAAGTACTTTCCAATTTAGTCCCACTATTAATTTTCAAGACAATTTTTCCTTTTGTTGGCCGAGCTGTTCATACTTCTTTATACTCTCTGATTTTAGCCATTGCATTTTTTAATGAATGATTTCTTCTTAATCATCAACTACAAGTTTATTGGTAGGTATTATTTTCAATTATCTATTAGCAGTTTCTATGTATTGCTTGTATTTTTTTTAAGCAAAATACAAAGGTGCTCAGCATTATTTCCGCCTTAAATTCTGCACAGGTTTCTGACTTTTATAAGCGACCAAATGTAGAAAGTCCAGCAAAAGCTGCACTTGAGGAATCCTCCCACATGTTTGAGAATCATGGTGTCCAGATGCTGGGGCAAATAAGGCATGGTTCATGCCGTCCTCGAGCTATCTTATTTAAAGTATTAGCAGATACTGTAGGTCTGGAAAGTAAGCTTATGATGGTGAGCTCTCGTTTCTTGGGTTGTTTCAGATTGCAGTTATTCTTTGGCATGCACTTAACTACTTTACCAGTTTCACTTAAAAATTCTAATGAAATCCTTTTAGCAAAATAATCAATTATAAATATAGAATGTTGTTTATTATCATATCTAATTTTGAAGGGTGTCTTGTTTTGCCATTCTCTTTATCAGGGTTTTCCCAATGATGGGGCTGCTGAATGTGTGGACTCCTACAAGCATATGTCAGTGATAGTTGTGTTAAATTCTGTGGAATTGCTGGTTGATCTTATGCGTTTTCCTGGCCAACTATTACCACGATCAACAAAATCAATTCTTATGACACACATTTCTGCAGCTGGAGAGAGTGATTCTGCAGAAAATGATTCCTGTGATTCACCGTTAGAACCAAATAGTCCTTTATATGGGGTTTCAGAGAGGTTAGATCCTAAGCGGTTTGGAAAATGGTTATTTATTGTTTTACCTTAATTACTCTTTTACTATCTTTGTTTATCTTTTAAATTTGATTTCATCTAATTATAATTGCAACATAGAGCTATTATGTCCTCACAGTTTTCTAAATCATGCAATTCAATCCTGACTATGCATTGCGCAAATTACCTTTAGGCGATATGTTTTGGTAGGTATGAGATTTACCAATTGACCACTATTTCTCGTGGTGCCCTCTAACAGTGTTGAAAAGGAGGAAAGCCTCCAATTCCACAGAAGATTTGAAGTATCTTCAAATGTATCAGGCCTTCCCCTTCGAAATATGATGTTACGATCAACTACTAGTCTGGAAAGAAATTTGAGGTAATACCTCCTTTGCTTATCCTGAAATGACATAGATTGGCCTTTTCACATTGTTTTCTTTCAATAAAAGCTTTTCTCCTCTCTTTTTTCCCATCTCACTTTAAAATGCCTTTTTGATTTGTATCCTTCTTCTCCTCACTCTCTTGAGATGTAAAATACCAACTGTTTCCTGTTGCTGTTTTTGTCAATTCTCCCAGTTTTTCACATAGTGAACCCAACATTGCAACTGCATTTGGTCGGCGGAGTCGGAGAAAGGTCATTGCTGAACAGAGGACTGCTAGTTCAAGGTTATTCATAGTTTCCTTGTGGTTGGATTGATGATAAGCTTGCATGTTGCGCTCAGAACAAACTATTGATATTGTTTATGATCTTGCTTTGGTATTTTATTGTTAATTGTAGTTACAAAGTTCTCTTGCAATTTATTTGTATAAAGTTTTAAATAGCAAGGATGACTGGCTTTATGGGTATATTTTCTTGAATCTGAATTGAGTGTCTGTGATTAGAGGTATTCGAGTTAAGAGAGAAAGAGAAGAGAAACTGAAAAGGTAATTTTTGTATTGATAAAAAGTACAAAGGAAACAAGTATTCTCTTTATATAGAGAATGAAAAGAAACAAAGCTGTAAAACAACAGCCTGATAAAAACACTAATAACAGAAACTATATCAAACTGAATACAACACTAACAGGAGGGTGGAAAGCCTAGAGTGTTTATTAAAGAATTACAGTTGTTGACAACAAAAAAAATTACTGTTGCAGCATTAAGAAATTTACACCCAAATTATCCTGTACTAGGTCTGATAAGGTCAGATTAGATGTTGTCGCTGATGATTACACTTTCCCAATGTGGGATTTATCTCTGATTAGAGCCCCTACAATTACTACTCTATGAAAGAAGAAAGAAAAGGTGTGCTTTAGGAAATGAAAGCCAAGAGAGAGAGTGAAAATAAGGGCAGATTGGGTCTCTGCTGAGCTGGAGTGTGGGAAGGCTCAGGAGTATGTTGCATGTGTAAGGAGGTATTAAGGGATACGAGTGAGAAAAGGGGGTAGTCTGGAATTAGTTGGGACTCGTGGGAGATACTGGGCACTCTATAGTTGCCTAGGTTTGTAACTTTTCTGTTTGTGAAAGAGGATTTATCTGTTTATGATAAGGAGAGCCAATTTTTATCTCTCTATGTGGTTTGTGTTATCAAATTTTCAATTAGCAGCATCTGTATCTAAATGATCTCTGAATTCTAAATGGTAAAATTCCTTATAGAATATTAGAAAATTACGCTTTTTATTTTGCTTCAAATATTTCTTGGTTTGCAGTCCAGAACATCCATCATTGCGAGCACATGGACTGTCTAAGCTTAGTGGTGACAGAACTGCTTTCAGAGATTTTGCTGATGACCAGTCTACACCAAGGTTTATGCCTCTATGGTCCCTTAATATTTGCTCTTACCGTGGTTGGGTGCTGGCTACTTTATTTTTCACTTATATTTTACACGGGGCTATTACTGACTGAAAGTAAACTAATAGCTCATTAACCCTTATATTTCTTTTTTTTTTTTTTTTTTTTTTTTTTTTCTAAATCTGGGTTACCTTTTAACATTGATGGCGTGGGCATATTCTCATTATGATTATTGTATGTCATTGTGTATCTGTTAGATGTATTTTACTAGTTGGGCCTATGCCCATCTCTATGTAATGTATGTATATTGTATATATAATATGTTATTGTGTTGTGATAGACAAGAATTCCATCATGAGTATCTATGATTTATTTCTACATGGTATCTAGAGCTTAGTTGAATCCTCACCCTCCTGTTGGACCCATTGTCCATTGATGCCAATTTTTTTACTAGAAATTGTTTCTTTTTATTTCCACCATTCTCTCACAGTCCTGCCTCTTTTTCCAGTTGTTTTATGCCATTTCCGCCACCATAGTCCATTGTAACCTTTCAAACTGATCTTAGCATGTCTGACTCACCGTAGTGTTCACTCCTCCGATTCCGGCTTTAAGATTGGGATTCAATTTACATGTTTCCTCTCTTTTGGGAACATCTCTTTTCTCCCTTGCCATTATTTTCTCTTTGCTCCTTGCACCCATGACATCTTCTACTAGTGCTAGGTCTGAATCCTTGATCTTTACTAATTATGTCAATGTCCCACACTACATTGACAAGTTATATGATCATGACACTTAGGCCTCTAATATCAAGCTTTGGCTTAAGGGCCAGGATTATGTTGTTCATCTTATTCCGACAACTACCTCTACTGATGAAAAAGATTGCACCGATGGTTGAAAGTTGATGCCTAAGTCCTCCAATCATCTACCTTTTCCTGAAGCAACTCTTCCACACCCATGACAAATGTGCTTGGGTTTGGGAACATGCCTGCTGCTCAAGCTGCTCCCCTTGTTCCTCTTGACTTTGGTGCCACTTCTTTTGATTGTTCTAGACCTTCGACTTGCCAAATTTCACTTAAAACCAATTGGCCTTTAAGTGAAGTTGCCCACAAATACGTAAGTTGCACACTCCAAGAATTGAGGCAGACCCCTCCTCCACAATTGTTTGCCAAACTAGGCGAGCCTTGCATAATAGGCAACTACCAATATGTGTGCACACAGGTGCTTCGTTTGTTGGTATCACTCGTTCTCTCTTAGCCCTTGAGTCCTTGACTCTGGTGCCATTGATCTTACATCTGGTAATAAGTCTCTTTTCAAATCTTTCTCCACTTTTGGTTTATTACCTTTTGTCACTATGTCTAATGTCTCTTGAGCCTCTTCTCATGGTGTTGGTACTTCAATCTTCTTAGTTCTCTCTCTCTATTGCCAGTGTCCTTTTTATGTTCTAAATCTCCATTTGATTTATTATCTTAATCTTCTCATCTACTATATTTATTGTCTTATTTCTTTTACTAAAGATTCTATTTTGTTTACGGGAGTTCAGGATATGAGTCCCATGGCCTTTATTAACTATGAATATCTACTCTTGCTTGGTCGTGAATTTCCCTCCCCATGGTCATCCTAACCTTATCAAGTTTCAACACCTTGTAGCATCTAAGTTGTCTACTTGATGCTATGAGTGATGTCAATTTGAAAAACATAGTCGTAGTTCTTATCTTAAGAGTGCTCCTAAACAAGCTTTGTCTCCTTTTGCTTTAGTTCACTTAGATATTTGGAGACCAAGTTGTGTTAGTTTTACTTTAGGATTTCAGAATTTTGTAACTTCTATTAGTGTTTCTTAATGTACTTGATTGTTCTTAATGAAAAATCTTTCTGGATTGTTTTTTGTATTTCAATCTCCTTATAATGAAGTTATAAACTAATTTTATGTTTCTATTCATATTTTCTGAAGGATGATGCTCATGAATATCTTTTCCATTTTTTAGACTTTCATGTCTTCCTATGGTATTTTTCATCATACAACTTGTGCATTTACCCCTCAACGAAATGGTGTGGCAGAGGGTAAAGATAAACACCTTATTAAAATAACTCAAACTCTCTTACTTTCATGCTCATTTTCCTCTACAATTTTTGGGTCATGTTATTTTCACAGTATGCTAGTGCTATCTCATCAATCACATGCCTTACTCTAGTTTTCCTTTCTCACCAACATCTCCATCTATTAACTATTTGAGTATTTAGATCAGTTGAATGTAAAGGGCTCAGCCCATAGTTTGTGTTATTCTGCTATTATTTCTATTTATAAATAAGCAACCCTATTTGTATATTTTACACAAGAGAAATTAAACCTATATTTATTTATTGTTATTCTTATTTGTTATTCTTAATATGGTATCTAGAATTTAGGGTTAGGGTTAAATTTCTTTTCCAGTCAACCCACTCTTCAGCGATGTATTCCAACCACCGTCATCCCGCCGCCACCAATTGGGTCGAATTATGGATATTGTCTTTTTATTGGTAACACTTTGATTTCTTGGAAAAGTAAGACGTAGAATTAGTGGCAAGATCTAGGCCAAAGTAAAGTATAGAGCCATCGCTTCTGCCACTTGTAAACTTATTTGGATCAAACAAGAAATGAGATTTGGAAAGGTTATGTAAATGAGTCCCATGTGTGATAACCAAGTTGTCCTTCATATTGTCTCAAATATAGTATTCCACTCAAGGACTAGACCTATTGAGATAGTTTGTTACTTCATTTATGAAAAGATTGTATATGGAGACATTACTACTCGATTTATTAACTCAATGATGAGATGGTAGATGTCTTTTCTAGACCATTGTGAGGTCCTAGAATTGATTTTACTTGTAACAAGCTTGGTGCATATGATTTATATGCACTAGCTTGAGGGGAGTCTTAAATGTATTTTACTATATGGGCTTAGGCCCATCTCTATGTAATCTATGCACATTCTATGTGTATTATATATGTTCATGTGTTGTGCTTGTGAGACACAAGGATTCCATCATAGGACTATCTATCATTTGTTTCTACAGTAGCTTTAAGAAAGTATTTTCTTCATCAATTTTTTTCTTAAACAGATGAATTTGTTCCTTTTTCAGATCCAGCTATAAGTCAGATGGTGCTTCCTCATCAGAAGCTCGTAGAATACGAAGAAGAAGTATCAGCATTACACCAGAGATTGGTGATGATATTGCAAGGTTCATTGTTGCTCTCTTATGGTTATGCATATCCTTAGCATGATGTCCTTGGTGTAGATAAATGTTGTTTATTCTATTTTAGTTTTTTTCCTATAGAAAATATAAGCTAATCTGTACTTGCCTTGGTACCATGTATCCTTACCTGTACTGAATTCTTGGTAATTATTCAACTTACTGATCTGATAGATTAATTTGTAGATTGCTAGAGGCTTGACTGTTGTAAATGGTGTTAGAATTAAAGGCCGAGTTCAAGGAAAAATGGGGGGAGGTCGGGGGTGCATTGAAATATCAAGAATCTTCAAAAACTTCTAAAATGAATCTTTTTAAAGGGTTGATCAATTTTAGAATTTGGCTGCCTTTCTTTTAATTTGTTAAAATGCAAGACAAGAACCAAAGAGAATACAAAAGTTAACAAGAGAGGGAGAAAAGAGATGCTCAACAGAAAACTACAAGAAAATGTCTTTAGCTCAGTGCAAATTTGAAACTCAGATTTCAAAGTTTGTACCAAATGAGATGAAGATGAGAGAGTTATATAGAATATACTCTATTAGTTTTACCAAATTATAACTATGGTTTAATTTGTTGATTCACTTAGTGAAAAAAATGAATTAAATCGTGCTTCCAACCTGCTAAAATAGACGGATAACATTTATCTGAAAGCACAAGAGAGCCTTAATATGTTAAAAACTTGTTTTAACGTATTGAACCATATCTTCAGAATTACTCAAGGTTTTAAGTGATTTTAACATATTGATTCGATAAAGTAATCTGTCAAAATGTTCACTGTAGTCATTTTAGACCTCAGAAAAGAATATTTCAATGGATTAAAATATCTTTTAATCAGTTAAAATTATGTTGACCCTAAGATAAGTTCTAAACAGTTTTGAAAATGCTTTTTTAAGGATCAAACAACACCTAAATAAACTTACGTACAAAGAAAAAATATAAAAACATACTAAGACACATCTAAATCTTCAATCATCTTTTCAAATGCTTCAAGGGTTGGAAACACCAAATACATCTACGTGCAAGGGTTGGATTCATCAAATACATCTAGGCTCACTTGCCACCAACAACAACTCCAACAAATGGTTCCTCCTTTGTGATAAATAGCTACTGCACAGAATGCATACGATTATACTTGTACTTTGATAAAGTGAAGTAATGATCATTGATTTACAATTTTCGTAATGCATAATCATGTTATTTCAATGAAATATGAATGTAGTATATGTGCTGTTGTTGATTTGTAAGTTGTTTCATTGATGCGATAACTCATGATCTAATGTCTGCAGGGCTGTGCGGGCAATGAGTGAAACATTAAAGCAAAATCGTCTTCAGAGAGAGCAAGTGGCCGTTGATAGTTCATTGTTCCATTCGCCAAATGATAGAGCCGGCAGTATGGATCTTCATAAAAAAGTGTGTCTGCATTATTTTTGTAACAATACAGTATGCTATTATTTAAGCCTTGATACTCTGCCTGTGGCTTCTTTCAGTATATCTATGCATCATACTTCGGTTTGATTGCATAACTCAATCTAGGAGAAATCAATATGCTCTCTTAGTTCATAAGTATGATATTTTCTAATGAAAAGAAGACATGTCAACTACTAATTTTGGTGATGGTTTTAGTATAATTTAATTTATAATAATTTGGAATATAAGTTCTATAATGTGTTTATGATGATTACAGTAACAAGTAAATTATATTACAAGTTTTTCTGGATTAGCTTCCGTTACAAGGCATGTAATTTGCCTCATCTGATTCCTGTTCTGTGATATAACAGAAGTCAAATTTCCATCTTGATGGTCATCAAGACAGGTCTCCCTTGTATTCGCCACACTGTGACCCTGTAACGTCTCAAAAGGCAACGTCATTACCCTCTTCCCCGCACGATTATAGAGGACAAGCTTCTGAGAGAAGTGGAGTGTCAGAATATCCAATGAATGATGAACTGGAGTCTACTTGGAATAAAGTCCTTGAATCACCAATGTTCAATGATAGACCTCTGTTGCCGTATGAAGAATGGAATATCGATTTCACAGAATTGACTGTTGGAACTCGTGTTGGGATTGGTACGTTTCAGCTTTCCCCTTGTAGTTATCAAAATCACAAGTTTTGACTTTTGCTGTGCGACTCAGTATCACTTGTGATTTAAGCATGGTCGAGTTTCTGAAATGATTGCAAATTAGTTTCTGGATGAATCACTTGACTCTAAATATTTCTTGAGGTTGGATTTCTGCATATTTCTTCTTGATTGTGGCAGACCGAGACAGATCTGGTCCGATCTGTTGAGCCAACCAGAGTTTTCCTAGTTTTTTCATTGTCTGATTTTAAATTTAAGATGATGCCTTTAAAATATTCAATGATTTTTACTTCTCCAACTTGAAAAATTAATGGATGATTCCTTTTATACCCTCTATTTGGGTTTCAACAATTTCAAGGTTTCGGGTTGGTGAGTGTGAATCTCCTTTGAAGAAAGAACAAGGAAAAAGAAAAAGAGTTGAAGAACTATATGTATGTTCAGCTAAAGAAATACTGCCAAGTGAAGGTGGAAAGAAATTGAGTAATCAATTTATTGTTAATTAGTAAAGAAATCTAGCCTAGAATTAGTAATTCAGAAACCCAAAATCAATCAAACATGACAAGGGAAAAACGAACTTTTGGAATTTGTGAAGATATCAGAATTGAAGTCTCAGTATTTAGGGAAAAAATAAAGTTATGCACCATGCTATTATTATTGAAATTGTGTTTGCTCAGTTTTAGTTTTTTTTTTTTAATTTGTTACTAAAAATATGATACCATTGATGATTCAGCAACTATCCATTTAAATTCATGATTTTGAACCGTCGGGAGAAAACTAGCTTCATATAAACTTATGATACGTGATTCTCCTTTTCTTTTCCAGGGTTCTTCGGTGAAGTTTTCCGCGGCATATGGAATGGCACAGATGTCGCAATAAAAGTTTTCCTAGAGCAAGATTTAACTGCTGAAAACATGGAAGATTTCTGCAATGAGATATCCATTCTCAGGTATTATACGTTGATTTGCTATTTGCCAGCAATTTTGTTTCATCAAACATTTGCTGACTCAGTGTGTTTTTTCCGTCTTTTTATTCCTCCAGCCGGCTCCGACATCCTAATGGTACTCCCCAACATCCTAACTAGTTATTTATATGGGTCTTTTGAGTAATTGACCTTTCACATTTTGTTTTCTGGATATTTTTGACAACTGAAAGTCTGGAATTATTACTAAATTCCCCCTTTCTCGAAATACTAAGAATGATATTGTGCATATATCGTTGTAAATAAGAATATCTCTTGGTGCATGATTTTTTTGGGATCATCTGATATTTATCAAGCGACTGATATTTATGCAGTTATCTTATTTCTTGGTGCATGCACAAAGCCCCCACGCTTGTCAATGGTGACTGAATACATGGAGATGGGCTCTTTGTTTTACTTGATTCATGTGAGTGGTCAAAAGAAGAAGCTTAGTTGGCGGAGAAGACTAAAGATGTTGCGGGACATATGCCGGTAAGTTATGTGGTGCATTTTTGGAACATCCTGGTTATGCACAACTTTCAGAAGTTGAACACTTCAGTAAGAAAAACGTATTCGCTTTTAAAATGGCATTTGATCTGTTAAAACATTGACAAGACTACCTTGGTGGTGATTAGGGGCCTAATGCACATACATCGTATGAAGATTATTCACCGTGATGTGAAAAGTGCAAATTGTCTGGTGGACAAGCATTGGACAGTGAAAATATGTGATTTTGGACTTTCAAGAATAATAACAGATTCTCCCATGAGAGATTCCTTGTCAGCTGGAACCCCAGAATGGATGGCTCCTGAACTTATTCGAAATGAACCATTCACTGAAAAATGTGATATATTTAGCCTGGGGGTCATAATGTGGGAGCTCTGCACCTTGAATAGGCCATGGGAAGGCGTGCCTCCGGAGAGGGTATGTTTGATTGACCATTTACTAATCTTCCATAAGGAGTTTGTATTTCCTTTATGTTTTTATTGAAAATTTTGGTTCTTCAAAATGTAATGATTTTGTTTAGATTAACACTTTAATCTGCTGATTAGGTGGTTTATACCGTTGCTAACGAGGGTTCTCGATTGGATATTCCTGAAGGCCCGCTAGGCAGGCTGATTTCAGGTCTGCAACTATTATTCGAGATCTTTTTTACGTCGATGCTATTATTTTATTCAGATTCCATTTAGTTTATTTGGTTACTCGGTTTTTCTATGCAGAGTGTTGGGCGGAACCACATGAACGGCCAAGTTGTGAGGAAATCCTCTCTCGCTTGGTGGACATCCAGTACTCTTTGTTTTGATGCAGTGTTTATCTTTTGTACATAGTGAACTTCGGGTAGAGTTGTTACTTTAGTGTTTTCGGCTGATGTAAACTTCTATGAATTTTTGTTCTTTATCTAAAACATAATGAGACATGCATCGGTGCGTTCCTAACTAAATTCTCGTGTGGGGCAATGAAAGTTAATCCATTATCCATCACTTATCTTGTGTGAGATAAAAGAAATAACAATATATTTATAATCTGTTATAGAATAATTTATTCTTTGACTAAAACATGGGACACGAGTCTGGTTGTTACACGTATAAAAAGCGGGAACGAAATAGAAAAATAGTAACTAAATAAAAAGATGAGCAAGATGATAATAATGGAGAGAAACTCCGAAATCGTAAACTTTCTACATGCAATCCATTTCCATTGTCAGGAACTATAACATTACAAGTTAATCACAGATTCGACGCCTATTCAGTGCATCTTCAAAGCGGCTGCACGAGGCCACTCTCATCTCTGTGCTCATGTCATTCTCAGGCGCCGGGTAATAATCCTCCCTCAGCTGTACATCCCTTAGGTTTGGTGTCTTGAGGAAAAAATTCATGAAATGCTCATGAGCTGTCCCGTGAATGAAGAGCTTCCTCAAAGTGTAACATTCTTGTAACAAACCAGCAGCTGGAAGTGACACACTCCTCTGGTTCACATCCTCATCTTGCGGTGGCCAGTAATGAAGCTCGTTCAGACTCAAACTGCCAATCCCATTCAGAAAGAACCTCTCCCACAGGCTCAAATCCATTTGCCCTGACGGTGCAGTGAGGGCATAACCTTTGGTATCACCACACTCCAGCTGCATCTTCAATAGCTGAGGATAACAAGCCAGAATGCTCAGACCAAACTCCCGCTCTGCTGGTTTCGGTTGCCCCCTGCTATCCCCTTCAACCTTTATAAGAATCTCTTCCAAACTGGGACAATCCTCCAACCCTGCCACTGGCAATGGAGTCAACAGATCACCAACTTTTATCCAAAGAGAAAGATACCGCAGCTTGTCCCAGCACTTACCATAGAAACCATTGTCATTGGTTTCCAAAAAGGAATCATGAACTCCCATTTCGTACTTGCATCTCTGCCTCTTCCTTTTGCTTGTATTCTCACATTCTCCACCCCCAAAGTAATCCATTAACTCACCACCATCCAGTTCATCTAAAACATTCAGATCAAAATTAAGAAACCCATGCCCCAACCCATCACTTTCCTTCAAACCATTCCACACACAATCCACATGGAGCCGCTCAATCCGGTCCCGAATGGGCTCCAAAGCTCTGAGAGTCGCGGCTGTGTCGAGGTTGACGCAGCCAGAAACCTTGACATCAATCATAGTCCTGCGAAGCAAACAAGCCATGGTCCTAAGCCCCTGCTCAGTCACAAGCTTGCAACCCTGAAGCTCGAACCTAACCAGCCTTGAACACCCTCTGGCAATCTCAATCAACCCCATGTCATCAAGGTCGGCGCAGTTACCAACAGACAAAGATTGAAGCCCATGGCAGAGGGCAACTCCGTCAAGCTTAGACCCAAGGGCCAAGCAAATCCCTTGAAACTGGCCTAATTTCAGAACCCTCAAATTAGGGCACTTCGAACCCAACACTTCCAACGCCAAACTGCTATCTCTCACATTTTTACAGATATCTAACACCAACTCTTCCAAAAGAGGAAGTCCAGAGAACAAAGTCACAAGAGTAGCACGGCTAACCCTGCCTTCTTCTCCCCCGAAACCCTCGTCCTCTCTGTGATTTGAAAACGACGACGTATCGGCCAAGTGAAGCAGCGAGAGCTTTGGGCAATTGGATGCAATAGCCAACAGCGTGTCGTCCCCAACGAACCCTATATATCTCGGATCGAAGTTGCAGGCCACGAGAAAGTGCTCCAGGTTAGGACACGATGCGGTGATGGATTCGATTTGATGAGACTTGAAACCCTCCGTGAAGGAAGTTGTCAAGAGGTTGAGGCGGCGGAGCGAGGCCGCAGTGTCAGGGTTGGCCGCCAGCACCGGCGGAAGGTCCTCCGGCCAGTGGTAGAACGAGGAGAGGTCGAGCGAGGCGAGCGATCGGCACTGCGAGAACAGCACGGCGAAGTCGGAACCCTCGGACGACGTCGGCGGGCGCTGGTGCCAGCGCACGAGCTTGACGCTGGAGAGCTCCGGCCAGGGGGAGAGGAGGAGGAGGTGGAGCGTAGCGGGGTCGCGCGCGTAGACGGCGAGCGAAGTAACGCGCGGGAAGGCGTCGCGGAGGCGGAGCGCGAGTAGGCGCGGGTCGAAGGTGGTGGTCGCGGAGGAACAGAAGAGCGCGTGGCCCCACGGCGAAAGGAAGGAGAGGTCGAGGTGTGTGACGTGCGTGAAGGAGGTCGGGATGAGGTGCAGGTCACGCGCGTTCCCGCGCAGTGTGAGCGAGATGCGCGTCTTGCGCTCCAAGCGGAAGAAGCTTCTACACACCAGAGACAACGAGTTTCGCGTGCGCGTGTCGGAGACAGCGGAGAACACGTTCAACAGGATCTCCTCCGGCAGGTTGCTAACAGTTGTTCCGTCAGCCATTTCCGGTGAGACAATTCCAATTTCAGGTCTTTCTATTTTTAATATTTTATTTATTTTATTTTATGATAGTGTACTGTGAAAAGAGTTTTTGCAAGAGAGAGAGAAAGAGAGAGTGTATGAAAAATGAAAATGGATTAGGTTGGGGTGGGTATGTGATGATGGATGGATGGATGTTAAATGAGGGCATGGAGGGAGATGGTATTAATGGACGGATGGGTTTTGTTGGGGGCATGAAGAGGCAGGTGAATAGGATGTATGTGCATGTAGTGGAATGAAAGTTTGGGAGAGAATGAAAAAGGAAAAGAAAAAGGAAAAAGGAAAAGAAGAAATGGGTTTGGTTTATAGTGGAAGCCAGCCAAGGGTATGGTGTAATGGTGCATAGGAAATCTGTCTGCACGTTATGAAGAAAAAGAAAAGGAATACAGACAAACCATACAGGATCGAATGGCCCCACAAACCAGCCATTTTATCCCTTATATTTTATTAACACTCTTCTCTTCAACTACGCATACCATAATTTATTACATTTTTCAAATATATAATCTTATTCCTATTTTTTAAATTTAATCAACTATAAAAGCTCTATCAAATATTCTCAAGAGTTTTATTTATTTTCATTTCCTTCTCTTCTTTAGAATCTTCGCCACCTTCTTTTATTTCACTAATCTTCTGTAATCTCGTCTTTCTCCACTGCCTTTTTCTTAATAATATTTTTTGACTATTCAAACTTAAGATTGAAATATAATAATAATAGTAATTATTATATTTTCACTACCAGCTTTATAGTAGTTAGATAATGATAGTTTAATTCTGGCGAGCTTTTATAGAAATGTGTAACTTATATTTTGCACCTCTAAACAATTGTTTAAAATAATTATATAAACTCTGCTTTCTATCATTTTGAGTGGAATTTAGTGATTATATGTCATATTTGAATTTAATAATAACAATAGCAATAATTAAAGTAATAAGTATAAAAAATACACAATAATATTGTATATAATACATAAGATTGTATATAGTAGTACGAATTCTTATTTAAATTCTTTCCAGAATCATCTGTCATGAATTGAGTCTAAAATAATTTCAATAAATGTTTTGTGCAAAATCACAATAATTGTCATATTAATGAATATATACTTTGATTAAAAGCCAAGGTAAACTTTAATTTAATTATAAAGTTATTATTGTATAATTTTGAGTTAAAGCAATTATGAATAACTTCAAAATTATCGTCAACTTATAAGTAATTATGAAGTTGAGTATGATAAACAAATAAGTAAGAAATAAATATATTACAATTACAACAACATTTATATCTAACAAATATAATCGAATGTTATATTTCTTTATTTTGAAGATTTTTAAATATTTCTTTTAGACCATGTTTGTACTTGTAGTAGTAAATTTTCATCTTCATCTAAAACAAATAATTTCAATTCTTTTTTTGTTTTTGTTCTAAAACATCAACATATTGTTGAAATCTGGATGCGGAAGATAAAGTCGAACTTTTGAAAACGATTATTGATTTTACAAAATATAAAGATATTGAAAATTATTTTTTTCTTTTTAATTTAAGAGATAATCGTCAATCAGAACGAACCAAATATATTTTTGGAATAAATATCTTGTCACTAATATTATTTTAAGTGATGACAATGGTAAAAATAACATTTTTGTTTAAATATTACTAATATGCAATATTATCTTATTACAAAAATTATTTGCTTGATCAATATTTCTTAAAAATATAACAAGTACACTAACTTTCACTCAAGTCAATGATTTGGAATCTTTGAACATTTAGTTTTATTTAAGAATTTTAATATAAACTATTTACCTTGAATTTTTTTAGTATTTATTTGATTAGCAAAATATGTCTAAACTCTTAATACAAGAAGAAGATAATGATGACTTCAAAACATGTAACAAATGTCGTTTTCCTAAAGAAATATTTATCTTCTACACTGCACGAGTCAACAAATTTCTTTAAGATACGATGAAGTTTCATGTTTGCACTTGCAAAAGTGGAACAAGTGTGCAAGTTTTTTTTATTATATATTTACTTGAGTTGTTTGTATAAAATAAAATAAAAATGTTCAAACCTTAAGAAACGCTTCAAAACTGCCAAAATTCGATTAATGCTTTGGAAACTTTCAGAAAACAAAATTAACCATATTTGATGACATGATACATGAGACTTTTAACATTTGAAAATGTTTAACAATCTTCCGTCATTTTCAACATGTTAAGTACATATTAATGATCCAAGAACAACTCAAAAATCATATGCATAAATAATGTCATCTTTTGAGTTGAACCATTAAATTGTAAAAAGTTCATTATATCATATTAGAATTGCATGGTAGAAAGACTTTAAACCAAAATTCTATTTGATATGCAGCATAAACAATTTATGCATATAACTTATATCAACAACTTGTTTTAAAATATTTGACACATTTAACAAAGTCCTTCTATCTTGCATCTTTCATGAATATTTTTGGAGTCAAACCCTTCAACTTCCATGAAGTAGATTCACTTCACATTCATATAGGTCGTCTTCATTCTAGCACCCCCACAATTTCAACACCTTTAGAAAATCATTAAGAGATTAGCTCAACCTTGTCTTTTGACAAGCGGATACAAAGGACTACAAACCTTAGGATGACAATTAATTATAATGCTTACATTCACTCTAATTACCTACTTTAATTACATTGAACTTAAGACTTAGTGTAATGTCAAGCATTGAGTTGAGTTTACATCATTGATGATTTTCAGTCATGGACTTGAGGCCCATCCTCCTTGATGTTTTATTCACCAAGTCTCTTAGTAATCCTTTAGTGAAAGGATATGCCAAGTTTTGACTAGATTTCACATAGTCAATTGTAATAACTCCATTGGTTATTAATTCTTTGACACAACTGTGTCTCAATCCAATATGTCTGGATTTACCATTGTAAATGTGGTTATAAGCTTATGCTAATGTTGCATGAAGTGCATTTAATAATTTTTTGTGTTCAAGCTCGTTAAACAATATAATAAAAAAAAAAAAGAAGACATTCAAATGAGTTTAAAGCGACTCAACAAACATAAAAGAGAAAACAACAACTACAAAGCATATATAAAGACATTTTTTGAAGAGAAGTTAAGAAGAAGAACAATCACTTTCAAGTGTTGAAAACTTTGTGAAAAGTTTTCGGCATCCTTAAAGCCTTGTAAGAACACTGTTTGTGTTCATTTTATCAAACTAGGAGGGAAAACCTGTAATTGTAATTTTTTAAAGACATAATCCCTCCCTAGTAAGCAAAATGTGTGATTTGTTAATCACAAAGACAACTTTAATTGTCTTAATCCAGGAATGATTGGTGGAAAGAATATTTAGCTAAGCTTGGAGTGACTTGTGGGAAAGAATACTTAGTTAAGACAGGAGTGACTTGTAGAAAGAATACGTGGTTAAGCTATGAGTGACTTGTGAAAAGAATAATTGGGTTAAACTAGGAGTAACTTGTTGAAATAATACTTGGGTTAAGCCAGGAGTGGCTTGTTGAAAGAATACTTATTTGTACTTAATAGTAGTAGTTTGCATAATGGAACTTGATTGGTTGGTCAAGAACTGAATTGGTTTGTTGAGAAAGACAAACTAGTGAAAAAATATTATGTGATCATCCTTCCTTTAATATCTTATATTTCATGTTATTTAGTATGTGCTAACTAAAAAAAAGGAGTTTTATAAATCATTTTGTGAAAATCCTTTTTGGTTCATCTCACCAAATACAAAACCTATGGTCTAATTACGAAGTATTAGACAATACTTGTAACAAAATGTTAATATTTTATAAACATAATTCAAACCATCCTTTTATGTTTTCCTGTTTTTTAAATATTAAATAAATAAATAAAGTTTTAAATGAATAAACAATTATGTACAAAGATTAACTTTGAAGATACAAAAAAGAGGATCCTAAACAATAGTCATTTTAAAATCCTAATTTATTTAAAAATGTGTTTTTTTTTTGAAAAAAAAACAATTTAATTCACAAAAAGTAAAATAGTGGAGTAATATATTTTATAAAGGATGGTTGTAAATCCTAATATGGTAAAAGTTTAGTCTTTAAAAAAAAAAAAAAAAAAAAAAAAAATAAAAAAA
>Ga0209700_105926_pt1 | contig 19816 bp, 22 predicted proteins | sample SiratroredBW_FD_187528 | JGI IMG/M metagenome (GOLD analysis project Ga0209700, IMG submission 187528) | Root nodule microbial communities of legume samples collected from California, USA - Siratro red BW (SPAdes) (version 2) | ecosystem: Host-associated > Plants > Roots > Nodule | place: USA...
AAAACCTTGTCGGGCTCTAAAAATAAAAAAAAATATTTTTGTTTGTTTTTACCTAAATTTTTGTCTCATCTTTGGAAAGATAAACATTTTCAGAATCGCACTCAGTTTTCTTATTTAATTAAAGGTACCGTCATAGAACGGGCCTTATGGGGGTGCTAACACCTTCCCCACACGTAACCGACTCCGGATCTAGACTCGATTTTCGCAGACCATACCCTTAATTTTGGTTTTTCTATAGTTTTCCTAATAAACTATGGTGGCGACTCCTTTCCTTAAATTTTCAAACTATTCTTATAAAATTTTTTTTTTTGGATCGCCGTCCCGTCGTGATTTAGGTTACGACAATTTTGATTCTTGAATTTAATTGGGAAGTACTTTTAAGTTTATGAACTAGATGAAAATACTCAATATATTGGAATACTAGGGATAGGTTTCGATGTATGATTGTGTATAACATCTGTTCTTAATGCTGGGTAATTTACTAAATAGTTGAGGGATCAATCTTTATGAAATTTCCTTATGAATTTCATATCAGAGGAATCAGTGTGAATAATTTTTATATGTGTATTAATTGTGAGTAGTCACAGATATGGTATGTTTTTATCAAATCCAAAATATGAATGAGGGATATAGATGAAGTTCAATCCCAGAGTCCTTCTAGATCTTGCAAACTCCATTTATAATTGTTATTTATTTTTAATTGTTCTTTTATGTTTATTGACTCAAATTATTATCAAACCATCTTGAAAATTATAATTGCTTAGTGAGTAGTGAAACGGAGATTTATAAGCAAAATTGTTCTCTGTGGGATCGACATCCTTACGTTGCAAATCTATATTACTTTTGACTCGGTGCACTTGCCGAAAAAGGTCAACAAGTTTTTGGCGCCATTGCCAGGGAACAATTTTTGTTTTTAAATTTTGGAACATAACTCATTAAGTATTGTGAATAATTTTTCTTTGTTCTGCTTTTGTTCTTATTTATATAAAAAATATAAATTATTTTGTACTAATCCTTGCTTGAGTTGTCTTTGATTTATGATATTGAGAGGACAAGTTCCTGAAGATCAATTAGAATTTGATTTAGAGCTTGAAGGAGCAGCTAGGAAGAATCGAAGCAGGAAGAGAAGAGAACAACAAAGTCAAACAAGGGAAGAATCCTCTACGACCTTTGACAGAAATACTCAAGTGATACAAGAAGAGGTCAGTATGGCTGAGGAGAGGATTCCCCCACCAAGAAGGACTCTTGAAGACTATGCCTTGCAGCAAGGCTCAAGACAATTCTCCAGCATAGCAGTACCGACTACCACTAAAACATTATAGATGAAACCAACCTTCTTGAATTTGATTAGCAGTCATCAGGTTACTGGGATGGAGAATGAAGATCCATACACACAGTTGTCCACTTTCTATGAGCTAGTAGGGACTATGGGTTTTGAAGAGGGTGACATTGAGACTGTTTATTTGCGATTGTTTCCATTCTCTTTGGTGGACAAAGCAAAAGAATGAATCAAATCTCATCCAAATCAGAGTTTGAAATGTTGGAATGATGTAGAGGAAAATTTTCTACATAAATTTTTTCCACTCTCTCGCTACATCAAGGCAAAATCTGATATCTCCACCTTTAGACAAGTGTCAGATGAAGCATTCTGTGAAGCTTGGGAACGGTTCAAAGTGATGTTGAAAAGATACCCAAATCATGGTTTTGAAGATATTGCCCAATTAAGCATTTTCCACAATGGTCTGAGGGTTGACACGAAGATGATACCGGATACAACAGTTGGAGGTACAATGATGGCAGTAGATGCAGAGCAGGCAACAAGAATTATTGATGTTCTTGCTTCTACAGATTATCAAGCTCAACATGATAGACAAACAGTGCAACAGAAAAAGGGGGTGTTTGATCTCAATACCACAGATTCCCTTTTAGCTCAAAATAAAATCTTAATGCAACAGATGGAAGCACTAACCAAACAGATGACAAAGTTGCCTCAACAATTACAAGTTGTACAATCTTTCCAAAATCAAAGTCAATTCATGAGTTGTGATTTTTGTGGAAGTAATCATCCTAATGGGTAGTGCTCTTATCAAAATAATCCTTCACCGGAAGAGGTTAATTATACGAGCAATCAATGAAGGCAAGAAGGATTCTCAGGTAATTATCAGAATAATAATATGTCCCAAGGATAGAGGAGCAATCAGAATCAAGGCTTTAGGTGGGAACAGGATGTAGATTCATTTAACAGGCAATCTCATTTTCAGCAGCAACTCACGACAGGACCACCAAGTTGGAGGAGACCTTGTAGAATTTATGCAAGCTTCTATGGCCAATCAGAAAAATACTGAAGCTTGTATCAAAAATCTTGATACACAAGTGGGACAATTGGCAAAACAATTAGTAGATCAACAACAGAGTCAATTTTCAGCCAACACACAAACTAATCCCAAGGAGCATTGCAAGTCAATCACAACAAGGAGTGGGAAAGTTGTAGGAGAAGGCATTGGTGATAATCTTGTTGAGAGAAAGAAAAGAGTTGAGGAAGAAAAAATTGAGAGTGAGGGAGAAAAAGAGAAGAATAAAGAGAAAAATGAGAGTAATGATGAAAAAAGAGAGAAAAATGAAAAGAGTGAAAATCAAGAAACTCTCCTGTGAAAAATGTTGCTCTTTTAAAAGATATACCTTATCCACATGCTCCCTCAAGGAAGAGTAAAGAGAGATAATTTATAAGATTCATGGATATCCTCAAACAGTTGCAAATCAATATCCCTCTCATTGAAGCATTAGAGCGAATGCCCACCTATGCTCGATTTATGAAAGAATTGTTGACTAAGAAGAGAAAATTTCCTGAGCAAGAGACAGTGGAATTAGAAGTTGGATGCAGTGCTATTATTCAAAAATTTTTGCTACGAAAATCTAGAGATCTAGGAAGTTTTGCTTTGCCTGTTACCATAGGAAATCTCACAATGGGAAGAGCTTTATTTGACCTTGGACCAAGCATCAATCTTATACCTCTCTCCATGCTAAAGAAGATTGGAGATATTGAAGTGAGACCTACAAGGATGACTCTATAGCTAGGTGACAGGTCTATAAAACATCCTTATGGGATTGTTGAAGACTTGATAGTAAAGGTTGACAAATTCTTATTTCCAGTTGATTTTGTGGTCATGGACATGGAGGAAGATGCTGAAGTTCCTCTAATTCTAGGAAGGCCATTTATGAAAACTACCAAGGTCATGATTGATGTTGATAAGGGGCAGCTTAAGGTGTGTGTTCAACATGAAGAAGTAAACTTTAATGTCTTTGAAGCTATGAAACATTCAAGTGGAGCAAAATAATGTTTTAGAATGGATGTTTTAGATAAAATTTGTGATGAACAGAAGGAGAGAATTTGTGCCTCTGAGCCTTTGACGAAAGCTCTCACCAACAGTATTGATGGAATAGAAGATATAAAAGTAAATAAATGTTGGGAAGAGTTAGAGAAGCCAAAACAAATTTCAAAGAATAGCGACCAAGAGCAAGAAAAGTTAGAAAAAGAAGCTTCTCAACCACAGAAGATAGAGTTAACGCAGTTACCCTCTCTCATTTGAAGTATGTGTTTCTTGCTGAAAATGGTGAACAACCTGTAATTTTGAGCAGCTTTTGACAGCAAAGGAAGAGGAGAAAGTGGTTGAAGTCTTGAGGGCTAATAGAAAAGTTATAGGATGGACCCTCTCTAATCTAAAAGGTATCAGTCCTTCATATTATATACATAAGATCCACATGGAACAAGATTTCAGATCGGGGGCACAACCTCAAAGGCGTTTGAATCCTACCATGAAGGAGGTTGTGAAGAAGGAGGTGCAAAAGCTACTAGAAGCAGGAATGATCTATCTTATCTCTAATAGTGCTTGGGTTAGTCTAAGAAAGGTGGGATGACTGTGATTCATAATGACAAAATGAATTAATTCCCACAAGGACCGTCCCGAGATGGAGGATGTATATTGACTACAGAAAGTTGCATCAAGCCACAAGGAAAGATCATTTTCCATTGCCTTTCATGGATCAGATGTTGGAAAGGTTAGTTGGAAAAGCTTATTATTGTTTCCTAGATGGTTATTCTAGGTATAATCAAATTGTGGTAGATCCTGAAGATCAGGAGAAGACAACTTTTACTTGTCCTTTTGGAATGTTTGTTTACAGGAAGATGCCATTTGGGTTATGTAATGCGTCTGCTACATTCCAAAGGTGTATGCTTGCAATCTTCTCATATTTGGTGGAGAAGTGCATTGAGGTATTCATGGATGATTTCTCTGTGTTTGGCTCTACTTTTAATGAGTGCTTGGAGAATCTTGACACCGTACTGAAGCGGTGTGTGGCCACTAATTTGGTGATGATGGAAGGGATTGTCTTGGGCTATAAAATATCATGTAGAGGAATTGAGGTAGACAGAGCCAAGGTGAAAGTTATTGAGAAGCTACCACCACCAACCAACATAAAGGGGATCAGGAACTTTCTAGGACATGCAGCCTTCTACAGAAGATTCATCAAAGATTTCTCTAATATTGCAAAGCCTCTTTGCAATCTACTCAATAAGGACTCTTCTTTTAATTTTGATGAAGATTGTATGAATGCCTTTGAAACTTTGAAAGAAAATCTCATTTCTGCATCCATAATTACTACTCCCAATTGAAAATATAATTTTGAACTCATGTGTGATTCAAGTGATTATGTTGTGGGAGTAGTGTTAGGGCAAAGAAAAGAGAAGATTTTCTATGTCATACATTATGCAAGTAAAGTTTTAAATGAGGCTTAGAGCAATTATACCACCACTGAAAAAGAATTACTTGCTATAGTGTATGCACTAGAAAAATTCAGATGTTATTTGATTGGCTCTAAAGTAGTTATTTTCACTAACCATGCAACTATTAAGTATCTGTTGACTAAATCAGATTCTAAACCCAGGTTGATTAGATGGATATTGTTGTTACAGGAATTTGATTTAGAAATAAAGGACAAGAAAGGTTGTGAGAACAATGTAGCAAACCACCTGTCAAAATTTGATAATGATGAGGTGACCATTCTTAAGCCAGAGGTACTAGCTAAATTTCTAGATGAAAAGCTCTTAGCAATTCAAGAAAAGACCATGGTTTGCAAACATGACAAATTTTAAAGTTGGAGATGTTCGTGAGCACTTTGACTGGTACCAAAAGAAAAAGCTCTTCAATGAAGCAAATCAGTATGTGTGGGATGATCCTCATCTATTCAAGATTGGTGCAGACAACTTGCTGAGAAGATGTGTCACTAGAGAGGAGGCCTACAACATTCTATGGCATTGTCACAACTCGCCATATGGAAGCCATTTTAATGGAGAAAGGACAGCTGCTAAAGTCCTTCAAGTTGGATTCTTTTTGCCTACACTGTTCAAAGATGCAAATGAATATGTGCAGAGATGTGACAATTGCCAAAGAACTGGAAGTATTTCCAAGAGGTATGAAATGCCTCTACAAAATATTCATGAGTTTGAAGTCTTTGATTGTTGGGGGATTGATTTTATAGGACCACTACCATCTTCATTCTCAAATGAGTACATCTTACTCGCAGTTGAGTATGTGTCTAGATGGGTTGAAGCAATCCCTACTCAGAAGGGTGATGCCAAAACTGTGATCAGATTCCTTAAAAGAAATATCTTTGACAGATTTGGCACTCCTAGAGTTCTTATGAGTGATGGAGGCTCTCATTTTTGTAATGCCCAACTTCAAAAGGTGTTAGAGCACTATGGTGTTAGACACAAAGTGGCAACAACATACCATCCTCAGACTAATGGTTAGGCAGAGATCTCTAATAGAGAGATCAAGAAAATCTTAGAGAAGACAGTGGCCTCTTCTAGAAAAGACTGGTCAAGCAAGCTTGATGAAGCTTTGTGGGCTTATAGAACTGCCTTTAAGACCCCTACAACTCTCTGCTTTTCAACTAATCTATGGTAAGGCTTGTCATCTTCCTGTAGAGTTAGAACATAAAGCTTAATGGGCTTTAAAGCTATCGAATTTGGATGTTAAAGCTTCTGGAGAGAGTAGAAAAGTTCAATTGAGTGAACTAGAAGAGATGAGGTTGAATGTTTATCAATCTTCAAAATTGTACAAGGAGCGAGCAAAGGCCTACCATGACAAGAGAATTTTAAAGAGAAGCTTCTATCCAGGCCAATTTGTGTTATTGTTCAATTCAAGATTGAAGCTCTTTCTTGGAAAACTGAAATCTAAATGATCAAGTCCCTTTCTAGTCAAGCAAGTCAAACCCTATGTTGTAGTGGAATTTGAAGATCCTAAGTCTCAAAGGAGCTGGACTCTAAATGGGTAGAGACTGAAGCATTACGTTGGTGGTGAGATTGATAGGCTCGCCACAGTGATTCATCTGAGCAACTAATGAGCATCAGGCGTCAAGCTATATGACGTCAAAAGAGCGCTTCCTGGGAAGCAACCCAATGTTTGTCAGTTTTCAATTTTAAGTTTGCATATTTAGTATTGTGTTAGTTTGATTCAGCATAAGCCTTGGATCACTTTTGAGAAGTACTAAAAAAAAGGAAAGTAGCCTCCTAACCAATTCAGCTCTTATGTCCACTAGTAGAAAAAACACATTCCACGGCAGGATATCATTGTTGTTAAGAGGGAACAACAATTAAAAACAACACAGTGACATTTTTGAAACTAAGTGCAATCATACCACCGTGGTTATCCACAACAACCGCAATTGTATTAACATTCCAGGAGATACCATCGCATTTGGAGCGAGAACCACGATGGTAAAGCCAACAAATATTTAAAATTGACAAATTACAGGAAGATACCATCGCGGTTGTTTAAACAACCACGCTGGTATCTGCAAAATAATTTTTAAATTATTTTGCAAGGACATACCATCGTGGTTGGTATCTGCAAAATTATTTTACAAGGAGATACAAGGGAGGTTGTTTAAACAACCGCGATGGTACGTGGGACACGAGCACGGTTCCCACAAACAACCGCACTCATATCGCCCTTTTCCTAGGATTCGTTGCCCTGAGGTTCTTGTATGGAGTCATTTGTTTATCACAGAACAAGTCCCCCTCACTCACTGTCATAGTTGACCCAGTATCAACCCTCTCTTCCAGATCCTCGCTTCTATGGGCCAAATCACTCTCCTCGCTCGTTAAACTAGCACCTTAACTACACCCTTCTCGGCTTTGTTACCCAGACACTCATTCTAAGCAATCTCTTCCAGTTCAGCAGTGTCCAGCTCCCCCCTTTGCCATTATCACTACTGGTACCTAACCCCGTCGGCTCGACATTTTTGCAAACACTGACAGTTCAGAGCCACCACCGTTTAGAGACCACCACCGATTAGGCTACCGCGTTGGATCTGGAGGCAAAGGTCGCGTTCGTGGCACTGGATCTGGAGGCGGAGGCGGAGGTGTATCGACGGAGTTAGATCTGGAGGCAGAGGTTGTGTTCGTGGTGTTGGATCTGCAGGCGGAGGCGGAGGTGCATTGGCGTCGTTGGATCTTGAGACGAAGGTCGTTGGATCTGGAGGCGGAGGCGGAGGTGCATCGGCGGAGTTGGATTTGTTGGGAGTGAAGATATTGAAGGTGAAGGAGGTGGCGAAGCTGGCAGCGTTGCCGGTTTTGCTGTCCCAGATTTGGAAGGAGAAGAAGTAGAAGGCACGGCCCAGAGAACTTTAGTGAGACGTAACTGGCCGGAGAATGAGATGGTGGGGTCGCTGTTTGTTTTTTTAAATTAAATTTATCACTGCGGTTGCAATAAGAACCGCGGTTGTATGTTATACTTTCCATCGCGATTATACAACCGCTATGGTATCTTCAGTACTTTTTAATACGGTTTGATCTACCTTGATTCCAGAACCGCGATTGTAAGTGGTGTAGAACCGCGATTAAATATGTTTTTTCTACTAGTGGTTGCATGGACTAGGGACAGGCCCAATTTTCATGGGGGAGGAGGAGCAGCATTTGTAGGAGCAGGGACATCCACAGCAGCAGCATATGAGGAAGAAGCAGATCAAGGACATCAGGATGCAGAATTTGACATTGTCTTTGATAGGATTATGAAGGGAGATTCCTTATAAAACACTTGTTTCTGTAATTAAATATTGTAGTATGTTTGTGATTGATTTTCCATTCAGTATTTAATTTTGTTAATTTTATTTGTTATTTTTTTATGTTTGATGTGTGGTAATTAGCATAATTTTGTGGTTGAGTAGAAATTAGACTCATGATTGTTCTAAGTCATATAAGCTTATTGAATTGGGAAAGATTGAGTGGATTAGAATTTTTGAGTTAGGTTGAGTGGGTGATTAATGTATGAAAATTGAATTGTGTTATGACTAGAACAAGGCTTGATAAAAATTGAGGAATTAAACCGATTAGCCAAGTGAGTTGTGAATCTTTAAACAGTTGAGAGTTGAGAGTTCCACTGAGTAATGTATCAAGTTGATGTTGCCTAATTTTTTTGTGTTATTTTACTTCACAAATGAAAACATGGAGATGATTAAGGCATTTTTGTATATAGACACTTTAACCCAAAGCCAAAAAGCTAACCAGGTACAATTTATAACCAATTTTTTTCTATAACCCTTTGAGGTCTGGCTACCATCAAATTAGGGTGAGGTCCGATGATTGTTTTAAGACTGCCTTTCGTACTCATCAAGGGCTATATGAGTGGTTGGTGATGCCATTTGGCCTGACAAATGCACCTGCAACTTTTCAAAGTTTGATGAATTCAATTTTTGCAGCAGCCCTACGGAAGTTTGTATTGGTCTTTTTCGATGATATATTGGTATACAGTCTAAATCAGCAATCACATTTGACACATTTACTACAAGTTTTCATGATCTTACAGGAGCATGTCCTATTTGCTAAGTTTTCCAAATGCTCCTTTGGAAAAAAAGAGATAGAGTACTTAGGCCATGTAGTCTCTAAAGAAGGAGTGTGGGTAGATGAGTCAAAAATTGAGGCTGTCAAGCAGTGGCCAACACCAACACATGTGAAACAGTTGAGAGCATTATTGGGTTTGGCCAGCTATTATAGATGATTTATTCACCGTTTTGCATTACTAGCAGTCTCATTAACAGATTTATTGAGAAAGGATAATTTTGCTTGGTCTACACAAGCACAACAGGCTTTTTCGACATTGAAGATAGCTCTTTCTACAACACCAGTATTGGCTTTACCCGATTTCTCCAAATCATTTATATTGGAGACCGATGCTTCAGGGACTGGTATAGCAGCCATACTAAGCCAGGAGAGCCACCCACTCGCTTAGTTTTCTAAGAAACTTTCACCTACTGGACAAAAGCAATCTGTATATGCCAGGGAAATGCTTGCAATTATATTTGTCGTGGCAAAGTTCAGACATTACCTCCCGGGACATAAATTTATCATAAGGACAAACCACAAAAGCTTGAAAAAAATGCAAGCCCAGACGATCCAAACGCCCGAACAACAAGTGTGGTTGGCTAAACTTTTAGGCTACGATTTTACCATTGAATATAAGAAAGGTTGTGAAAACAACGGTGCTGATGGCTTATCCATGTCGTTTTTAACATTAACGACAGTGAATTGTTCATTGTTGAGCCAATTACGTGAGGAATTAAAGCAGTATGACCCACAGGTAGACTTCACGGAACTCAAGAGGCAATCTGTAAAGTTGCAGCAAAGACAAGGTTTATGGTATTGGGCAGATCGCATAATCATTCCACGAAATTCCAACACAATAAAGGCAATATTACAAGAGTTCCATGATTCAATTTTAGGGGGACATGGTGGGTATCAGAAAACACTTGCTCGAATTACAGCTCAGTACTTTTGGAAAGATATGGCCAAATCGATTAAAGCGTATGTCAAAGCATGCCAAATTTGTCAACAAGTTAAGTATTGTACGCTATCACCAGCTGCCTTCTACAATCGTTACCAATTCCAACTCATATTTGGCAGGATATTTCGATGGACTTTATCACGGGCTTACCAATGGTGCATGGTTATTCAATGATTTTAGTAGTTGTTGATCGATTGTCTAAATTGGCTCATTTTATACCATTGCCACCAGATTTCACTGCCCCTAAAGTGGCAGAGGTTTTCATTAAACAAGTGTGAGTATTCATGGTCTTCCTCAATCAATTGTCTCCGATCGCGACAAAATTTTGACTAGTAAGTTCTGGGAACAATGTTGCAAGGGACAGGGAATTAGATTGGCAAGAAGTTCTGCCTATCATCCTAAATCGGATGGCTAAGTAGAAGTTTTGAATCGCTGTCTTGAAATGTACCTTCGCTGCTACACTCAAGAGAATCCTAAAGATTGGCTCTAATTGCTACCTTGGGCAGCATACAACTATAACACATCCTTCCATTCTGCAATTGGAATGACACCATACAAGGTAGTATTTGGACGTGACCTACCGCCACTGATTCGTTATAGCGCTAATGCCTCCGATATACCTGCAGTATAGGAGCAATTACAACAACGGGATACACTACTGGACACATTGAAGAACAACTTGCGTAATGCCCAAACAAGAATGAAAATAAGAGCTGACAGCAAAAGAAGAGAGCTGGAATTTAAAGAGGGAGACTTTGTCTATGTCAAACTTCACCCATACCGACAACATTCAGTTGCTTTGCGCAAGAATCAAAAACTGTCAATGAAGTATTTTGGTCCGTTTCCCATTATTCAACGTATTGGCAAGGTAGCTTATAAGTTACAACTACCTTCCACTGCTCGCATACACCCAGTTTTTCACATATCAATTTTGAAGAAATGTGAGGGCACCCCTGCCCAGGCAAATGTCCCAACACCATTATCACTTGATGAAAAAGGGTGTCGATTATATCCCCATATCGTTCTTGGACATCGCATGATAAAAAATAATGGTAAATGGCAAGAACAAGTCTTAATCAAGTGGCAACAATTGTCTGAGGAAGAGGCAACGTGGGAATCATAAGAAGACATAAAGACTCAATATCCACAATTTGCCCTTGAGGACAAGGACATTTTCAAAGGAAGGGGTAATGATACAAGTAATAAAAAAAGGGGATGACAACAAACTGATGGCTACGTGGAGAAAGATCCAGGCAATAACATATAACAACCTCTGCACATCTTTGCACATGAGTGTGGTGGAAAAGACGTGAGCTAGTGGGTGGTCATGAGAGCAGAATGGCAGACGAAAAGGTTATGGATGGTGAACCCTTTTCCTTTCTTCGTGAATCTCTCTCTCTGAAACTTTCTTCCTTACTCAATCCCCCTGAACCTCTCTTGGTATCTATTGTAGGTGAACCCAGAACATTGCTTGGTTGCTGCCATTTTAATTCCTACATCACCTGAGTTTTTTTTTTCTTTCACAGACACTTAAGAAAAACTATCATTTCATTACTTAATACACTTACTATACCATTGTCCTGTGTTTGCATTCTATCAATAAGCTACATAATTGGAGTCTAAAGTCAAACCTCCGAATTGGTCATGAATACCAGGAGGAAATTCCTTCCATGATAAAAAAACTCAGAACGGCTTAAACGTTCAAAACATGTACATAGTGAAGTGGAGGATACTGTGACATGAAGAGCGGAGATATAAATTTAATAAGTCGTGGAGTGATGTTGATGTAAAAAGCTTTGTCCTTGGTTTATTTATCTTCGGGAAAAATTTTGTTCAGATAAAAAGATTTCTAGAGAAGAAAGAGATGGGGGAAATATTGTCGTTTTACTATGGAAAGTTTTATAAGTCCGGTGAATATTGTAGATGGGCACACTACAGGAAAATGAAAGGGAGAAAAAGTATAAAATAAGACAAACTTTTTTCTGGTCAGAGGCATTGTGAACTATTGTCTCGCTTGACTGTCTCAGAAGAACTTAAAGATGTTTTGCCTGATTATTAACTCTTAACTCCCTCTGCTTATGTCTATAATCAGGCTTCCAAGTCCCATTCGGAGGGGAGAACTTCTCTAGATGAATATGTCTCTTTTTTGAAGTCTACTGTTGGACTTGGTGTTCTTGTGGAAGCTGTAGGGATTGGTAAGAGGAAGGAAGGCCTTACCAGCCCAATCATGCAACGTGGGAAGAAAACCCAGGCTTCTATACATGCTAGCAAAGGTTGGTCTTCTCTAGCACCCTGTGATATAATCAAACATTTGACCGATCAACCCAGCAAAGCCAAAAGTAATGATATATTCTGGAAAGCTGTTTGGCCCCGCTTGTTAGGTATCCAAGTGTGAGTCTAAATCTCACATTGAGTAGAAATGAGAAAGTTGAGCAACATATAAGAAAGAAGACCCACAAATCCAATGCCTTAAGGTTTTAGGTTGAAGGTGGTGTCATTGCCTTATATGTTGACTCAGCTCTTATTCTTGTGAGATCTCCCCGGTTTTGCCCCATCGGATTACCCAACAAGTGGTATCAGAGTTGATGGTTTGCGGCTTGGGCGAGTGCAGTTTGACCTTGTATCGAAAGTCTTCCTGACGGATGTTTCGAGGAAGCGTGTCCCGTTTAAGTGTGTAAATGGCGGTACAAGTGAGACAAGTGAGGATCGTTTGTGATTAAGGTACTCGTATTTGAAAATGCTTCCGCTCGAGGGGGAGTGTGTACCAATGTGGAAGGGATTCTCACTTGAGGGGGAGATTGTTAAGTATCCAAGTGTGAGTCTAAGTCCCACATTGAGTAGGAATGAGAAAGTTGAGCAACATATAAGAAAAAAGATCCGCAAACCTAATGCCTTAAGGTTTTGGGTTGAAGGTAGTGTCATTCCCTTATATGTTGGCTCTTGTCTCATTCTTGTGAGATCTCCCCGGTTTTGCCCCTTCGGTTCTCCCAACACGCTTAGTGGCAAGAGGTTAGCACTTGGAGAAACTAAAGAATCAAGGCAATCTTAGCTCCAAAAGTTTTGTGGTCTTTCTTCTCCTGGTGTCAAGAGGTTTTCAAGGACAAAACTTGTAAAAGGTCATCATTACTTTGACTCTGTCAATGTGTTGAGCAAAGTGATAGGTGAACCAAATCTTCTTAAACTTGAAGCTGAAAAAATAAAAGTTAGTGGCTGCAAAGAGCAAGAGGCAGAAAAACAACCAGTCAAACAAACCACAGGAAAGGTAAGATTGACAACATTTCACCAAGAGAGAGAGACAGAATCTGCTATGGTATACAGCAAAGAGAATACTAGTAATGTTGATTGCATGAAAGGCCAAAAAGAAGTGAATGTTAAGTCTGATAATGATGATGCAAACAAGATGGCAGAAAACTGTGAAAATCAGCTAACCTGTGTGTTTGATGGCAATCAACTAAAGAGAACCGTACCGCGTAAATTCAAGCGAAGAAGAAGATCAGATTTTTCAGATCCTGCACTTCCCCCATCAAACTGCTAAAACTTTCTACATCGTCTAAGGTTGAGACATGCCACATTTTTTAGAACTCCTCAGGAAGAATAGGATCAGAAAAACTAGAACACTCTCAGTCATCATGCATCCCAGATGCCAATAAGAAAGCCAGTTATGAACTTGGTCATCAGCAAGGAAGTGCAAAATTAGAAAAGGAAAGAAGAAATATTAATACAGTTTGTCTTGACAAAGACATCGCTTGTGACAAATTGGAGAAATGTGAACCACATCATACCATAAAGTTCAGTGCACCTCAAGTTCTAGTGAAGTGTGAAGATGCTGAATTGATGGCAACAGTTGAGGAAAATGAGCCGGACCCAAAACCAAAAGATATAATTCTCAGGAGGAGCACAAGAGACAGACTATTGACAATTAAAGCATTGGAATCTTTAACAAATAAATTCTTGCAGCCACAAAGTAAAGGGAGAAGCCAAGACACCTTCCCACTCAAAGACTCCTTAAATAAAACTTGTAACTATAGGGCTGAGGACAGAGGTCTAAAGAATGTTATGTAGTAGTCATAGCATCCGTATATTCTCTTGTGTAAACAAAAAGTATTGATTAGCCATTAGATTATATTAAATTGTAATGGTATGTTATTCTAGGAATTTCATAAGTTACTTGTCATGATGAGGTTGGAAATTTATGTATCTCCTCTCTGACTTTATTACATTTTGAAGTTAGCAGACATAATATACAGGATTTTCCCATTTGGAAAACTTGATGACAATTTTTTGCATTTTCTGGTAATTGTAGTTTCATGAAACGTGCTCAGAGGTAAATGAATTTAAAATCATAATAATATTTGTGTACCACTTTTATGTGACTTTTCTTGATTAAATATCAAATTAGTAGCCCGTTGAAAATGGCTTTTGAAAACATCTTCAAAGTCAAATGCGGGACACTCTTTTTGTTTAACTGAGTGAATTCATATAGTAAACCAGATAAGCATATCCATTTTTTAACATGTTGCTCTCCCTTTTTTTGTTTATTCATGTTTTAGCAAAGTCCTCATGTTTCTTCATGATTTTGTATTTTAGATTGTTTAAGCATTATTTTTCAGTTTTCCAATAACTTTATGATCTTCAACATGTCATTCTTATTATTATTATCATTATATTATTTTTTAAAATTAAAATAAATTTGTATGTCTTAATTGTTCTGGTTTTGTTAATTATTATTATTTAATTATTATTTTTTAATTATTAAATGTAACAAATATAGTGTCAAATAATTAAAGAAATCGTTACAGAAATGAGTTTAGTAAGAAAAGAGATTTTAATTAATGACTTTAATTGAAATCGCCAGCATGTCAAATTTGACCAGTCTGAAATCATGTCTTTAATGGAGGATTTCTTGATGTGAAATCCTATCTAGGTGGCAAAATTTGTCCATTTTGATAAATAAATTTTTTTCTGCCTATTTTGGGCATTATTATAAAAAAGTACATCAAAATGGGAAAAAAGTGGATACTTATAGAAAAATATTTAATGTAATTTTAATGTATAAAATAATTAATTTAGAGTTCATTTTTAAGAAACTTGGTATAGAACGAAACGGAAAAACATTTTTTTTTTCATTTCATTAGATGGACAAAGAGCAAAAATATTTAAGAGTAAGTAACATCAATAATGAAAGTATAATGTACAGATAATAAATATTTTAAAAAGTTAAAAATAATTACATATATTAAGTTTCTTAAATAAGATTAGAAGACCTAGTGCTTTAGGTAAAAAATATTTAAATTTTAAATATTTAAATAAATAACAACTATATAAATTGTTTTTATTTATATTAGTAATTTTTAAATTTTAAATGCATGAAAGTGCAATAAAATATATAGTCTAAGCAAAATAATATAACTCTATATCACCACGAACTTCAAAACAAAGCAATTTTATGTTTATTTTAATAGGATTTGGTTTCGAAATTAAACATATAAAAATAAAACTTGTAATTTATAAAAGAATCAAATTTAAGTGACTGGATCTAAAAAGATTGCGTAAACAAAAATTCCATGCTTAAATCTGAAGCTGAAGTTTAATTTTTAAGAATAATTTTTTAAATATAAATTAAATAAATATATTGAAATATCAATTGTGATTATCAAGAACTACATTGGCCGTGGTTCTCAATCAATCTAATAGAATAGATATTACATCGGTTGAGAGCCACAATCAATATAGTATCTCTTCATGAATGCTTTTAGGACTAGTATTTTACGTCGGTGATTTATTTATGAACCGATGTAGAAAGTTCAAGACTTTTTACATTGCTTGCATCTATATCGATTCTGGAACCGGTGTAGAATATCCTCCAGAACTGATATACAAAGGGTTTTTTCTACTAATGCACTCATATGGATAATCATATTAATTTGTCTTCTACTGAAAGTGTGTCTTTCACTGATGTTCATGCCTATAGAAGATTGATTCGAAGACTTATGTATCTCACTAATACCTCACCTGACATAACCTTTTTTGTTTAACAACTTTCTCAGGTTCTTGATAAGCCTACAATTGTTCACTATAATGCAACAATTAAAATTCTCAAATATAGTAAAGTAATTCTAAGTCTGAACTTATTTTTCTCTTCAAACAGTTCTGTCCATCTAAAAGCCTTTTGTGAGAGTGATTGGAACACCTATAGTGATTCAAGATCAGTGACTGATTTTAGTGTGTGTCTTGAAAATTCCCTTATATTCTGGAAATCAAAGAAGCAATAGCAAGCAACAATGTCAAAGAGTTCCTGTGAAACTGAATACAGGACAATGACAATTGTTACATGTGAATATGAATACAAAACTTCTAGAATGAAATTAATATCAATTTTGTGATTCACAAGATCAAGATCAGATTGTTAGGATTAGGAGAAAACAAATATTAATTATTTGATTTTATCTTTATGACATAAATCAAATTATCATCAATTTTCTTTTATTTGATGTTTTATGACAATATCAGGTTGTAATATTTTTATTTGATTTTTTTTTCTTTAGCTATACTCAAAATGGATATATTATTTGTAAATATTCAGCATTTTATTTTTTTATCAAAATATAAAAGAACATAAAAAATATTTTTATTCTTAAATTTTTTGTTTATTTTTCTTATCTCTTCATTTTATAATATAATATTTATTTGATAATACTATTGTATTTATTTGAAAAAAATGCACGTTGGAGGAAGGAGAAAGAAAAGTCGAAGATAGAGTGACATTCCACCATCCAAAGTTGCAGCTTGAAACCATGGAGATGGAGAATGCAATAGCCTAATCTATTTTAGAAGCTCAAATTATCAAAAATAATGATGTGCAGTGGAGAAAAAATTGAAGGAAAGTATCCACAAGTGTGCAACGGCTTTTACTTCTTGCACCCCTTAATTGGGTGAGAAGACCAAATTGACTTTATAGGTTTGAATTTTTCTCCTCCTTCCACTTTCTTTACCATTATAGAAAAAAAAAGAAGAAAAACCATTATAGAAAAAAGAAGAAAAACGAAGAAGAGATCAAACACGTTAAAAAAATAACTAATTTTGAGAAATCTCTTTTTAATACATATTTAACGTATTTTGAAAAACTCCTTCCAACATATGTATTTTGGAAAGTATTATATATATAATATGTGTAAAACTTATTTTAAAAGTTCTATTCCAAAATTTATATTATATATTTCAAAATTCTTATTCTAAAAATTTTATTTTGAAAATTTTGTTTTATGTTCCATTCTAAGAATTTCAGAAAATATATTCTAAAAAATATCTATAATGTATAATTTGAAAATCAGAAGGATAAAATCACCGTTTCAGTAATTTGGGGATACAGAAAGAAAGTGGGGGATCGAGGAAGAAAAGGCCATATCCTGTTACACTAGGTCCAGTTTCATTAGCCCAAATATTCACACTTTTTAAGGATGCACTTATTTTTACTGAAACAAAATTAAGTTCACTCCCAACTTTTGTAACACAAGATGACGATGAGAAAAAACTATATTATATATATATATATATATATATATATATATATATATATATATATATATATATATATTTTTTTTTTTTTCTTTGTGATTTTGTAGGATTTTTGGGATTTTTTTTTTATTTTTGTGTACTTTTTTATAATAATACTTAAAATAGGCAGAAAAATATTTATTTACTAAAATAGACAAATTCTGTCAGTTAGATAGGATTTTACATTAAAAAATCTTTCAATTGAGGCTTAATTGACATGTTATCGATTTCAATTAAAGACATTAATTAAAATCTCATTCCTTCCTAAACTCATTTATCTGTAACTATTTTTCATATATTTGACACTATATTTATTACGTTTAACAATTAAAAATAATAATTAACAAAATTGTAACATAACAATTAAGACAAATAATTTTATTTTACTTTAAAACAAAATAATATAATGATAATAATAATAAGAATAATTTTAATTAAATTCATATGAATTTAATATAAATAATAATAATTTAATAGTTATTTTTGAAGAAAAAATAATAATAATAATAATAATAATAGTAATAATATTCTAACAAATTTAATTAAAATAATAACAATAATAATGATTATTATAATTATAATATAATAATTTTTATAAATAAAGAAAATAAAATTTAATAATATAATATCAACTATTTATCAATTGATGATGGTGATTTATTATAATTTGATAAATAGTTCATACTATAATGTTTAGAGTGTTTGTTCATGGTCTTTTCCTAATAGGTGAAACATTAATGATAAATATTATATATTAAATATTATTTTATTTATTTTAAAAAGTTATTATATTATTATTATTATTATAATCATTATTATTTTTATTATTTTAATTAAATTTGTTAGAATATTATTACAATTACATTATTTCTTCAAAAATAATCATTAAATTATTATTATTATTATTTAAATTAAATTCATATGAATTTAATTAAAATAATTCTTCTTCTTCTTATCATTATATTATTTTGTTTTAAATTAAAATAAATTTGTTTGTCTTAATTATTCTGTTATAGTTCTGTTAATTATTATTATTTAATTATTTTTGTAATTGTTAAAGGTAACAAAAATAGTGTTAAATAAATGAAAAGTAGTTGCAGAGAGATGATTTTAGAAAGAAATGAGATATTTTAATTACTATATTTAATTGAAATCGTCATGTCACTAGTATTTAACCAATCATATCTCAAATTGAAGGATTTCTTAATGTAAAACCCATATAGTTGACAGAATTTACCCATTTTGAGTATTATTATAAAAAAGTACACCAAAATAGGAAAAAAACCGATTTTTGAAAAGCTGTAACTGAGTCTTAATTAGGCTCTAATCGGGTCATGTTGGATAACCAAAGACCCTAAGAACCTAATCATTTCATAAGAAGGAAGCTAGAAGTCCCACAATGCATGGAGTAGGCCTAAAATAGGCCGAAATGGGGCGGTCCTCTCTTGGCTTAAGTATACATGGTTTGTTTTGTTTGTGGTATTTTTAATCCCACATTTTTGTAATAAAGAATGTAAGATGGCTATGCATCTATATGTAAAGCTCCTTGTCTCTTGTAAAACTCATTTGAATGAACGAGAATTTTTAACTAAATGTTTGTACTCTTGTTTTAAGGTTAACAAAAGAGTAATTTTCTCCTTTTTTTTATTTCCTTCAAAGAACTTTCCTTGAACAGCAAAATTTTCAAGTTTTTCTTTAAGTTTGAAGTTTATTTTTTTTTTAATTATTTTATTGCTTGTTTAAAGATGCTTCCATGTGGCTAGTGACCTGGATGAAGTAATTTTAGATGTTAAGTGCATGTGTATCAAGATTGTGCAAAAGGTGAAAATCTGGTTTGTCCAATTAATTTGTTACTCTTCACTTTTATCATATCTTCTCTTTTCACAGACATGCTTCAGTAGTTGCGGGAAGATTTGTTTTTTTTTTTTCTTTCTATTACTTAGTTACCAAATGAAATGGTTACTAATTATGATCAAAATAGTCACCAAATTAGATTTTGATTGCTAAATAACTATAAAATAGAAGTAATGATTGAGTTTAGTGACCAATTAAGTCAAATAATTGGTATCTAACATTAGCTACCAAGATTTTAGTGACCTATGTCATTAGATTCTAAATAAGTATCTAATAATCGTAACATGATAGAAAAGCTCTTCTGGTATGATGGTTAAGGGTTTTGTCCCGTTGCTAAGAAGTTTTGGATTTGAGTCTCTCTTGTTTTTTGCTATAATAGATAAGATAAAATGGTGGTTGTAAACTACGTATAAGTGTTTATTTTTTAATATTGTTTCCTAAATTGGTGATTCAAAGGCCATGTAACTAGTATAATTGAATGGCTTTACTTTAATGGGTTTTGTGAAAAAGAAAAATTATTATAGAGGACATTTAAAAAGAAGAAAAAGAAAAAAAAAAAAAAAAATAAA
>Ga0209700_105928_pt1 | contig 19804 bp, 13 predicted proteins | sample SiratroredBW_FD_187528 | JGI IMG/M metagenome (GOLD analysis project Ga0209700, IMG submission 187528) | Root nodule microbial communities of legume samples collected from California, USA - Siratro red BW (SPAdes) (version 2) | ecosystem: Host-associated > Plants > Roots > Nodule | place: USA...
ATATATACTGTGTTTAAAAGTGGACGAGGGAGTATTATGCTTTATTTTAATGAAAATTTTATGACGGTCATTTATTTGTTCGTAAATTAATCATATTTATAAGAATTTTTTTTAATATTATCAAACTGTATTCATTATAAGAAAAGAAAGTTATTTAAATACTAATTTTAGCTATTAAATAAAATAGTTTCCAACTATAATTAAAATAACTATTAAATTAAATTTTGATTGTAATAATTATAAAATAAAACTATTAATTGAATTTAATAATCAATTAAATCAAAATAATTAATATGTAACATTAACTACTAAAATTTTAACTATTTATATCATTAAATTCTAAAATATAATTAATTCTTCAAATAGTCTAAAATCAAATATCTTTATTTATTCTCTTATAAAATAGAACCTTGTGAGTGTGAGAGAAATTGTAACATTTGTCATTCATGCAGACTTAGTCATTGAGGTGCCACTGATTCCAATTTTGATATCTGTTTGTGATAATTTGTAAAAATGCAGAAATTTTTGTATTGTATTTGATGTTGGCAGTGTTAAGTAGGTGTTGGATGATAATACTGTAAAAATTTTAAAGTTATGGCTGTTTGGTTATGTGATATTCTTCAGCTATTAAATGTTTCATTTTGGTCTTCATTCCCATCAAGTAATGATATACTTGAATATATGTATATTTATAAAATGTTTTTAAGAAAATAAAAGAATTTAATGTTATTAAAAATATAACATTAAAAGAATAAATATTTTATTTTTTTAATACTTAGTAATAAAAAAATTATAATTACATAAATTTTAAAATATAGTATCAATCAAATAAATAGTTAAATTAAAAATATTTTAATAATAAATGAATTAGATATGTTGTATTCATCATTGCTTCTATCCTAATTTAAAAAGTTGAATATTATTTATACTTTTATATTCAATTAATCTAAATATTTTCTATTAATGCTATGTTTGAACAATAGACACCAGTATAACTTTATTTTTCTTCATCAAATGATTTGGTAGTGGATGAAATTTAAAACTGATATTTATTCTCAACCTATCTACTTGTTTGTTTGTTTCAATTCCAAACTTAATTGAAGTGATGTAGATGAGCTTATGATCAAATTATTATTGAATTAAGTTGAATTCTATGTTGACTAATTAAAAAAACATTTAAAAGTATGTGTGATTAAATTAAGGATAAAAAGGTATACAGTAATAGTATTATGATGAAATTGTAATTGCATATAGAAGATTCTTAGTATTACTTAAATTTTTCAATTTATTGTCAAAACTCGATGATACATCTGAGATAATGATAATTACTATATAAACATGAAGTCATGACCCATTAGTTATTGGAAGATTGAAAAAATAATTATTATTATTTATTTAAATTTGGTCTTTCTTATTGTAATTCTAAATATTATTAAAATCCAAATCAAAAAATAATTATAAAATTATTTAAAAATAATCATAAGACTCTTTTTAATTTAACCTATAAACAATTAAATAATTTTTTTATATCAAAATAGTATTTTCAAATCTCTATATTTTTTTAACAAAAATAAATAAATTAATGGAACCACAATTTTAGTTTAGAAAATTTTATTAATAAGAAACTGATTTGTTTTAAAAAAAATAAATAATCATTATTTATTATTGACTAAATTTTTAATATTATAGATTAAATTACATTTTTTACATTGAATTATGTACTCATTCATTGTGAAAGAAAATAGGTGTGAAAAAAGATGAAAGAGTGAAAGCTTGAACAACTATTTTAGAATTCAAACATAAACACAATGAGAAAAGGTAAGTGAGGAAATCAAGGAACTGGTGGGTCCTACTTTTTCTTAAACCTTTTCTCTCTTCCCTTTTGTAATTTTCCCACAACTTTTTCTCTCTCTCTTCATTCTCACCTACGCTCTCCTCTCTCTTTAATTTGAAAATCTTGATCAACTTGCAAACGCGCATTCTATTTTTTTTATTTTTTTTTCATTTACCACTGTTTGTTACAAAACCAACCAAAGCCAAAACCTTTAACTCTCTCTCTCTCTCTCTGGTTTCATTAATTTCCCTTCTTCTCTAATGCCCTTTTGATCAATCCAGCATTCCAGGTCTGTCTCCAACTTGATTTTAGTTTTTCCACTTCTGGGGTTCTATTATTATTATATTTTTATTTGGGGGTGGGGTAAAGTTTTATTTTTTGGGTGGTGTTTCTTTTGGGATTTTTGTTGGGTGTAGATCTGTGGTAGGTTTGGTTTTAAATATTGTGAATTTGTTGGTTGAGGTTAGGGTTTTGATTGTCTTAATGGATGGAACAACTTGTTCTGTTTAAGGTTTGTGTTTGATGTTCTTTTCGGATTGCCGAGGTTGTCACCTTCTTCTGCTTGCTCAAGTGGGTGTATTGGAATATGTGAAATTGTGAATCTTTCAAAATAAGTGTATCGGATTTCTTTGTGTTCATGCATGTGTTGTTGTTTGTCTTGGCTTTGCAACTAACCCTTTTTTTATTCTTTAGTATGTTAGGTTTGATGTAAGTGTGTTGGTTTTCATGGGAAAACACCTAGGACATTGTTGGAAGCTGAGTCTACTTGTGTGTTATTTTTGGTGAAGCTATTCTAGTTTGTTTGCTAGTGGTTTGGTTCTGAATTCTGATGATGGTCCAGTACTATTCCATGGCTTCAACACTGCATTTCTTGCTTCCTAGTGCACTATGTTTCAGAGGGGAAATTTCTTCCTTCTATCAAATGCTGAGTGCCACTGCAAAAACTAACAAGCTGTTCCCTTCTTGGATTTGACTTGGGCTAAGCTCAAGGTTATCCAAAATGCTTTCTGGGATCAAGCACAAGTTAGTCATTGGTCGATCATGGGAGAAGTTAGCTTCTAGAGGTTCTATTACCTTCATAAACTGCAAAATAATGGAAAACCTGATCGATGCACACAGCTTTGGCAGTTATTTGTATTTGAGTGAGATGATGAAGCTGCCTACTATATATATGTATATATAGATATTATCCGTGATTTATCATGCCTCAAACATATAGTAGAACTATCTTTCTTGAGAGATTGGACTCACTTGGAGGATAATCATATTTTGGTTTGAATACATACCAATTGTAGTTCTGATTTTGATTACTGAGTTTTAGGTTATGTAGACTGTAGATCACATTTTGATGCCAGGGAGGTAGGAACTTTTACAGGGTGCGCGTTTTTAGTATCTGAGATTGAGTATATTAGGATGTCTCCATGCAATTTCATTCACCAATGGACAAGAAGATAGTTACAAAATTTGGATTGGTTTAGTAAATAAAATAAAAGTTCATCTTAGAAAGCTAATGTTTAAGAAGGGGACAATTTCTAATAGGTTATTTGCTTGTCATTTTATACTTGCCATCTTTTGACTATGAAAACAGTTCAACAACCCATGCCTACAAAGTTCCACCTATGACCTGGTCTTGTTAATTAACTTTCTTTATATTTTTTTTTCTGTATTTTCATGGGCTTATTTATTTGTACCTAGTCATAGCTGATCTAATACAGCTGTGTTTCAAATTTTCATTTTTAAATAAGTGCATAAATTCACACTGGCATGTATTTTGATCAATTGATATTGAACCCTGTTACATGTATTGAAGGCTTCTTTTATATTGTTAGTTAGGTCAATGTGATGTTCATCTTCCTGTGATTTCTCTTTGACAAATTTATGTGGTTCATCTTGTTCCTAGTCTTATGGGCAGAGGAAAACCTAATGTAGCTTGTCTTACATGTTTAAGTCTTGTAATGAAAAAGATTTATACATGGCCTTATACCACTCAGGCCTTGAATGACAACATGTGTTTTTACCTTATTTTTTCCATACTTTGTTGTCTCTAATATTCATATAAATTGGACCTGAACGTGGTTTGAAACATTTCATGTATCTGTCATGTTAATCAAGATTTGATATGGTTTCCATTTTCAATTTTTATTTCATCGATTCTTTCTCTCTCAATGTTATAAACTTGTATATAATAATATTTGTAAACATGCAAAGATTTGTTGTTCTTTTCATTTGGAAGTTTAAATTTCATTTTATTATCAAATCATTTTTCTACTCATAAGGGATAGACTGATAAATGGAGTTCGGAGATCAAACAAGACATTGTGCAAAGCAATTAATAAAGACTTTTTAAATTGCTTGCTGAAAACTTGGATGTAGAGAAAACACAATGGCCTTATTTTATCCATGTAGTTGACTCCAACATTTAGTGATGATATTTTTTTTGCATGATCAGGGTAGTGTGAAAAAGGATCTGAATCTAGAAATAATTAACTAGAAGAATCTTTTGAAACTATTTTGTCAACTTTTCAGCATTTGAAATGTTAACGAGTAATGATCTATGTCTGGTGGAATGTCAGTATTTGAAAATTGTTTATCTTTTGGGCAAACTGTTCATATTATGCTAGGGTAATTACATTCTGCAGGATAAGAAATTCCCAATTGCTCAATATAAATGTGAATTTGAGAATTAATTAATTCTCCGAATGTATTTTCAATGACAAATGACATCTGTTTGCTTTCATAAGCCATTGAGTTTGTAAATTTTTTTTCAAAACTGGGTTTGATGAATGCTATGATGCATCTTTGGTCATATCAATGGAGCATTAGGGGAGGATGATAGCTTCACCCTAGAAAGATTCATGATATGTTTGTTAGTGCTTTGTCTATCTAGTTCTTCTATGTTAACTGTTTGGTGAAAGTAAAAGAAGAAAATACTATGTAGAATTTAGTTCTTGCCTTAGTGATTGATTATAGTGATTATTTCCCTTCACAGGGCAGCTGGTGATTGCTCTTACTGGCATGGCATCAAGTAATTTATTCTTTGATGATATTCGGAGCAAAGTCGACGTTGATCCTCCTCAAAATGAAGAGTCAACAGATGTTGGTGAATTAGTAAATGATCCAGCACAAACTGCACTTAAACCTAATGGTACTGTTTCAAGCAGTGTTCGTGAGCTTTTAGAGTGCCCTGTATGCTTGAATGCCATGTACCCTCCAATCCATCAGGTTGTTTATATATTGGTTTGTTTTGGGTTCTTGAGAGAAAGCATGCAATTGTATCTAAAAAATATTGGAATGTTCAAAGTGCAATTTGATAAATTATTCACATTGACAAAGCCTACTCATCCGGTACTGGGTTCATGGAATGGTATTGCTGCTTATTAATAGGATTGAACACAAATGAAAAAGGAATACTCGTTCTAATAGTAAGCTAACTTAAAGAATGGTTTTTTTGGCAATGTCTTGAACAAAAAACTGAGTTTAAGGGTGTTGATTTTGGTCATAAAACATTCTGAGAATGTTAGATGTTTTTTCTAGCAGGAACTCAGTCAAATTTTCTAAATATAACTTTTTATAGAGTTATTGCCTAATTGATGTTTTCAAAATAATTTTTCTTTTGAAATTTAGTTGACTTTCTCTGTCACTGTTGCAGTGTTCAAATGGTCACACAATATGCTCTGGTTGCAAACCCAGAGTCCATAACCGGTGCCCTACTTGTAGGCATGAGCTTGGCAATATCAGATGCCTGGCACTGGAGAAAGTGGCTGCATCTTTGGAACTTCCCTGTAAATATCAAGGTTTTGGGTGCATTGGTATATATCCATATTACAGCAAGCTAAAGCATGAATCACAATGTGCATATAGACCTTACAACTGTCCATATGCTGGTTCAGAATGCTCTATTATGGGTGATATACCCTACCTGGTGGCTCATCTGAAAGACGACCACAAGGTGGACATGCACAATGGTAGCACTTTCAACCATCGCTATGTCAAATCAAATCCACATGAAGTTGAAAATGCCACATGGATGTTGACGGTATATTATTTTTCTGAACTTTTTTCTACTTCATTTGATTGAGTCTGTAAATTCAATAGACTAATCATATGGTTGGTATGCAGAATGTGTAAATTTGGGGCATGGGGATCTACTCGTGTCTGTCTTCATCAGTTCATGAGTAGAGTGATTTAGCAAACCTTTTAACTTTCTTCATTTGCTTAAAAATGAAAAACCCAATACTGCAAATACTGGAACATATTGAAGCTACGGGATTGTTATTTAGATTTGTATCCTCAAGGGACTCTTGATTTACCCTTTTGCATCTATGCCTCCCTAGTGATAGACTTATATGCATTCTCTTTAAATTTCTTTCTAGAGAGAAATTGGATTTTAGCTGACTAATGTATTTCACATTGGTTTCTAGGTCTTCAGCTGCTTTGGTCAGTATTTTTGTCTACATTTTGAAGCTTTTCAGCTTGGAATGGCTCCTGTCTACATAGCCTTCTTGCGGTTTATGGGTGATGATAATGAGGCAAAGAACTATAGCTACAGTTTAGAGGTAGGTGGAAATGGGAGGAAGATGATTTGGCAGGGTGTGCCTAGAAGCATCCGGGACAGCCACCGCAAGGTTCGTGACAGTTTTGACGGTCTCATCATTCAGAGAAATATGGCCCTTTTCTTTTCCGGCGGTGACCGGAAGGAATTGAAGCTAAGGGTTACTGGTAGAATTTGGAAAGAACAATGAATGGATAGGAGATGATGTCCTTCAACTAGCAATGATAGTTTGTAGTGCAGAGTCGTTTCTTGTAGTGATATGTACCTTCTGGTCATGTAATTGTCTTTTGCAACCTTGGAGGCAAACTCTCTTTGCTTCTCCTCACATCAAGTACATGAACATGAAGTTGTACGTCGTATCATTATGATAACTAAGCAATAGAGATGTAGAACCTTAAATTGCCCTATATATATATTTATATTCTTTTTGTTCTATGAATGTCAATGATTGAGAGCACCTGAGAAAATGTTTAGCTACGATTTGTTTCTGCATGGCACAGAACCACGTAATGCGTTTTGTTTGTTAGTAGTTGCCATATTTGTCAATTTTCTGTTTCAGTTGTTGTCATTAATTGGTGTTTGGTTGTTTACAAAATGATTAATAGATGGCACAATGCTTGAATATGAAGACAAGATTACTTGCATTAGGCTTGCTACATTGAGTCAGACTCTAACAATCCTACTACTCAAAGTTCAACATGAATTTCTAGGTTGAGAAATGTTATTCCTACAGTAATTTATATAACAATTTGTACAATATTTTTTTTATTCTCTTTATAATGATGGAGAAAATAGACAAAAGTGTTGTAGATAAATTGTTGCATGTATATCACATCTCCTATCTTCTTCTGTTCATCTTAAAGCAATGAAACACAAGTGATTAAAAGAAACACATACAGCCAAATCAGTCAATATTTAGAAATTGCATCAGTAATCCATGAGATTACAATGAATGGTATGCATTAGTTTGGTCCCAGTAAAGAAAAGAAAAGATGTAAAAATCATTAATGTGAATTGCAGTATTCAACCTATTATTACGTGCTGAGGAAAATCATGAAATGAAGCACTCAGGCTAAAGATCAGCTGAACTGCAAATACTTTTTTCTAGCCAAAAATGGGGAGGGGAAAGAAAAGAAAACTCCACGCTGCATTCACAGGTGTTACCTATATATACTATGGTGAAATGAATTACATCCTATTAACAAGTAGGACTCTTCTTCCTAACTATGCACTTGGCATCATCCAATTAGTCTGAGAACACAGACTTCAGCTGCACTTGGCCAAATACGCATTCCATCCTTGAAGACGATATTCACGAGCTGCATGAGCCGGATTTTTGGCCTTGATGATGCCACGACCAACTATGATAATGTCACTACCCCTATCATAGACAACCTGGAAAAACCATTTTGTTATCAAGAAGTGATAAGCTCAAATGAAACAAGATTATGCAAGTATAAAGTACTGAATCAAATGATCTTCACATTTAAAATACCAAGAGGAATGGTTTCAAAGCACAATCTTTACAACACAAAGAAGCATGAGACAATATCAGATCCTCTAAAGTGGAAAACAAACTTGGACATGGTCAAATGTCATGATCTCACCATTTACTCTTTTGAACATCAATTTTAAATATTGTATTAATAAAATTTATTGAAGGTCTAAGATGTCATGTAGTAGAGTCACTGCAGAGAAATGTTGCACTGAGGCATTTTCAGCACATGAATATGTGGATGGTTGTTGTGCTGAAGCTGGAGAAACAAATGAGCTTGCCAAGGGTATCAAATATGTTAAAAGTAAAGCAGTTTATGATTGTTATATAACACTGTTCACAAACCATTTATGATCTTTCACATATCATATCGTTAATTTATGCACATGACTGAAAGATACACACTACATGCATAAACTTACAGAATATGGTGTGTTATATTGCTGCCCTAAAGCATCACCACCAGTCACCATTTGAACTCCAGGTGTTGCATGAATGAAAGAGGGATTGACAGGTGCCCCAGGCCATGATGCTGGATTGACTGAGATGAAGCCAATAACAAAGTCAGAATGATTCTCAGCGATTTTCACTGCAGCAGTGGTGTAATCTCCCTTGGCAAGGTTACCACTTGAACTCATTTCTGCAAGCAGCAAAAGACCCCTTCCACGAGGCAGACCCTAAGTATGTTTCACGATACATGTTAGGCTAGCATTTTGGTGTGGCTACAGTCAAGATAACGTTAAGACTAGAGCATAGACCTTCGACTTCAGTCCTTCCACAATCCCAGGACCAGATATAATGTGAACATTTACTATGTCAGCCCAATCCAATATATGGAAGATCCCTCTGCAGATAAATAAGTCATATTAAATGCAGAAACAGAAGGAATAATACTAAAAAGGAATCCAAGATGGATCTTACCCTTCATACTGATTGGTCACTGTGTTACCAATGTCAGCAAACTTACGATCCTCAAATATTAAGAAGTTATGTTTTTCTGCAATCTTCAACAGAAAAAGAAGCATAAATAGAAACAACTAAACCAGAAATATACAAGATTCCTGAAAACTCACTAAATGTGATGCTCATACATATAATACTCTTATAATAAGTCAAAGTCATGACTTCGGACTCTAATTTCAATAAATATTAACAAATCTACTTCCATCTATAAATGTTGACAACAGCAAGATGCAAAAATTTGTTTTGTATTAAAAGCAAAAAGAGGCACTGTACCGAGCGAAGCTTAGAACCAAAATCAGGAGTAAAATCTGGAAAAATATCCACATGTGTCTTCAGCAAGCATATCTCAGGCCCAACCTGACAGGATAGAACAGCTAAATTAGTTTAAGTAATTTATTTGTCAGGACTAGACTTCTAACTATAAGTTTGCTGGAAAATTGAGAGGGAACGCTGGAAATATCAAACAAGAAGGAGAATTGAGTGAGATCCATATAAGAGAACGACACTATCTTCAACTTAAAATCTTAAGGCATTAGATTTATAAGTCTTCTTTTTTATATGTTATTTAATTTTCTCATTTTTACTCAATATGGGATTAGACTCACACTTAGATAGCTAACAAAGTTTACTATCTCACTGATGATCATAATCCAGAACTCTTAAAAGAGTTCTCGACCCTTTTTCTTTTAAATTAATTTAACACTTTCACTGCTAATAAGAGATCAACCAAAATGCCATGAACTAGTTTAAACGTTTTCCCATTTTGGACAATTGCCAAGTTCTTACCTTGTCAGCGATTTCAAGTAATTCAGCAGCAGTTGGAACATCTGCAGCCAAACACAAATTACTCTCCTTCTCAGCCATTATCTCAAACAACCTCTTTCCTGTTGGATTCTTGGCCAATTTAGCCCTTTCCAAAAATGGAAAGGCCTTGCACTTAGTTCTTGTTGCCAAAGCAGCAATCTTCTGATTCTCTTCCAAGAATCTCATAACAACCCCTAGCATCTGCTCATTAAGCTTCCCTTTTTCCCTCAAAATTTTCACCATCTCAGTCAATTTAAGAATTGCATGCAACTTGATTCCATTACTCTCCAGATTCTCTCTCCCCCCTTGCTCTCTATCAATCAAAACAACAGCATCACTGACCTTCAACCCTGCAGTACGCAGTGGCGCAGCAGTTTCCAAAACTGATGTGCCACTTGTAACTAGATCCTCAATTATCAAACAACTTTGACCCTGCTTGAAATCACCTTCAATGGCTTTAGAAGTGCCATAATCTTTTATTTCCTTGCGGCGCATGACCATAGGGATGTTCTGAGTAACGGAGACACAAGTGGCAATGGGAAGAGCAGTGTAAGGGACACCACAGACAAGGTCAAATGAAGCGGAAGAGACAGAGGAAATGAGGGTTTGAGAAACATTCCGGAGAACAGAAGGGTAAGATATAATAAGGCGGAGGTCTATGTAGATTGGTGAGGAGATTCCAGATTTGAGCTTGAAATTGCCAAATTTCACAGCTGAGATTTCATGTAGTTGAAGAATTAGAGACTCCATTTTTTCCCTTTCTCAGTGCCTGCATAATTCAGTAATCAACATCTTAACAAGAGACACACAAGTACATGATCAGAATCTTTTCACTAAGCTTAACACTAGCATAGATTTAATCACAATATTCCTTACAGCTCACACATCATAGATTATATCACAGAAGCAGACAATTCTCACAGACCATACACAAAACAGAATAATAACTCAAGAACTAAGCTAATTACTTAAAAAAATATTAGTGACCAACACAAGAAATTCAGATGAATCTTTCACAACCTCTAGACAGAGAGAATCTAACCTACCCGAATCACATTCTCCTATGCCTATTGATTAGGAGGTAAGAAAGTTGAAATTTTGACAGAAATTTGGACCTGGGTTAGTTATGTTATGAAAGACCAACTCCTTCTCCCAGAACCAATCCCTGTTTGGTTCAACATAATCACAAGGAAGCATAATTCATGAATTTAAAACCCCATCTCCCAAAAAACAAAATTGAAGCATCTACAGTGTTAATGAGCTAGAAATGCAGCGACCCAGATTCCAAAAAACAAAAATTTCACGCAGAATCAATCAATGACAGTGAAAAGTTCAATGTCCTCTAACCCCTTAAAAACTCCTGAAACTTCAATGACCTTACCAACAATGATGATTCAACCAAACCGCAGCCAAATGCAGCAACTCAAAGAACATGTGATACAAATTGCAACATTTGAGATTGAAACTTCAAAAGATTCAGCTCACTGGGAGAAGAGAGAAATTGGTGTTTCTTTGTCTGATGGTACATTTGGTTTTGGGTGTTATCCACAAGAGAAGCAAATCAAAAAAATAGAGAAGAATGTAACTATACGGAAAGGAAAAAAAGATTGCAACACTTTTCTTTCTAAATTCAAGAAAAAAAAAGATAACATCTTTTCTTGGAGAAAACTTTAAAAATGAAATTTTTTTTCTTTCTTAATTTTTCTCTCAAAAAAATTAAAATAATTGAAAAAAAAAGAGATTTTAGTGTGTTTTATATGTTCCTTTTGTAACATAAGAATGAAGCACCAAATTAAATTTTTTTCCGATATGAAGTTGGTGCTTCAGGCAATCAGAATACCAAAATGAAACATAATTTTCGATTTTTGTAGTTCATTGATTTATGACTATGTTTACCATTTATTGGCCATAATTCTGATATTTCATTTTCAAGTTCGATTCTTTTTCTCAGTGTTGCAAGAATTGGATTCGTTGTTGATTTGATTCAATTTATTAACATTCTTAATCACATCTTATAAAGAATCAAACTTTAATCATATATACCAGTATGTTTCTTATGAATGACGAATAAAAAATTATTAATATTTTTTATTTTTAAATGAAATTGATAATGATAATTAGTTTTATAATATTGTCTCATGTTAGTATTTTATATATATATATATTTAAAATTCTTTTTATAAAAAAAATCTATAATTTATATTTATGTACTTTAACGAATTATTTTATAGGTTTTTAGTGATTACAATATCACTCCCTTAATATTAAAATTTACATAATAAAGAAAACTTTAAATGAAAACAAATTATAATTTGATTGACACACTTTGATATTAATATTTAAAAAAAATAGATTAAAGTGATGGTTGATGTACATTTTTAGAGTTTTTTTTTTTTCAGTTTCCTTTACTTCATGAACTAATGTATTAATCTCTTCCAATTAAGAATAATTGTCCTAACTGGGTTTTATTAATGAAAATTTTCCAAGGAGAAGGAACTAAATATAGTGATATTCTCAAGAATTTGGTATTAGTTCACCATATCCATGCATGTTTTCTTTATCACTTGTATATGGTTAAGTTTCAATGTTTAATTTTATTTTTTCTTTTGCTATATGATGATAATGTATCATCTTTTTAATCTCAAAATCCGTTTATCCATTAGAAATTTACTTGAACGTCAAATAAAAGCTCCAAACACTTTCTACTAAGAAACATTTATTATTACGAAAAACAGAGATTTTTCAGAAGTAAAAGTATCATTCAACATAATTACTTTAAAGATTACTACTGAAATACATCACAATAAAAACAATATTGTAGTAACAATATATAAATGTTACAAATATCAAATACAGAAAATATTAAGTAGATGAGTAATTTATATATTTTTTCTTTTAGTTTTTTTGTAATTTTAAAATATAATTAAAGATAAATTAAAAATACGAAATGTTTATAAAAAACATGGAATGGTTATAAATTATTATTATTATTCTTATTATTATTTATCTAAGTTATGGCATGAAAGTTTTTTTTTTATTCTTTATCTTGCAATATTATACATGTCAAGATGCAGTGTGAAAAATGTTAATTATATTTTAATTCATAGAAAAAATAAAAGTAAAAAAGAAGAAGCTTCATTGTCGAATATCTATAGCAAATTCCACGTTGACATGTTATGCCTAAAGAATTTACATATTTGTTAAGAATAATAAAGTTTGTTAGAAAAGGAACATAATTCTGATCTGTTGCAACCCCAAAAACCATCACATTTGGCTTGTCAATTGAGTTTTCAGGTTTATTTCTTTTCCTTTCAATGCACATTTCTCAAAGTTTCAAGCTTTCACCTTCAATTGTCGTCAAACACCAATTTTCTCAAAGACCCTTTTGAATATTTTCAGACTCCAGGGTATGTTATTTCAATCATGCACAACCCCATCAATTGAATGTGAGATATAAGTTTGATTTAGCCTTTTGTTTTTGAAACCATTTTGGTTTGTTGCCATGCAGGAATTGTCATTGCCCCTTCTTCTTAAGGCTCAAAATTTAATAGCAGAAAGACACATTCTGATATATGTAAGAATTTATATTCAAAATTTGTTTCTTTCTATTCCCTCAATGGCTATGTCATTGCAATTTGCAATCTCTTGGCCACCATTTATATTTATTCATTTTGATCAGATTTAACATGTGCAATGCCATGTATTTGCATGCAGAGTAGAAACTACATATGGCTGGTGACAGATTGTAACACCACATTTTCCTTTGGGTTTCAAATATTGGAAGCCAGATATGTCTATGCAGCATGAAAATTCTGATACAAAAGAAGTAATATGTAAGAAGTTTTAATCCCTTTTTTCCTCCTCCCCCAGAGAAACACAATAATAGAATGATTGATTTTGCACACAAGAAGAATATATTTATCAATACCTTTGAATCATTTGGTTCAATTTTCTCTTTCCCAATGCAAAGTCTTTCCTCAAAGGAATTTGAAAATGATCATATTGAGTTATTTGTAGATTATTTGAGGAGATTGTTTCTGTTGCTGGGAAAATTATTGGCAGAATCATATGTTTACTTATTCTGATTTTCTGAGGATATGGTAGATACTTAAGCTGTTGTGATTTGTACCATGTCAAATCTGTTTCTGTTTCTGTTGTGATTTATATGTGCAGCAATTGTAAATAGTTTGTCCCTATCTGCAGGGTTCAACTTAAATTATTATCCTCTTGAAATGAAACTTAACCCCTTATGCCTCTTCACTTGATTAGTTCAGCTTATATCTTATTCCTCTTCATTATAATTTACCAATTACTAGGTCCCCAGAGAAGGCTAACAAATCTGATGCATCATGCTGGGAACAAGTTCTGTGCTGATTGTGGAACTCCAGAGCCAAAATGGGTGTAAGTATTTGCCTGATTTTTCATAAGTCTCCTTGATTTTTTATCTCTCTTTTTTATATCACATTGTCATTGATCTTGAACTTAGTGTTGCTTCAGTGTCATTGTGCACCAGTCAGACATATGGTGGATTTACAGAATTATTTCAAATGAATTAACTCAAAAGATTAAAATATATGTACCAAATGATTTGGAGCTTATAAGCTTAGACAATTTGTGCACTAATTGATCAAGAATTTTTGAAGATATGCAATGTTGTATTCAGAGTCCAGTGAAAAGTTGGTCATATCATAAAATTATTAGCTCATGACATTATTCATACATGTTTTGTGTGATGAATTTGTCAAACATCAGATCTTCAAGTCTTGGAGTATTTATTTGCATCAAGTGTTCTGGCATACACAGAAGTCTAGGAGTCCACATATCAAAGGTATGTTTCTAACAACCTTCTTAGTAACAGTCATATCATATTCATCTATCTTTATGAGGTTGAGATTCACAATGAACCATAATATAGCAGAAAATATTTTGAAACTAGAGTTAACATAATTATGTTAAAATTGCATATTCACACTGCAAAATGAAATTCTAACATGATTTGAAGCTATTATAGGTTCTATCATTGAAGCTAGATGAATGGACAGATGAACAAGTTGATGCATTAGCAAAATTAGGAGGAAATACACTATTAAACAAGAAGTATGAGGCTTGCCTCCCAAGTAACATGAGAAAACCAAAACCACATTCTTCCATTGAAGAGCGCTCTGAATTTATTCGGTAACTAAAAGAAGCTAAAGATTTCTTTTTCTTTATTTTGTTAGGAATCACATTACACCATTCTTATTCAGAAATGTGCTATTTGATTTTGTTTTTCAGGAGAAAATATGAGCTGCAACAGTTCATGTGTGATGACCATATGGCAGGCCCCATTGTCCCATCTCAAGGAAGAAGTATATCACTTGCTCAGTGCAGTTCTTCATACTATCATTCTTTTATGGACAAAAAACCATCTGAAAAACATCCAAGCAAAACTCGTATTGGGAATGCATTCCGAAATAGTTGGGGAAGAAAAGATTCTGAGCACAAAGCAAAGAAAAGCACCTCATTGGTAATCTTTCCTTTGATTAATGCTTGTTCTATCAGCCATCTCTTAAAAGAACATAAAAAAACTATTTTTGGAGCCAGTTGATGCAACAAAGTGTGCTATATACTAAATTTTCATGTTGCTCCACGCTCCCCTATTCTCTATTTCTAGTTAAAAGGTGGGAGGGGTGACTTTCATGCTCTATATTCTGGAAAACATTTATAAATCCAGCACGGTCTTTGCCTTTTGATTATTAATAATACAAGTTTCGTGAGTATGAAAGGAAGAACAAAGACAAATGGCATAACAAAATGCTTTGCTGAAAAGACGAATCTAGATATGTTTGTATTATTAGTGTATTTGAGAGAGAAAATGTTATGAAAACACACTTTATTTCCCCAAAATTATGTTTGTTAGTCAATGAAGCTCAGACACTCCTTTTTAAGTGGTGTGTCCCGTGTCCGACACGTATCGAATACTGACATACATACGACACATATTGGTGAAGTGTCCAATTCAAAAGATATTTTTTTAGGTATCTGACAATTCTAACACGGTTTCAACACAATGTTAAAAGAAACTAATATAATAATTTTTATAAACTCATAAACTTATTATAGAGAACAAAAAACAAATATTATATATAATCAAGAATATTTAGATTATATATGTTTCTTTTCACTTTTTAGATTTTAGATAAATGAATTAGGTTTACTTTTTGTCATATTTGACTAACCTTGTTCATAGATGATTTTTTAATATATAAATCTTGATTGTCAATTTATATAACTAATAATGATGTAATACATAGATCCGTGTCCCCGTATCTTATATTTTGTAGATTATACATGTTTACATATTCATGTCCGTAAGCATGTCCTATTCAAGATTAAGTTTTTGGGAACTGCAACATTGGGTTTTAACACCTATTAACTTTGTGTGCTCTTAACTTCATAGGCATATCAAGAAGCAGATGAGAATCAAAGCATTATTAGAATGTGAAGCATACTTTTCTATGTCTTATTGTGAATAAATGATAGTTACTGAAATGTTGGAACTTCTCTTTCTCTAAATACTTAATCTTGTTGCTCCCTTTTACTGTTATAGGCAGGTATGGTTGAATTTGTTGGGTTGATTAAGGTTAATGTGGTTAGAGGCACTCACCTAGCCATTCGAGATGTAATGACTAGTGACCCTTATGTCATCCTTTCTTTGGGTCACCAAGTGAGCATCTTTATCTCTGAGATAGTTTAAAATATAGATGGAAAGGAGAAAAAATGTGACACACTTTTTATGTTTGTTGTTGCAGTCAGTAAAAACACGAGTCATAAAGAACAATTTGAATCCAGTTTGGAATGAAAGTCTAATGCTTTCAATTCCAGAGAACATTCCTCCTCTAAAAGTGGTAAGTTCATTTATTTTCTCAGTTTCTGCTAATCATAAATGGTTACCATAATCATACTTGTACTAGTGAAACAGTAACAATCTCATGAATGAAGAATATGTTTTGAGACTTCAGATACACTTATTTTAGTAACTGATCAGTTTAACTCCTGCAACACTAATGTTCATTCTTTCTCATTTCATCAAAAGAGGAATAAAGGGGGAGAAGTGAGATGAAAATGACATCCTTATAATTCTATTCTTGAAACTAATAATTAAGAACCTTATATTACTATGCAGTGAACTATTTTATTACATCTAGTTTAAATGATTTGTTGTATATCACCTACCAAGAATGAACCTATTCAAATTTTTTTAGGCTAATTAAAAGGAAAAATGTAGCTAAATATTTTCTGGTTTCTTTCATTCTTTCTCTAAACATTCTTAAATCAGGGAAACTAAATAACATGCATACCATGACACCACTTCCTGTTTTACCTTTCAAAATTTTGCATGTCTTTCTTTTCTCCCCAAAAATGTGCTACTAATGTCTAGGCATTCTACTTGTCTTGATGTCATGTCATGTTACCATCCATGCATTACATTTGCATCAAAAATTGTCGTTTTATTTCTATTTCTATTGAAGATCTCACATCGATTAGAAATAAGACTTTTCAATAATTTATAAAAGAAGACAAACCTCACCGGTTTTGTAAAGTTGAATTAAGTTTAAAGTCAACTTCTTAAGATAGTATCAAAGTCTATCTTAACAAAGTTTTTAGGCCTATCGGGACATCCTTAAATATATATAGTCCCGTGCACGAGTTGGAGAGTCTTAGTAGGGGGGGTCGACTAGAGATAAAGTTTTTTAAGAGTGTATAAACGAGTACAAACTTTAATTTATAAATCAGTTTTATAAGATTGAGTTAGGCTTAAAGTCTAACTCTATAATATTGTATGCTGGTGTGTTTTGTAAGATTGAGTTAGGATTAAAGTCTAATTCTTAAGAACTTCTGACAATATTGTATGCTGATGTGTTTTATGTGCAGCTTGTGTATGACAAGGATACATTTTCAACTGATGATTTTATGGGAGAGGCTGAAATAGACATTCAACCTCTAGTTATAGCCGCAAAGGCCTATGAGAAATCGAACATCAATGAGTCCATGCAGCTTGGTAAATTTGTAGCAAGCAAGGACAACACCCTTGTCAGAGATGGTATCATATCCCTTGATGAAGGCAAGATCAAACAGGAGATCTCAGTGAGACTACAGAATATTGAGAGAGGAGAACTTGAGCTTGAACTTGAGTGTGTTCCTCTCACTCAATAGCTGGATAAAAGTGTGTTACTCTTACTCAACAGCTGAACAAAAGTTAAGGATCAGAACTCATCTTGAACCTGGTTTTAGAGCACAAATCATAGGAATTTGTATGTGTGTGTATATTCTACTGTCTCCTTGTGTTGTACATTGTTCCATGACATGATGGGAATACTTCACTATCGAAGTTTCTATCTTTTTACAGAGTTCAATGTGTCTGATTCATCATCACCTACTGAGATAAGACTTTTGTTGTTGGTGTATTAGTATCTTAACAAGTTTCATTAATTTGCTAATCATGCTTTATCGTGATAATATTTATAACTCTTCAGGCTTTTGTTTTTGTTATCAAACAACAACTTCTGATGCATGTAACCAAACATTTTATGATCAATAATATTTCCAAAATTAGCAAGATAAAAATTTTAACTGATTTCATCTTATATTGACAACTGATTAAGGATATCAGTAACTAGGAAAACACAGCAGTATTATAACAAGTACAAAGAATCATGAATAATCTACAATAGTTTTCATTTTCTGAAGATAGTTTATCTTTGCACACTATTTTTCCATTATAGTATAATAAAAAAAATAATATTTCAAATTTTTTTCTCTTTCAAGAAAATGTTATCTAGAATATATGGAAATGTTTCTGGACTATACATTTTCGAAATTCCAGAATGTATGTAATTTATAACTAATTTCTTACAATCCTTCTGGAATATTTCACAAATAAATTTATATTATCATCATAAACCCTTTTGTTCAAAGAAAAATTCATCTTCCAAAAGTTGCAATATTGCCACATCCTTGGTTTTGATTGAAGGGAAAACTATTACCAGGTGGTGATATTGAATTGTATTTAAAATTAATTTTGATTAAATTGTATTTTATTTTAAACTGTTGAGAAAGCTTATTCCGTAATGATATAAAATATTCTGAAATCACAAATTCAGAATAATTAAAAATTAATTTAAGAATATATTTGGAAATAATGTTTGAATTATATTTTTCTATGATATTTTTAGAATGTATAATTTAAAAGTATCTTAATACATTCTGAAAATATGTTTTAGGAAATATAAAGCTTTAAAAACTCATTTTTATAAATCATGTAAGGATAAAGATGTCATTAACAAAAGAATAATTACTTCATCTCCTTCAAAACGTTATTTTTTCAGCAACTTCTAAACTTTATAACTTCTTACCTGACCATAAAAAAGACGACCATAATGAAGAAAGCAATATCGCTTTAAGATAAAACTATCTTCTTCTCGTAAGTCTGATGACTATATTTTTCCATGTAAAAGTGTACTTGTTATGTGTGATAATTATCATCTAGTTTTTAATTCTTCATACTCAATTACAAATATATTAATATTAGTAGTGCACATATGATTATATCATATGTGCAGAGTGACATAGTCACTCATATTAGTAAAATAGTAAAGTCAATCATATTTAAATTAAACTCAATGAAATGAAAAGATATTAGTAAAATAATAAAGTCAATCATATTTAAATTAAAGTCAATGAAATGAAAAGGTTCTAGTGACATAGTCTTAGTAAAAATCCCAAAACATACGTTGAAAGGGAAGTTGCAATTATCTTTTTTATTTTTGAAGAAGTTTATTCCACTTCAACAAGTCTTAGAAGCTTTTTCTTAGATAATTTTGTTTGATTGATTTAATTTTGAAAGTTACAACACTCAATTTTATTCTATTTTTTATTATTATACCAAAAACAGTTTTTTTCTATCCTAAGTCCAATATAAAATGCACCAACATGAAAAAAAAATAGAAGTAAAAAAGCAAAATACATTGGGCCAACAGCCCAAATCTAAATGTCAAAGTACAACTTATAAAAAACAAAAAAAAATATCTCTGCTAGCCACCAACACATCCTTGTCAGTCACCAAAATGTTGCTGTCACAGTATTTCTTCCCAAAATTTTAAACCTGATATTAATT
>Ga0209700_105929_pt1 | contig 19800 bp, 3 predicted proteins | sample SiratroredBW_FD_187528 | JGI IMG/M metagenome (GOLD analysis project Ga0209700, IMG submission 187528) | Root nodule microbial communities of legume samples collected from California, USA - Siratro red BW (SPAdes) (version 2) | ecosystem: Host-associated > Plants > Roots > Nodule | place: USA...
TGTTTTTTTTTTTTTTTTTTTTTTTTTTTTTTTTTTTTTTAATGTTGAATAGTGATAATTTGTTTGAGTTGGTATACATGCAAGTTTGAATGAAAAATATGTTTATTTTGATGCTTACGGACTTTATAGAAGAGTTCGAATTGGTTGTTTTGATTTTGTATTTGTCATTTGAATTCTGTTGAATTTCTAGTACTGCATAGTTTCACATAATAGTATTCGTTTGACTATAATTGCATCCAAATAGCAAATAGTTACTCTCCAAGTAAACTTTACCTAGTGAATTTCGTAACTAAACTAGTTTTTTAATTGTAATTCACTTAGTGAATTATACTTCACCCAAAGGGTTTAATTTGATTTAATAGTATGTTATATAAAAATATCTTAAAATGGCGTGAATGAAGATATATGATTATTGGATTGGTGTTTTATTTAAAATATACGGATGAATTGAGTTATATGATGATTGTACACATGTATGGGATGAGATGTTTTGGAGTGAAAATTGTTATATTCTTGGGATGTTATTATGTTTATTTATTGTTGTGGGATTAAATACAAAAACCTATTTAGGAAAAGATAAATCAACATTTCACTAATAATCTAAATTACATGGATTAAGAAATTGCATTAAGATTTTTTATAAATTTTTTTATAATAAATGCAATGAACCACATTAACATAGGAAGCTCTATTTAGTTCTTGCCAACAATGCTTATGACAAGCTTCTTAGTCTTTGGTGGAACGTACGTACTTGATTAAGTCTTCTGTTGTGTAAACACTAGTTACCCTAATACCACCAGAAATGTGGTTGAAAATTCTTATTGTTTTAAGGCATTTCCATTGCAAGAGTCGTATTAAGGGTCATAAAGACTTGTTCATTAGGATATGCTCACATGATATGCGTGAGTATTATAGACCTCCAGTAAAAGTTGCAAGAAACCATTAAAAGTAATGTAGTAGATTAAGATCCATAAAAATAGTACATTAAAACCTTGTAATGGTTCTTGTTGCACTCAACAAGACCTTACATAATGAGTAAGGTGTAGTTTTGGATTTCCATTTTTCTTAATTTGAATTGAAAATGTGTGATGATGTCAGAATGTGAAATATATTATATCTTGGTAAATATGAATTATTATGTTAACTAACCTTTATATTTGTTGTGTTTTATTTAGTATGAAAACAAATGATAACAAGAACAAAGCTAGGACTTATATATATATATATATATATATATATATATATATATATATATATAATATATATATTCTTGAAATAATGAAAGACTAAAATTTCCTAATAAAAAATGATTTCATTTTTCTAAATTTATGATTCTTGAACCGTGGAAAGGTCTTCCTTTAGATAAGTAATTTAATGAAATTTTTATATAATATTTTTAGGTTTAATTAAGTTTTAACTAACTTGTAAATTAGGGTGAATTTAAAATTTTTATTTTGTTAAGTACTTAAAGTGTTTTTACTTTTGTCTAGGTAGTCCACCGTTTGATTGTTGCAGTTAACATAATAACATGATCCAATTCAACGATCAAACTCACCTTTCGTCTCCAATCTCCTCAAACTAGCTAATTAATTTGCTCCTTCCCTCCCAACAGTGAGTTGAGGTTGGAGATGTGAAAATGAAAACAGCAGACAATTCCATTGACACAAAATCAAATGAAAGAGGTTACTTAGACAAAAAGAAAAAAAAAATTTAGTCATTCAATAGAATGAATTTTTTTAATGATATCTCAAATGAAAATTCCCAAACTTATAATATGCTTAAAACTTAGTTAAGGTTATGCCATAAATTTAATCATAAAAGTTAGTAAAATAAGTTTAAAAAATTCAGAATTGACATACTTTTGTAAGTTGACATAAGTTATGTATTTTTTTCTCTCCAAGAACTCAATTTGTCAACTACATTTAGAGAAATTCCTACATCTCTCAAGATCCTACACTCCATTATTTTAGGGTCTCAAAAGTGTGAAGTGGGTGCGTTGGGTTTGTTAAGCAATAACCAAAAAAATCATAAGAACAATAAGAAAAGAAAACAACTCAGAAGGTTCTATACATGAAGTAAATTTTGAATGCAACTTATACAACATATACACGTAAATTTTTATACATATATATACATATACACATATATATACATACATACAACAATATATATATATATATATATAACTAAGAAAACGAAAGAAAATTGTAAAGACATTGTCTATGGTGGTAGGTAGAGAACCTAACTAATTTTAAGGTGTTCATACTCTTCGTCATACATATGTACAGACAGTTTTTTGTGGTGTTCATTAGAAAGAAATGGGCTTTGATTGTTGTACATAAGTGTTGACAACTTAAATTTGCTTCCATCAACTGTTTTTGAACATGTGACTTGGTGCAAATTCCTGTTACAATCACGAATCAGAGCAACCCCCTCTGTCAGAGTTTGGATTGCACAAGACAATCAAGGTAGAAAATATACATGCATGTACAGGTTCAGATTCTTTCAAGAAATTAGCCTTCAACAAGAACCACACATACCTTCAATCTCTGTGCCCGTGAGACTTCCTTCTCGACAAGGCAGTGTAGACAAACTGCTCCTCACTGCCAAACACAGTAAATTTTGCGTTAGTAAACCAGTAAGTGTCAGCTGAAAGAGAAAGAAAACGAAGGAAGAATACTAGAGGGATTAACTAACTCACTATTGGGCGGAATCATCTCTGTGGACTTTACAGTTTGGCGGAATGTTGTGCTTCTCAGTATTAATTTCCATTGACATGTTTGTCAACTTCAACTCAAGAAGATTGTCAACATGCTTTAATCCATCAGGAAGCACTTTCATGAGCGGACATAATCGGATCTCCAGTTGTCTGAGAGAGGGGAGTGCTTTTTGCTCTATTTTCCATTCCTCTAATTGCTCCAACTTCCAAACTCTTAAGACACGAAGCTGAGAAAAGCCTTCAGACTTGCAAAAAATGGTTCGTCCCAGGTAGGATTCTGCAAGTAAAGACAATGAGCGAAGATTCGGAGCATCTTTCAAAATTTGCATGGGATCATCCACTAGTTTTGAATGTGATAGGGTAAGCACAACAAGGGTTGGGGGAAGGAAGAGCTGATTCAATGGAGTGCTCAAGCATCCCAGCAAGTACAAGTCAGTGAGATCAGTGTGACGTTGCAAAGACTTCAAGTGTATTTTCGAGGGTTGACCTTGTTTATCTCTCGATTTTAGCCTCAGTGATTGGAGGTATTGTAGTTTCCCAATCCAGTCAGCCACTGCATCCAGTTGTGATTCCATTGCCTCTTCCTGTGATGACTTTGATCGGCATGTTATTCCCAATTTAGTGATATTGACCAACTTGTCCAAACCACCCTTGACAGGAGTCTCTTCATCCACAACAACTCCCCACAATGTTTGGAGGCCATATAGAGAACTACCTATATCTATACCTAATGGTTTGGGTGGAAATCTGGTGCGGTTACTCTCACTCAAGAACAGGTGTCTGAGTTTCATTTTCCAGATGGAGCTTGGTAGAGTTTGTATGTAAGTGTGTTTCAGATCAAGAGTCTGGAGTTGCAGCAAGCTAGTTATAGATGATGAAAGTGACTCTAGATAAGTCCGTCTTAGACCAAGATACCTCAATCCAGAAAGTTTTGCAATGTCTTTGGGCAAGTCGGGCTTATACACACCTTCTAGATCAAGCACCCGCAGCTGTAGAAGACAATTGTTCCAAATACACAGGTTCAGAAAGTTACCTATATCTTTGCCAGGCTTACTTCCCTGTCGAGTATCAAAGGACAGGAAGGATACAACGCTCTGGTAGTAGGTTCTCAGGGAATCGTAATCTCTGGCAGAGAGGTTGCTGTTACCATGAAGCTGTTTGTGCCAGATATCTTTTACCTCAAGGTGATCTGCTACTTGACGGATTTTGGAATATATTGGGACGGCCTCCCAATCTGTGCTAGTGCCGACTTCAGGAATTCTAGATTCGAAGATTTGACGCAAACCATTGGGGAAACGGCATGTTTTGACTTTGCCATTGGGTTTTCTCTTGGCAATTTGTACCATGTTGAGATCTATCAACTCACTCAAGTACCTTTCTGCTACCAGCTCTGGTGGCCCTTCTTGGTCTCCCCCAAGAGGCACTAGGCCCTCTGCCACCCACAGAGCCACCAATCTTCTTACAGGAATTTCAAAATCAGCCGGAAACAGTTCAAAGTAAAATAAACATCTCCTTAGATAGGAAGGTAAGTTGGTGTTCACTATGTCAACTGTTTCAGACCAAGGGTTATGACCTTCGTTGGGCTGCTCAAGCACCTTTGCCCACTCCTCTGCAATCACATCTTTATGTGAAAGCAGTTTGCTCTTTTTTAGTATTTCCAGTGGTAGCCCCCCGCATTTGGCCACAATTTTTTTCCCAACATCTTGTAGCTTTGGTTCCCAGTTCACTTTCACACTCAATCTTCTCGTAAACAGAATCCAACTATTTTCATCGTCTAATAAACGTAAAGGGTGAACAAAGGAGGACCTAGTACCTGCTCTTTGCGCTACAGTTGCATTGCGAGTGGTGAGAAGAAATCGGCTTGCTGTTAGCATGTCAGGTATGGCTTCCATCAGGGTATCCAGGACATCGGGAGTTCGGACGCCATCAACAATAATGAGATGCTTTTTAGTCGCCAAGGTTGTGAGTACGACTTTTGTTGTCCTTCTGTCGTCTTCACCTTCCATAATTATTTTGGCAGCCTTCTTGGCTATTTTGATTTTTAGCTGTTGAGCTGTAGAACTTGGAGTTACCCATATGACACAATCAAAATGACATACAACAGCTTTGCTTCGATATATGAACTTGGCCAGTTCTGTCTTACCCGTGCCTTTAGTTCCAACTATTGAAGTAATGTACCGATGTTTCTCATCTGAGAGTAACTGGGCCATCAAAATCTCCACATCTTCATCAAACCCAACTATTTTGGATTCTTTAACAACGAGAGGTGGTTCCGTCTTTCTACACAATGACTCAGCTCGGTACTGACGTTGAACCAAACCATATGCCTTTCTACTTCTCCAGGCATCTTTTATTTTCTTTCTTATCCTCTTTATCTTGTCCATGACATGAAACTGCGCCTTGGATTCCAAAATGATGTTTAGCATTGTCATATGCTTCAATTCAAACATGCACTCTTCAATGACAAAACCAATTTCAGAGGCAATGTCTTGCATTTGGTCCACCCAGATCTTGGATCTTTCGTCTAGGTTTTCGTATCCAATCTCTTGTACATCATGAAACAGTGCATTCATCAAATCCTTTTGGCCTTTGATTAATTGGAACTCCCGTTCGAGCTCTGTGATATACTGATGGGAAAAAGAACTGGGTTGTGCAAGTAGGGGATTTTCCTCCGCACTAGAATTATCTTCTTCGTGTTCAACTTCAACGATGATTTCTCTCTCGGTCCCTTGGATGGTTGGGTCCGAAGATTGAATGGTTGGGCCCGAAGATAGTGATTGTTTTCTTCGCCCCGGTATATTTGCAATGCCATAAATTTCCTTCCTGTCGGAGATATCAATAATTTCATTCAGCAAGCAATCGATGTCCCTGGCAAATATAATTCTACCAAGGATAGAGAAAAACCCATTTTCCTCCGGATACGTATCAACAAGCCAGTGCCCCTTTCGAGCCACCACTCTTAATTGCTTCACCCACACTTTCTGTCTGTGGTTCAGACCTTCCTCCACCACCACGCTATCAATATCATCTAAAAACGCTTTCATCACAGCTAAATATCTTCGGGTCATGTTCATATTGTGGTCCAAAGATCTCCACGAAGTCACAAGCAGCGGGAAACATGTAAATGTTAGAGGTTTTGATCTCGATCTTATAATGTCTCCCATCGCCACTTCCCCTCCATCTCCGAAAGTCCACCTTCTGTAAAGTGCATCTCCAAACTGAGTACTGATATGGCCCATCTGTTCCATAAGATTCATCTCCATAGCATGTTGCTCATAAGGATAAAAGACATGCGAGACACTCCTCAGCCTTTCTCTTCTCTCAATGAATTTGTCAGCAACAGCCACCGTATAATCACAAATGTCCTCTACCTCTTGCAACCACACCAGTTGTCTCTGCCGACTCCGCTCCCCAGTTGTTGAGCTGAAATTGGACAGAATAATATTTTGCACATCGCCGAGGTACCCCTTTCTCAAATGTAGTACTGTCTCGATCACATCTTCGCGGGTAATTAAATTTCGAATCAAGATGTGATCAAGCTTTTCCAGCACCGGAGTTACCACTGAGTTGGCTCCTCCTCGTCCCAGACCTGGAGTTTCAACAGTCACAACTAATTCTTCTTCCATATATTCCATTATTCTCGCTTTGATTACTCTCATCCTGTTGAGGATCTCCTCCACCTCTCTGTCAACTCTGTATTCATCTAACAAAAAATCAACTCCTTTCCGTCTCTTCTTGTATGTTTTGATGGGGGAGGAATCCAAGAGATCTTCTGCATCACGAACAACGGCAGTTATATCAAGTATCAAGTTCTCCATATGAAGATTGAAGACTTTCCTGTGATTAAGGTGTTTTGAGACTGTACGGAAATAACTAAGTTGTTCTGCCATCCGTCTTACTCTTGGTGATACGACGTCACTTAGTTCTCCAAACTTTGTCCTAAGCAAGTCACTTTGTTCTGCCGCAAGAGACTGGCTTTTGGCTCCAGATCGGATTTTATTCACCACTGATGTGTGGTAACTTCGATCTTCATTTAACATTTCGTAGAAACTTTGATCAATCATTTCCTTCAAGCCCATTTTCTTTGCTGGTGCTGCAGGATACTTGCTACCTTTTGGGTAACCATGGAAATACTTGGTTGATCCCGGTGTAGACATGCTTGAACTTGACGACAAGATGTCCCCTGCTGGTTGAGAGTGAGAGCTAGACATGATGAAACCTCTTTCTTCTTCTGCTATGTCAGAAATGGTTTCAAACTAACCTTAAGCTCAATACTAGTTAACAAACAACAAAACAATCGCATTTGTTTAAACTAGTTCTAGTTCGCCATATTTGAAAATATTTTACTCCAATAAAACCATACTTCCTGGTTGCATTAACGTTACGTTTTAGATATCCTTACTCGGTCTAAGTTCTTTTTGTTTTTTTAATCCCAGCAGGTAAGAAAAAGAATGTTATCTTACAAATGCTACATTTTTTATGGGATGCGTGATAAGAAGTTTAAATAGTGAAAACAACATGTTTGTTTGATAAGGTCAATTCTAACGTGAAGAACCGCCACATGTAATTCAGGTAACTAGATAATCCTTACATAATTGAATTTAAAGAATTCATGTTTATTAAGAAACTTACTCAATTTCATGGGATTAAATTTGACTTATAATTATAATACTTGTTTCTTACATCGATTACACTTGTAGAATCTTAAAAAAAGTATTAATTTCTCCAGAAAATTAATTATTGGTACCGTCTCAATATAAATAACCTAGACAATTTATTTGGTACATGTTGCAATGTTTAGGTGTCCCCCCTCCCTTATGACAAGAAATGATATACGTTGTTAGAATATACCAAATTTTTGTTCATAAATACAAGTTTCAGTCTTGTAAGGAAGTAATGAAACGTATTTTTGTTATTTCTTCCCTGTCCCATTTTTTTTTTTTTTTTTTTGTTTTTTTTTTTTTCTTTTTTTTTATTCTTTTTTTTTCCCTGTCCCTTTTTTTTTTTTTTTTTTGAGTTTTTCTGTTCTTCTCTCTATGGATACTTTTTATTGGTCCTCCGATAAGAGTAGTGGAGGGATAAGTGTTGGACTGTCAGTTTGCCAAGATCAACCACACCGGAGAGACGGATCCTTTCCAAAAATTCTAATTTTTTTAAAAGTTTCAGAATAAATAATAAACAATCTAAGAATTAAAATGCATTACAAAATTTAATTAATTTTTTTCTGTTATGTGGGCAAATATTTATAATCTAGTTAGAGATGATTTAAAATTAAATTATTGAGAAATACACCCAAGGAATTGCCAATTCTTATGTATGATTCCGAGAAGAAGAAAATTGATGTTGGCGTACAACAAATGATTATTTTAAGATGTGATATGTAATTTGCTGAGCTGTATGGGTTAGTTGAATAAGAAAGGAATGAATATAAAACAAAGTAAATAAAATAAACAAGGGTCAACGGCAGCAACTTGTTCAATTATTCCATTTTCTAGATAAACATGATGTTATAGTTCACCATCCCCTGCATGCTTGTATAAATCATATAAAAACTGTTAAAATAGTTTATTCTCAAGAAATTAATACAAAGTTTAGAAGGCTTATTTCCCTCTCATTAAACTATATTATATATAGATGAAAGGGAAAACTAATCATTTTTAATGGAAAAGAGAAAAAATGAAAATAACTATATAGTTATACTAGTTAACTCTTGTTCTTTTTAATACAATGATAACAGATAAATTATTTTCTATATATATATATATATATAAGTAGTAAACAATTTTAAATTAATACAGAAATGTAATATGTAAGTATAGTTTACAGATCTTTCAAAATAATTAGTATATTGAAAGATATTTGATTTGTAGAGGTGTGGATGGAAAACATTGTTAGACAGCATAAAACCCATTTTAACAATCTTTAGGACACAAGAAGAATTAGTTTATGGTTGTTGGTTGGTTGACGAATATGCTTGCTGCTTGGTGCATTTTTAATAATCTTTAGGACACAGGAAGAATTAGTCTATGGTTGTTGCTTGATGGAAAAAGGAAAAAGACTTCATCTTACACCATTTTCAATCAATCTCCCAATCTTACAAAAGCACTTGAGCTAGCATGCTACCATACAGCAACCACCAAATGCAAGTTCCGGCATTACTTGAAGCATAGTAACGATCAAGGAGAAGTTCAACAAAATGTTGCTTGCAGGTAAGACAGTAATCAATATTAATCCTTTCCATTTTCTATCTATATATGTGTGCAATATTAGTTCTTTCTTTCCCTTGTATGACCGTTGACCATGAGTTGACCGTGATTTACACGTGTTTTGCAGTTATCAGTAGTTTGATTTTGATACATTTAAGGGAAACAAAATTAAATGGTATCATTCCGGATCCAATCAAAGTATGGTGGAAAATATTGGAATTGAGACTTATGGTTTTCTTTAGTTTCTTGTTGCAAGTAATCCTGATACTTTTTGGCAACAGAAGAAAGTACATAGCCAATAGATGGCTCCAACTAGGTGTGTGGTTGACCTATCAGTCAGCTGGTTGGGTTGCTATCCATGCTTTGAACATTCTTTACAAAGAAAGCAAAAATCCTTCAATGCAGCCCAATTTCATAATCTGGGCATCCTTTCTTCTTCTGCATCTTGGTGGCCCTGACACAATCACTGCCTACTCCCGTGAAGATAATGAACTGTGGCTTCGAAACTTGTTTGGATTAATATGGCAGCTAATACTAGTTGCTCCTATCATTCAGATCTCATGGAAGAGTGACAATCTTTTTTATGTTACCATTCCAGTAATGGTGGCAGCAATAATCAAATATGGTGAGAGGATTTGGTCGTTGCGGTTAGGTAGCAGCAAAAAGTTCAAAGAATCCATTCTCCCTCGTCCGGACCCTGGACCAAACTATGCCAATTTCTCAGACCACCTGACTGAAACAATAGCAGAAGGATATAATGTTAGGTTAGTAATTGAATCTACTCCGGTATCATTCTATCATTCTCAAATATTAATAGCAAATGAGAGCATTCAGGATGCTTTCTTTTTACAATATGGATTCTATCTGTTTACAATTTTCGAGTTCCTATTTGCGGATCTCATTCTTAGTGTTCAAGACCACCACAACAGCCAATATATCTTTCAGAACATGCAGTGGAATTATGCCTTTAAAGTGATTGAGGTTGAGCTTGGATTGATGTATGATAAGTTATATACAAAGGCAGTGACAACATATTCCTGCCTAGGCATTTCTCTCAAATGTGTGAGTTTTCTGTGCACCTTGTCTGCATTTGTTTCATTTTACTATCTGATGGATAATAAAGGCTACATAGATTATGACCAGACAATTAGTCTTGTGCTTTTCTTCGGAGCTATTTTGTTTGAGATGTACGCTATTATTGTTTTACTTTCTTCAAGTTGGGGAATGCTTTGGTTAAGCAATCATAGGAATTGGGGAGTCCATCTTATCTACTGGTTCATCTCACGTCTTCAAACACCTTTAAAGCTCTCACACACTAACAGGTGGTCTAACCTAGTGTCACAATTCAATCTAATAAATTTTTGTTTAAAAGATGATAAACCATTCAAATCTCCCAAAATCAAGAAACTTCATTGGCTCTATCAATTTCTCAAGAAGGCTTTCTACTGGGACACACAAACAGTCTCCGAAGAATTAAAAGAACTAATTTTTAAAAAGCTTAGGGAGACATCTTGGAGTGCAAAAGAAACCAAAGCCTGTAAAAGATTGTGCGGCTACCGGGGAGATGGAGTTCTTCATAGATGGAAGTGTCATTCCATTTACTGGAGCACTAAGGTAGAGTTTGACCAAAGTCTTTTGATTTGGCATATTGCTACAGACCTTTGTCATTATTCAGATGTAACTCCTGAATCAAGTCCCACTGTGAAATCAAATTATGAAACAAGCAAATTGTTGTCAGATTATATGTTATATCTTCTTGTTGAATGTCCGTTTATGTTGCCCAATGGAATAGGGCAGATAAGATTTGAAGACACTTGTGCTGAGATGGGTGAGCTTATGCAAACTCAAAGAGATGAACTTTGTAAACGGATACTTGAAGTGGGTATACATGTTGAACCATCAGCTATTAGAGGACAAAGAAGTAAGTCTGTGGTGTTTGATTCTAGTAGGCTTGTTAAATCTCTGGAGTCTTTAGCAATAGAAAAGAATTGGTCAAATGAACGGAAATCGGAAATTATACGTGATGTTTGGGTGGAGATGATGTGTCATGCAGCAAGTCAGTGCAGTGGACTTCATCATGGGATGCAGCTTAACCGAGGGGGTGAGTTGCTTACCCATGTGTGGCTTTTAATGGCACATTTAGGTATCACTGAACAGTTTCAGATTTCACAAGGTCATCACGAGAGGGCAAGGGTTATGCTCACCTAAATTTGTTTTGGTCAGTGTGCTTCAACTTCTTAAATTACTCACTAAGAGGCTCTTCCAACCAGAAGATAATATCTTCTTTCTGTATTTCTCCAACAAGTTCTTGTTGTCAATAGTTGTTTATTCCACCAATTTCAATAATAAACATGTGTGATTCATGCATTAAAACTATTAACAAATTTGTGATTAAGAAACATCAATAAACTGTTTAAGTTTACGTATAGAACTCAGTGGTAGACATACATCACCCGTCCATACAAGATCTTTTTCATGGTCAACTAGATAAACAAACATACAAAAGCTTAATGAAAATAGTTGTAAATGTTAATTTTAGTTGAGATAATTTTTTATAGCATTTGTAAAGAAGTTTATCTGCACTTCTAACTATAAGGTTTTGTTTGGTTGGAGAAGTGGATTTGAACGAATTTGAGTGGATTGTATATGGATGTTAGGGTGGTTTGGATTAATGGGTAGATGCTAAGATTTGAAGGGATATTGAGGAGATTAGTTATGAAAGTTTAGAAATGATTAGATAGATGTTATAGATTTGTTTTAGTTTTTTTAATTGATATATTTCTAAAATTACTAATTGACCTTTATAGACAATGAAAATCTTAAACCCACTTAAAGGGGTACTTTGTAATTTCCAAACAACCCATTTATAAGGGTATTTTGTAATTTCTACATCTTTTATGAGGGTTATTTCGTAATTTCAAGTTACATTCCAGAAGATACCATCCTACAAATCTTTCCTCATCCATCCTTTAAATTAGGTCAACCAAACAGTTTTCATCCCCCAAATCCATCCTCTTGTACAGTAAATCCACCAAAATCAGTTCAAGAGGCTGTAAGTTATCTACCAAATCACTAAGGGTGTGTTTGGTTGGACCAATTTGGGAGGATTTACTGTTCAAGAAGATAGATTTTGGTCAATGAAGGTTGTTTGGTTGACCTAATTTGAGAGAATGAGAGGATGAATCAAGAGAGATTTGTAGGATGAGATCCTATTCATATGAAGAGATTTGAAGGAATAAAATTTAAAATTACAAAATAACCCTTATAAATGGGGTAGAAATTACAAAATACCCTTATAAGTGAGTGATGGCTTTGAAATAGAATAAATGTTGGAGAGTATTTTGAACTATTGGTTCATGACTAAAACAAAAGGTATTTAATAAAAAAATACAAAATATTATTTATAATTTTTCTAATCATTATTTTAAGCACAGTTAATTACAAAATAATTAAAAGTAAACAAATATCAAATATAACATTTAATGATAATCATACATATGTTAATAAGAATATTTAATTTTGAATAATTATTTTTAATTAAATGTTATCTATTAAATTTATTTATTTCAAATTTAAGTACACCTTTCATTTATTTTAGTCAATTTAAGTAGATTGTTTATAAACTTTTTATTATAACTTATTAATATTTTTATAGAAATAAAATAAGAATTCAAAAAATTCTTATTTAATCTCTTAAAAAATATAGTAAAAAAACATTTAATTTTTTAAGTAAAAGAATTAATAAAAAGGTAAATTTAGAAAACATTTATAATTATTATTAATATGTACCAGTATCCAAGAAATACAAATTGCAAACTAGTTTTATTTAGACTAATAATTTTAAAAGTTTCAATTTAAGTAAAATATAAAAATAATTTATACTTACAAAAACATCAGTAAATTTCAAAAAAAAAAAAAAAAGTAGTTTAGATTGTAGAATTTTTTTTTTTACGGATTTCAGTTAATTATGATTTAGACTAAATTGTATATTTTAATAGAATAATAAATTTGTGATTTTGTTACATTATTTAGGATTTATGTTTAATTTTAAATAATTTAAAAGATATGTTTTAAATAATTTTAAATAATTTTAGTAATGTTTTTTATATTAAAATCAATTGAATCCAATTCATTTTAATTTTTTACCATCTTATTTCACAAGGGTTAATTAATAATTTCAGAAATATATCAATTAAAAAAAATAAAAACAAATCTATAACATCTACCAACTCATTCCCAAACTTTCATAATCAATCTCCTCATTCTCTTCAAATCTCACCATCCATCCATTAATTCAGAGAATCCTTTCATCTACAAAGAACTTAGAATTAATGACTTTTTAATGATTCATTTTATAATTATTTTAAATTACAAAGAGATTATCGTAAATTATAAAATCAAGGGAGCTTAATTTAACGTTTGGTTCAATCATAAGAACCTGTTAGCTTAAATTTAAATTTGATAACTTAATTTTTGAATTATATTTTAAAATATAAAATTCGGTACATCATATAAGTTATAAATTCATAATCATAAAATCATAATTCACAAAAAGATTATAATGTCATAATTCAAGTAATTTATTTCATAATTTCTCTTAAATTTTAAAATTCTTATTTCTTATTTTATAAAATAAAAAAAAATTATTCTTCAAAGAAAAAAATTATTACTTTAATTTATTTTCAAAATGTATTCCAGAGACGTAATTTGTATACAATGAGAATTCCTTTTCCAATATAAATGAAAAAAATATGTCAAAATTAGTATATAGCTAAAGAAACTGCAACCTTCCCATCATGTTGGGTGGGCCTTGATCCCATTGATTTTTTTTTATTTTAAGTTTTTATGTATAATTTTAAATTAATATATATTTATGATATTTTAATATTATATTAGTAAATTTATTTTGTAATTTTTGTCATGCAAATGATAATTTTATGTGTTAGGTATTTATTTATTTTAATATATTTTATTTTTTATGTTTTTATTTTGATGTTCCTTTATCTTTTGTATAAAATATTTTTTAAATATCTTTGTTGCGAAGATAATTATTTTTTTAGAGAAAATAATTAAGTACTATTAATATTTTTAGTTATCTGGTACTGCTGTTTTAAATTTATTAACAAGTACATTGATAATTAAATATTTTGATTGTACTTTTTTAAAATTTAATTATTTGTGTTTTAAGACTTAAACATAACTATTAAACATTCTTATCACTTATCCCTTATTTTTTATGCAAATTTTTGTTATAAATTTTTGAAGTTTATTATTGTAATATGAAACTAATAATTATAATATCTTAAATTTTGAAGTGAAACATTTATAAAATATTAGTTTACTTAAATGTATTTTTTATTAACATTTCAATTCATTACTACTAACATAATTAACATTCTAAAACATGTAATTATAAATATTTTTTATTAAATCTAATACAAGCATATAATGTAGGAATAAACATAAATATTTTATTTATTGAAAACATTTTTACTTTTTAAATAAATCGCGATTAAATGAGAAAGAAGAAAGTATATTGTGTTTGGTTCTAGTAGGCTTGTTAAATTTTGGAGTCTTTAGGAACAAAATTTAGCAAAAAAAAGAATTGGTGAAAGAACATAAATAAAAAATTATATTTATTACGCATCAACGGTGGATAGAAATATTATCTAAATCAAGAATAGGTATGTATATAAAATATGTTATTTAAAAGAAGATTTCAAACACAATATCCAGTTTTCGAATGAAAATCAAAGTGAGATGAAAAAAAAAATGTGACAGTGACTATATTGCAGCATGGCTCAGATGAATTCAAGTTGGATATAAAGTTAAAAAGTTAACTTCATTCAAGACTGCGACTCTATTTCTGTGACACAAGAAGTTGTTCTGGGATTTTTGTCGCTGTTTGCAGGTGCATTTTTTCTATAAGAGTCCTTGTACCTTTTAACACCTTGTGTCTATTATATGAGTTGTCATTTGTGTTAAGGTTTTAGTTTGTCGGTTAACTTTTAGGTTAATTTGTGGGTCGATAATATATCTTTGTTTGGTGTTTGGGAATTGTGTTGTAGCATCTGCAATTGTGTATGTCTTTAGCTGTATTTGCGTTTTTTAAGTGTCTTGGATTTTTAAGTGTTTCTGTTGCAGTATGTGTTTACTCATGTTACATTATGTGATGACCTATGTCTTGGTTTTTGAACAAAAGTTATATTTTAGTAACTGATATGGTAAAGGAATGAGTTGAAGGAATAATTTTTGTTTTTTGTGTTTAGATATTTGTTTGGCATAATGTGTGAATGTGGATTGATTTTAGTTATATTTTATTATTGGTTTTGTTAAGATTTTATACTATAGAAAAATTATGCAATATACGAATGTTTTGGACTAAATTCGTGTAATGAGCAGGTTGGTTTGAAGGTAGCTATGATTGGAAGCAGGTTTGATGCAAGACGATTTGATACCGATCATATCATTGAAGTTAATCGAAGAATGTCTGATTTCCAAAGAGAAAAGTTGGAGAGAACTCCCTTTAAGTAATGGAATCCTCGTCAATGGAACATCTTTCAATGTGGAACAAGGTATGGATGTGTAAATCAAATCACTAACAACCCTCTTGTTACCTTCTCTTGTCTCTCCTATTACAATTGTGACAGATGAAATATGGTATTGTTATTTAAGATATAAATGATGGATTGGATAAATAGTAACTCTTCTATTTTTATTCTTTTATACAGGATTTGCAAGGTATTCTTGATAGAAATAATAAATTATTTTTTCTCATGGAATCCTCACCAATGAAGCATCTTTCAACGCGTCCAAGTCAAAATCACTGATAAAACTTTAAACAAAAAATTATAAAAAGCATTTTCTTTTTAAGTTTTATCCTAACTCCAGCTAATTTTTGTCACATTCCTCTGTCTTGATCATAAAATGTAACTTAACATTGAGACATATTAATTAATCAACAGAACAAAATGTAAAAAAGTATTTCGTATTCTGTTTACATGTGCATCCGTTATAATGTAACTTAACATTGAGACATATTAATTAATCAACAAAAAAAACTGTAAAAAAATATTTCTTATTCCGTTTACATGTGCATCCTTTATAAACTGACAAACTTCTCTTTTTTCAACAAAGATAAACAGATGTATAAAAGTTTATTACTTTAATTTATTTTGAAAATGTATTCCAGATACGTAATTTGTATATAATGAGAATTCCTTTTCCAATATAAATGAAAAAAAAAATATGTCAAAATTATTATAGAGCTAAAGAAACTGCAACCTTCGCATCATGTTGGGTGGGCGTTGATCCCATTTTTTTTTTTAATTTTAAGTTTTTATATATAATTTTAAATTATTATATATTTATGATATTTTAATATTATATTAGTAAATTTATTTTGTAATTTTTGTCATGCAAATGATAATTTTATGTGTTATGTATTTATTTATTTATTTTAATATATTTTATTTTTTATGTTTTTATTGTGATGTTCCTTTTTTGTATAAAAAAATATTTTTTAAATATCTTTGTTGCAAAGATAACTATTTGTTTCGAGAAAATAATTAAGTACTATTAATCTGTTTTATTCTTGTTTTAAATTTATGAAAAGTACATTGATAATTAAATATTTTGATTATACTATTTTAAAAAATTAACTATTTGTGTTTTAAGACTTAAACGTAACTATTAAACATTCTTATCACTTATCCCTTATTTTTATGCAAATTTTTGTCATAAATTTTTGAAGTTTATTATTGTAATATGAAACTAATAATTATAATATCTTAAATTTTGAAGAGAAACATTTATAAAATATTAGTTTACTTAAATGTATTTTTTACTAACATTTCAATTCATTACTACTAACATAATTAACATTCTAAATCATGTAATTATGAATATTTTTTATCAAATTTAATACATGCATATTTATTCCTATATTTGTCTCAGAATAGCTACGATCTAAAATTTTTCATATAATATTGGAATAAACATAAATATTTTATTTATTGAAAACATTTTTACTTTTTCAATAAATCACGATTAAAAGAGAGAGAAGAAAGTATATAGTGTTTGGTTCTAGTAGGCTTGTTAAATCTTTTGGAGTCTTTAGGAACCAAATTTAGAAAAAAAAAAAAAAAAAAAAAAAAAAAAAAAAGAACTGGTGAAAGAACAGAAATAGAAAATTATATTTATTACGCATCAATGGTGGTTGATAGAAATATTACCTAAATCAAGAATACTATGTATAGAAAATATGTTATCTAAATGAAGAGTTCAAACACAATATCCAGTATAACAATTACACTTGGCGTTGACGTGAATAAAAATAAAACCCATAAGAGTGACTATATTCTAGCATGACACATCAATTCAAGTTGGATTTAGGATTGAAAAATTGATTTTATTTACAATTGTCGTAGTTTTATCTTTCACAAAATAATTGCATTGTGACTCTTTTTCCTGTGATAGAGGAAGTGTCGTTCTAGGATTCTGTTGCCGTTTTGCAGATGTGTTTTGTGTTCGTGTGGTGTGGGTTGTCATTGGCGTTAAGGTTTTGGTTCGTGTGTTAATTTGTGGGTCAGTGACATATTTTTGTTTGGTGTTTGGGAACTCTGTTGTCGCATCTGCAATTGTGTATGTCTTCAACTGTGTTTGTGTTTTTCAAGTGTCGATTAAGTGTTTCTGTTAGAGTATGGGTTTACTCATATTGTATTATGTGATGACCTATATCTTGATTTTTGAACAAAAGTTATATTTTAGTGACTAATATAATAAAAGAGTGAGTTGAAGGAATAATCTTTGTTCTTTGTGTTTACGTACTTTTTTGGCAGAATGTGTAAATGGGGATTGATTTTAGTTATATTTTATCATTGGTTCTGTTAAGATTTTGAACTATAGAGAAATTATGCAATATATGAATGTTTTGGATTGAATTCATGTAATGAGTAGATTGGTTTAAGGTAGCCATAGCTGGAAGAGGTCTGATGCAAGACGATTTGATACCGATCATATAGTTGGAGTTAATCGAAGAATGTCTGATTTGCAAAGGAAGAAGTTGGAGAGAATTTCCTCTAAGTGATGGAATCCTCATCAATGGAACATCTTTCAATGTGGAACAATGTATGGATGCATAAATCAAATCACTAACAATCCTCTCCTGTTACTTGTTACCTTCTCTTGTCTCTCCTATTACAATTGTGACAGATGAAGCATGATATTGTTGTTTAAGATATAAATGATGGATTGGATAAATAGTGACTCTTCTGTTTTTATTCTTTTAGAGGATTTGCAAAGTATTCTTGATAGAAATAGTAAGTTGCCTTTTTCAATAATGGAACATTTTTCAATGTGGTGGTGATGCGGAAGTCAAATCACTGACAAAACTTTAATAAAGTCTTTAAAGTTATAAATGAGTAATTTTTTTTCAATTTTAACCAGTTCCAGTTAGTTTTTGTCACATTCCTCCATCTTCATCATGATCTGTAACTTAACATTGTGACAGATTGATTAATCAATAGGAAAAACTATAAAAAAATATTTCTTATTCTGTTTGCATATGTACCCTTCATAAACTGACAAACTTTTCTTTTTTGCCTCCAGTTGGTAAATCACAAAGTTTTCCATCCGTCTCTTAAGAAATAAGTTTAGAGATTTTTTGAGTTTCCTTTTAAGGGAAGAAACTATCGGAATAGAGACTAGGAGGCTCTGAAGGCTTTGGCCAAACATTTGTAACTTTAGGAGATCAAGGTAGATTGGTATGACATGATCTAAACTAAAGAGTTTAATGATTTTAATAAGTGATAGATATTGAAAAAATCATATAGAATATTGTCTTTGGGATATTTAGTCATGATTTTTTTTATCAGCAATTTATATGATAATATTTTCAGAAACACTTTTACTTCAAACAAAGTTCGCTCTTGACAAGGAAAATTGACTATGTATCTTTAAATATGCTAGTGAAGATTCATATTAATTATTTATTTGTTTCCTTGCTCTTAATTTTTCTCTTGATTGTTTTTCAGATGATATGGATAGAAGGCTTCTAGAAGGAAACTAATTCTTTGATTTTGTCTTTATGGTAGAATCAAATTATCATCAATTCTGTTTATTTGTTTTTATGACATTATCAGATTGTAATAATTTTATTTTGTTTTCTTTATTTAGCTATACCTAGAATGAGTACAGTACTTATTTATATTCAGTTCTTTATTTTGAACGAAATACACAGAAAAAAACAAAGAGCATATATTCATTCTCATGTTATTTGTTCATCTTTGTTCTTCTATTTATTTTCATAATATTATTTTCATTCTCATGTCCTTTGTTTATCTTTGTTCTTCTCTTTATTTTCATAATATGGTATCAGAGCTCTAATTTGAGAGCTCTGGATGTGATTGATACGTGCTATAGAAGACATGGTCTTCCACCTCAGTTCAAGTTTAATAATAATCAGCAGAATCATGAAGGTTCAAGGTCAGAGGTACATTCTCAGCATATTGGTTTTACTCCAGAACAGTATCAAACATTGTTAACCCCTCTACAACAGTCTAAATCCAGCGAAAATGTCTCTAATCAAATCTCTGATATTCCTTCCAACCCAACAACACACATTGGTAATAAATTTCTTTCTTCCTTTAGTTCTTGGATTATTGATAGGGGTGCTACTGATTATATTTGTTCATCCTTGAGTCATTTCACTTCATATCGTCAAATTAATCCTATCTCTGTCAAATTACTAAATGGAAATCAAGTCTTTGCAAATTATTCTGGAAGTGTTTTTATCAATCAAGATCATGTCTTAGATAATGTTTTATATATTCCTAACTTCACTTTTAACCTTCTTTCAGTAGCAAAGTTAATTGA
>Ga0209700_105930_pt1 | contig 19798 bp, 12 predicted proteins | sample SiratroredBW_FD_187528 | JGI IMG/M metagenome (GOLD analysis project Ga0209700, IMG submission 187528) | Root nodule microbial communities of legume samples collected from California, USA - Siratro red BW (SPAdes) (version 2) | ecosystem: Host-associated > Plants > Roots > Nodule | place: USA...
TTTTTTTTTTTTCTATTTTTTTTTTTTTTTTTTATACCTATATCTGATGCACGTATGTGGATCCAAGATTAAGGAAGAAGAAAGGAATCAAAACAGCAATGGAAACCTTATTAACAAGTTTTTTACATTGATTTCTAGGACTATGTCAACTTTACTCCAGTTTGGCGTCAACTTAAAATCACAGGACTTAAAAAAAATGAAAAGTTAAATAAACTTTAATATGATGAACAATTTTCGTGTGTATTGTTTAGGCGTTCTTAGTTTACAATTTGAAATATAAATTAACCAATAAGTACTTTATGCCTTATTGGTTAACAAATTTAACATACCTTGAGCTAAGTTTGATCTCAAATTAATAATATATTCATCTGGCTCAAAAAATGTATAGACTGACATAAAAATAATCATTTTTAAACAATGAAATATAATAAGATGTTGCCATCGCTAATAATGAATATTATTCTATGTACTTAAATAATTTTATTTAAATATTTTATTTTTATGACTAAGGAGAGAGAAGCCCTGTTCCATCTCCCATTTCTCCGTAGTTATCTTTATATTATATGTTTCATTTTATTGACCATTCAGATAGTACACATATTGAAGAAAACAATAGATTACATCAAATCTCATTTTGTCAAACTAATTAAAATACCCCTATTAACCTTTTCTTTCTTGTGTCGTTTTCTTTGTACTTTGATGAAATACAAAATGATTTAATTGTATCAATTTCATAATAAAATAATGTTATCAGACTAAAAATATTCTTATTTTTTTATGATAGTTGCTAGATACCTACTTCCTCCATACTAAAACTTTGATTTGCTTATGATTTTCACCGTTAAGAAATAATTAATTGAGCTGAATTTGTACTAATTTATTAGTTATTATGTTTTAAAGCAATTACCCTAATTTTAGTTTTCCTTTGGTCTTGAATTATTATATAAGTTTTGTGTCATCTCTTATTCTGAATAACTTCAAGTTCCAATATCAATATTAGTTATTTTATCATGTATAACTCAAAAGTGATATGTCAATTAACATACTCAACTACGTTAAAATACTTGATTTTTCCCCCCGATATATACATACATACATAAATATATATATATATATATATATATATATATATATATATATATATATATATATATATATATATATATATATATATATTACGTATACATTAAAATAAGTTTTCAAAAAATGCTACTTAGAATTAACACTTTTTTTAACTAAACAGTTTTATTATAAATTAAAAAAATATTAAATAAAATAAACTGTTATATACTTTAATTAATGATTTTATACCCTTAAACTTTGAAGAAAAAAAATTAAATGAGAAATTTAATTAGGTTTAGAATTTACTTTCCGCAAATATGCTGAATAGAATTAACATCGTTTTGTTTTCTGGTTTGAACAAAATTATAGGTGATCATAGATATACTGTTTTAAAGTTGATAAATATTAATCTAAAATTGCTCTTCTTTTGTAAAATTAACAACCTCGATTTAAACAAGTAAAAAAATAATAATGTTTGTTATGTAAATTTAAGAAGTACAAGCTCTGGATAAATTAGACTGATGTATGGAATCTTAATATTTTAAAACACAATTTTTATTATCTTTTCTTGAGAAAATTAAAACAAAATCGTATTTACACAACTTCATATCTCGTAAGTTTTTTAAATTACACCATTTCTGTAATTTAAAATACACTACATCAATAAATGATGATTGATTGCTTGTAAGTATGGATTGTGACATTGGATGGGTCTCATAAGTGTTGTAAAAAATATATTATTTTTCATTTATTTGCACAAGGGATACTAAATAGTTAATGAAAAATAAAAAGAAAACTTAGATGAAATATTTTAAATGTTTTCTTTTTGTTCTTTTAGTTAGAATTAGAGTTGTAATTCGATACTATGCTGGCTAAAACTTGATTGAGATACAGTCACATATGCTTTAAACCAGTAAACCAAAATGTAATAAGTTAATTAATTGAGAAAATAAAGAAATAAATACTGTTTTAAGAATTGTAATTATCATTAATATTTCTATGCTAATTCTTTCTCACAGTAATAGTCATATATATGTATACAGGGACAAGTGGATATTGAATTAAATGAAACTGGAAGAAAACAAGCAGTTGCAGTAAGTTGTGCTTATTGGATTCTTTAATTTTATTTTATTTTTATGCAAAACCAAAACTTGATCATTAACTCATTTCTTTGTTTTTTACCGTAATTCCTGTAAATTTTATCATGAAGGTGGCTAATAGACTATCCAGCGAATTAAAGATCTCTGCTATATATTCTTCTGACCTGCAACGGGCTTTTGAAACAGCACAGATAATTGCAGTCAAATGTGGAGGACTAAAGGTTTGACACTCGATTCACATCTTCAAATGATGCATTTCATTCATTATTTGGCACATTGATAATAACCTAATCATTCATGAAATTTTAACACCATCAATGTTTCATTAAAAGAATATTTATAGAAATTCAATTAATAATTTCTAAATTTAAAAAATTAATGACTAAATCATTAGAGACTAATTAGAATTTAAAGTCGTAATAGTTAAAATCTTGATCAATAAATTTCTAGAATAGTTTAATGACTAGTTCAAATAACCTATTCATTGAGAATAGATTATTATTTGAAGTTAAACAATACTCAATCTCTAAAATAATTTTAAAATTAATTTATATAATATTTTAAATGTTTTTTTTTTATCTAAATAAACTTTTTATGTAATAAATTTATTTAACAAATAAGAAGCCATTCCACCTCCCAAAATCATGCTATATACCATAAAAAAAAGGTAGAATAAACTATCTGATACCTTGACCATATAAAATAATTAAAATCCAAATAAATTCGACGATAATCAAAAGTCAATTTCCCTAAAAAGAATAGTCGCGGCTATTTGTATGTTTTACAAAATTAGAAGCATATCCCTTCTTAGTTAAAATCATGTTTACAATAATCTTAATATTTTGAAAAAATAGAAAAATTTTATTGTGAATTGAGAATCAAAGTGATGTGTTATCCCTTTTTACATAGAAAATATATAAAGCAAATAAAGAAAGGGAAAAAGCTAATAGACTAACAAAGGGATATATTGTTAAAATTGTATCCATCAATAGTTAAAAATGGTCATTACTTGATCATATTGATCTATTTATCCGTAAGTCCATCAAATTAAGAAATACATTTTATTCAATCAAATCATGTTAGTGTTTCTTGCAGTGTTTTTCTTGGAAAACAAACATCAACTGCATCAATGAGAACCTGTAATGATAAATTAATGAAAGAAAAAAACCTAAATGGTGGAGAAAACAAAAGACTACCATTGATCCTATACACAGTATAAAGATATGACTACAAATTTTCGTTTTCTTGAACTTTAGCCTCTCTCACCCCTTCAATGAAAGTTGTGACTTCGCACTATTTGACCTACAAAGTTAAACAAAAACAAATTTCAGAAAAAAAGAGATTAAAGTTTATATTTAATTTAAAATATTATTACTTTTAGATTTTCAAGTGGTTTCTGTTGACATCAAAGAGAACCATATAAATCTAATACTAAGCATAACAAACAAGGACTAAACTAAAAAATATATCACGATTTAAGGTATAAATGATGATAATAATGTGCTTCAATTGCCATGTCCAAATCCAAAATCAACAAGAAAAAAAATACTGCAAACTCATAAAACACAAACAGAACCTTAATTTAATAACAAAATTTGCCCAAAAATAGATTACAAAAGTTGCATGACCAATCACTCTACTAAAAAAAAATAAAAATTAGAGACCAATTTTTAACTACCAAATGAAATGGTTGTTAATTGTGACCAAAATAGTCACCAAATTAAAATTTGGTTGTTAAATAACTACAAAATATGAATTTAGTGACCAATTAAGTCAAGATAATTGGTATTTAACATTAGTAATCAAGGTTTTAGTGACCTATACCATTATATTTAAATTGATATCTAATTAAGTTAGAGACTAATTTAGAATCTAATGGTGTAGGTCACTAAAACCTTGATAGCTAATGTTAGATACCAATTATCTTGACTTAATTGATCACTAAATTCAATCATTACATCTATTTTGTAGTTATTTAACAAACAAAATCTAATTTGGTAACTATTTTGGATATAATTAACAATCATTTCATTTGGTAACTAAAAATTAGTCTCGAAATAGCTTTTTTCTTGTAGTGGTCTATTATCAAATTTTCAGGTTTAATTGATTCATTCACCAGCAGCATTAATACACTCACACACTTATATGATTTCATCTTCTTCTAAATTTCTTGGATGATTTTCCATCCTAAATATCTTCCCCATCATTATTTTCTTCACCCTTCCATTTCTTCATCTCTCCATACTCCTTCACTTTTTACACAAGAGCAAACAAACAAACATTTGATTACTTTCTACTATGATATTTAAATCACATAAATATTGGCTGGTGTCAAATTTATTATCATATTTAATTTCATGAGTAATGTCTTTTCTGCACATACTTAACTTATACAAAAACAAGTTGCTTTCGTTAGAACCTATAACCTAATTCATTACGACCCAATGAAGTTTTTTTCGCTATAATTGGTTGAGAAATATTTGTTTGACACCACTGTTCATCTTTGCATCCCATTTGATAATGCTTTATATAATAAAATATTATATAAATAATAAAATAATAATATATAAGAGTGTTAAATGGAAGTAGAAAATAAATAGTGGTGTGAAAGTATCACCACCCATAATTTGTTCCTCTCATAAACTAAATAATACGTGAAAACTGTAACCAATAAAAACTAAATCCAAATAGGGCAATCTTCAACAAAATCTCTAATGTTAACTTTATTATGTTTCTAAGAAGGAATAGACAGACCAAATAGTCTAAATATAATAGCTTAATACAAAATTTGACCGTGGTGACACGTTCTTCTAAAAGGAGACCTTCTTCTTCTTGTGAAGGATACTCTCGTAATTTTTCGGTTGAAGTATGCATGTATTTCTCAATCAGTGAGAAACTTTAGTTCATTAAAATGTTAAAGCAAAGACATTTTAGTAACAAATTTGCCTGATGCATCTATGTTCCGACATGATTTAACTTTGATTGAAACTATAGGTTGTGAACGATCTGGACCTACGGGAAAGACACATGGGGGATCTTCAAGGCCTTCCTTATCGTGAATTGTCAAAGACAAATTCCATAGCTTATGAGGCTTTGGTGTCTAAGGATGATTATCGACAACTCCCGGTAAGTACAGCAGAGATCTATTTGTTAGCATAAAACCCTTTGATTATATGCAATGAAATTTCAAGTAGTTGAGGAGTGTACATTGGATTAGACTACCTTCAAATAAAAAAAAAATGATTTTATAGAAATATGCAGAGAAATGGTGAAATTCAGATTATGTATGCTTTATGAGTATATAATTAGAATGATGAATGCCTTAAATTTTGCATATGCATACGTGCAGGGTGGTGGAGAAAGTTTTATTCAACTGTTTGAACGCTGCAAGTCTGCATTGCTCAGAATTGGAAGAAAACATAAAGGTTTTGCTACCACACAAAATTGTTTTAAGTTTATTTTTAACAAAGCTCAAGTACAGTTTTTTGGGTACCTATTATAACTATCTTAAATTGTGAGTGTTACCAGCTAACTTTATTAGAAGGTGCCTCCACTTACAGCTACAGTATGTTGATTATCTGTATGAAATTGCAGGGGAAGCAGTTGTGGTAGTGAGTCATGGTGCATGTATCGAAACACTGTACAAGTGGGCGAATGCAAAGGGAAGCTATGCAGGGAAAATAGACAATGCATCAGTGGCGGTTTTTCAGTTGTATGGTGAGGATAATTGGACTTTAAAAATGTGGGGTGATGTTACCCATCTCACCCAAAACTGATTTCTACACTCTTCTTCTCTTCTTCTGAGGATCACACAACTTCTGCTTAGGTTATAACCATCCCAAGTTAATAAAGATTAAGAGGAACTCATGCAGTGTGTAGAAATCATGTTCTATTGTTTTTACCAAAGATATCTTATTTGGTATAAAACATGTTTACAAAAACCAGCTATAAATTATCTTTATATACTTGAATGCTGGTTAAACTTTTCATAAAATATGAATGATATTTGTATCACTATCACTACTGTATTGACGAATAATAAAAATCTAAAATAGTTTTATATTTAGCTTGTTCACGTTAGGGATTACCTAAGCTTCAGAAACTTTTCAATTCAAATACTTCAAATTTGACAGTTGAATAATTATATACTCGTTAAATTATTTGAGATAGTAAATATTTAGAATATGAAATTGGTTATCGCATTATTGGAGTTAAAATTTATAATAATTTATAAATATTGTATTTCTTATTTACATTAGTTTAATTACACTAATTCAAAATATAATTGATGTCAAAGCACAATACAATGCTACTTTTACAATCTGAAATTAACTATATTACATTAATTTAGATGATCTAAAATAACTATTTCACAGTTATTTTTGTTTGAATTATTTTAAAACGAATCATTTTTTGTAACTAAGGGTTCTATGTTAAAAATAAAGTGATAACTTCAATTACTTCATGATAAAATACTCATGATCGAAAAGAAGATTCATCATAATAACTTGGTAAAAAAAAAGGATGCAAGTGTCAAAATAATGGTCGTCACTGGACCCGTTGGTTCGATTGGAATTTGTTTATCAATTGTGGTAATGCATAAAATTGACCTAAAATATTAATCATTTTCTTTATTTTAAGTATAACTTTATTACTCTTAATATATATTCAATGTAATTAATACACGTATTTTATTTTAACTTTATATATTTTAAAATATTAAAAACCTATACATTTATGTTTTATTTTAACTTTTATCATTATAAAATCATGACATTACTACTTTTAAAATTATATCATGTATTTTTAATTATTAAATCATTTTTATTAATACGGATTTGATCTGAATTCAATTTCGATTAAATTCTGAACTGTATGTATTCCCAGTTTTATAAGATTTTAAAACATGGGTTCATGCTTGAAAACACGTGTCACATGTAACAATTGTTTTGATCTAAGTTAGGCAAACAGGTAGAGTGTTTCATTAAAAATGTAATTTATGGTATGTGATACATAATTACTAAACAATTTAAAATCATAATTTATTTCAATACTTTCTTTAAAATATTGACACTTTTATAGTTTTTAAATTTAAATTCAATTATTATACATAATAAAATGTATTGCCGGAATCATTAAAATAATATTCTTTTATCCTTGGACTTGTGTTTGGTAGGGTTGTTTCGATAAACAATTTTGCAGTAGGAAATTGTTCGAACGCTCTAGTTATTCTCAGAATTTGGCGAGACCACGCAGCTTCACTGGTTCACTCTGACTCGCTCGCTCGCTCACAAACTCAGATAGCATGGCCGAGTTTTCCATCAACAACGATTCCCATTCCAGGTTACCCCTTTTCTTCTCTCGCTTCTTTGTCTTACATATCATGCTTATGATTCTGGGAACACAAAATCACTTATTTAAATCAACATTTCCCAATTCCCTAATTCAGTTTTACATAACCCTTCATTCTCAAACCAATTGGTAACAAACAGCCCCCATCCTGATTATGCCGAAATTGTTGTGGTGCGTCACGGGGAAACAGCTTGGAATGCTACCGCAAAAATCCAGGTGTTTTTCTCTCTCTTTCATGATTTCATTCGATATTGCTTTTTTTGCTTGCAACAGAAATACAAAGATGTAGGTTTTCCAAACAATGCTTCACAAAGGAAAGTAGCATTTCCGTGTGAAGACTCAATTCTCTACTTCTACTTATGGTAGGATAGAATCAACAATAACATTTGTAATTCGTGCTTTTAATGTGAAATTAAATTGGCACAAAGTTTAATTACGTTGTTGTATTGAAAAAAATGAAATATGGAGTGTTCTTCCTTCATGAACTGCTGTATGTGTTTCTCATTTCAATACGAATTTTGGTAATTGAAAAGGTGATATATCGGTAGATTATTTAAAACATTATCTAAATAAATTATGAACTTCTGGTGTTTCACAAAAGTTCTTGTATCTTTTTTTATTTTTCTGAAAATAATGTGCTTTGTCTCTTTCACATAAGAACAAAGATAGTCTTAATTTCTGCTTTTGCAGGGACAGATCAAAGTTACATACCTGTTAATAAATTGAAAGATAAAGTTATAACTTTTAGAACCAATATTGCGGGTGACTTGTGGGTGTGCCAGTTATCCAATAATCATGAACCTTAGAAAGGGCAATTAGTATTGCTTATAACTTTGTAAGGCTCCTAGTCTTTCTACAGTTATATAAATATCTATCATCTATGTGTTTCTATTTAATAATTTTTTTTCTTGTGCATTATTTCTTATATATGTGGTTTCCTTTGGAGTTTTCTGGCCTTGGTATGTTAAATATCAGTCATGTGTAAACAGGGACACCTGGATGTTGAATTAAATGAAAATGGAAGAGAGCAAGCAGCTGTGGTAAGCTCCGTTTTTTGCATTTTTTCATTTGCAGGGAGCATTTTTTTATTTATGCTTTTGTGACCCTAATTCCTGTAAATTTTTAAATTGAGGTGGGTGATAGACTATCCAGGGAATCTAAGGCCTCTGTTATATATTCCTCTGACTTGCAACGAGCTTTTGAAACAGCACAGATAATTGCATCCAAGTGTGGAGGGCTAGAGGTTTGAGCTTAAAGGCTTCTTCATGTTTCATATTATTTTACAAGCATAATAATTATTTCCATTTTATCATGTTTTATGGTTGAAGTCATTGGCTTTTTTGGTTTATAGGCTTTCAAACATTTTTTCCTTTTATCAGTATCTGGACTAGAGATTGACTATTGTTGGAAACGGCCTTAGTTGCATTCACCCCTAGGTTGCAGTGTCTCAGAAAGGACTACTTACAAAAGGGACTAACTAGAGAGATTGAGTGAAACATCATAAAGTGGAACCAGTTAGATATCAACTCTTAGCGGGTTGGGATCCCATATGAGTAGAGATATGGCCTAAGTAGTGCTTATAAGGTTTGAAGAGTTCTCACCTTTTAAACTGATTTGTGGGATTTTGTAAAGCCCTAACCCAAATTCTAAGAACTTTGTTTGAAGTGATCTTGCTGTTTCTTAGTAACTATGAAGTACACAGATATGAGTTATTCGTTTTCCTTATGTAGAGTTGACGTTATTGGGTTAAAGAAATTTGACTTCTCTAAAATGAGAAAGTAAGGGCATGTTCGCCCTTGATTTGAACTGGATTAAATTTATGTTGTACTTTAGTTCAAATCAAACCCTTAATTTTTCTCTTTACACATTTTCTAACATCAAAAGAGTTAAATCCTAGATAGGAAAGAGGAGGAAAGGAGAAAAACATGACTGAATAATTGGATTCTTGACTAAAATCCGTTTTTTTTTCCTTCTATTTACTGGTTCCATTGTTAATTAGTTTTTTTAATTCTACTCATATTCCATACTTTTGATCACCTATTATTTTTCCTAAATCAATATTTTCCTTTGGTTGAAATTTTAGGTTGTCAAGGATTCTGACCTACGGGAAAGACACCTAGGGGATCTTCAAGGCCATGTTTATCATGAAATAGCAAAAGCTAATCCCATAGCTTACAAGGCTTTTATTTCTAAGAACGAAGATCAAGAAATACCAGTAAGTTTCACAGAAACAATCTTGTATGCATGGAATTCCTAATAATACAGTATACGTAAGAGAGTACATTTCCAGAAGGCTAGCTTGTAAAGTCCTTAAGTTCAGTTCGGCATGTACTTAGAATTTCGGAAGATGAGTGTAACTGATGGTTCCCTGAAATTGCATATATTTGGCTGTATATGGAACTTCAATATGCAGCTGAAAGATGTCATGACATATGCCAAAATATAATAGGAACGAGAGATGCTTGATTAGAGAATACAAACTATGGTTGCTTAAAGATAGGTTAAATCATCATCCATTTTAAAAGTTCTAGATATGCAAGGAGCAAACTGATAGACTATGCTTGCAAATCTTGGGAAGTCTGCATTATATTTAGATGAATGGCTTGCTTGTTTATCCGTGTTCTACTTTCTCTTAGATCGCTACTAAATATTTGCAAATGGCTTGCTTTTATCTTGGTATTGCCTTTCATCACAAAAGGGCTTCTGATTGTGTCATGACCTCAGTTATGACTAAAGAGAGAACTGAGATTATATAAGTAAAGGTTATGTGTGTGTTTCTGGTTCTGTTTTATTTTGAAGAAATAATCACTTATCCTCTCCGAGAGAGCTTTTAATAAATAAGTGATTATTTATTTTCTAAATTAATCAGTTATCAGGCATGGCTAGTGCCTGCTGCTCAATTCAGAAATGTGGATACATACATGTAGATAACAGCCTCTTATGACTTGATTTGTTTATTTGCTTAACGACGTTTTCATACTTCCTAAGGTAGAATCACAGTTTCCAGATCAATCTTTCCTAAAGCAAAAATTTTCTGCTGTAGGCAAACTCTGTTTGACCCCTGCTGCAAACAGACACTTTATGAATATACTTGAATTTTTCATATACATAAAATTGATCCATATACAATTGTGCAGGGTGGTGGAGAAAGTCTTGTGCAACTTTTTGATCGCAGCACATCTGCATTACTCAAAATTGGCTTGAAGCATAAAGGTAGGCCACTGGCACATGATGACATAGCATGGAAAACCTAGCCAGATTAATTTGAGATGCAATAATCTCATTTAGATAGATCTGCATAACATGTATTTTGTAGGTATTGTATCCCTTTTCAAACTCCACACAATGCTACATTGGGCTGATGTTAGACTTGTTAATTGCAGGGGAGCGAGTAATCGTTGTCACTCATGGAGGATTCATCAGAGCTCTTTACAAGTGGGCATGTCCAATAGGAAGGCCTGGGAAGGTACTCAATACAAGTGTTAGTATTTTTCACCTGTATGGTGAGGACAAATGGACCTTGAAAGTGTGGAGTGATGTCAGTCATCTGAGCGAAACTGGATTTCTAGAGTCTGGTTTTGGGGGTGATAGAAATTCTGGTTAGGCCATTGTTTCCCATTAAAGGCCATGATTGTTTCCCATCTGAAGTTAATAAAAGATTAGAGTAGGAGCGGAAATGGTTTTATATTAAACAGTGGTGCTAAATATGATTGTTGCCCCTGTTTATATTTTGTATCTTAGCTTGCAATGTTTGGTCTCCATGGACATGCCTAAAGTAATTAATTTTTGTGGTGGTGGTGCATCAATCTCCATTGCGGAAGGTTCAGTTGAAATCTTTTCTACTGTTTAATGTAGTGAATGTAATGCTACACGTTGCGTGTTTATGTACCGGTAAGCCTTTTGAACACCTGTAGCTTGACTATGGTAAACGATGGAAATCTAAGGTTTTACATTTTTTATTTTTGTTGTGTTCTTGAGTTTTTTGCATTTGAAATATTATCTGTTTTTTACTTTCGTGAGTTTTCATGATTATATATTCTTTAAAGGGTTTAGACGGGTTAAGAGAAGGAGGATTTATAAATTGTCGTTAGTTTTTATTTGTATTCAATGTGAGTTTATTTTTTATTTTTTTTTTTGAGATGTAACGTTACTATCCAGTTAAAGACTAAAGACTTCGAGAGTCTCGTGACTCGACGTGTGGCCTAGGTTTTTCATTTACCACAAATGTTTTGGTGCATTATTAATCTCAGGGCTATTTAATGTAAAACTTTTGGTAGTATGAAATATTTTTAAAATTTAAATTGTAAGTTATTACGTGTAGTGATTCGTATAACGAGTTAATAATCCCTGTTTATAAATTTTGATAGAGCTCAATAAATTTGATGCACAAAGAGAGAATTTGTAAGATAATTTCATTCTACAAGAGCGTTCAAAATAATTTATTGAAGCAAAAGATAATTTTGTGGAAAGATTGTTAGCGTGACTAAGAAAGTAAAACTACACGCCTTTAAAAACCTAATTAATAATATTTGAAATTAGAGTAGGTCAAATCTCATTATGTATGAAAATATGGCTCAACACCCCAAGATGAATAATTTTAAACATAGTTTTACATTTTGAATTATCCTTTGCATAATGAAAAGAGTGTTGGATTTAGTTTATTTGGAGTGCAGAACAAATTGAAAAGATGCCGCTTTCAACAAAAACGAAAAACGTCAAGCACTCACAGCCAAATTGATAGAAACAATACATATATCTTTGGCTTTTTCACCGTCCGAGAAAAATAAAAACAGGTTTCTCTTAGCTTAAACTATAGTAAGGTTCACGATAAATAAACTCCATGAAACATTTCGTCATCGTATACGCAAGCTCTTTCACACCAATTCGGATCATAAAAGCTTTTCACAAACAATTATTTTCAGCAGCAAGTGGCTAGTACGTGAAGCATTAAAGCTTTTCATATTTTCTAATTTTTCACACTTTTCACATTATTCTGTTTTTCATTTCCATTTTTCTTCTCAAAATAATTGTCAATATAGTACACATATTAAGCTACACTTTTAATACAATAGTTGGATAGACTAAGACTTGGAAAGATAAAGACAGAAAAGTGTGCTTTTATAATACTAAAATTATCATGACGCTGCTTTTAATACTTTTATGCATATGTTAATTGTTTTTTCTCATCAGCATACAAATGTTATTTGTTCTCACACTAACTATTCTGAATGCATCTGAACGGTACATATACTTTTCCATGCTTGATGTTGTCGTAGAAAAAAGAAGAAAAAACGAAATCTTAGAATGAATTATCTCCATTACATCCTTTATTAACATCTCAAATGTAATTTTTGTCGGTTTTGGTTTGTCTAATGTAGAATAAAAGAAGAAGAGAGAGAGAGAGAAGAAATGGTGGTTGTGTTTTTTATGGTGAATGTATTTATTATTAAGTTTGTTTCATGGTACATGTGTTGTGGGGTAGCTTGCAAAATGGCCATAGCATTAGCATCAACATGTGTGTTGCATGGAGGACCTTGCCTGCTTCATGCTTTTCAATTTCTTCAAACATTTCTTAGTTAGAAACAGGTTGAAGACGGATACGAATAGTAAATATTTGTTATTTGCTCCATCTAAACTGCTTTGTGACATTAATATCCGTTTGAAAATATTTGTGGGTATTTGTCGATATTTGTGGATAATTTTTATTTTCCTTTTTGTAATTTTTTGTAGTTTTTAAAAATAATTATTTCAAATATAACCTTAAATAAAAATTTAATTTTACAGTATAATTTAAATAAAATTGTGTAATAAAAAATTAATACAAATAAAATTATTTTTAAAAATTCAAATGAATTACATCAATACATATAAATTAAATAGAATTAATTCTTTTAATAATAAATTTAATTTTATAAATCTAAATAAAAAACATAAATTTAAAATATCAAATTTTAAATAATTATATAATTATTTTTGTTATTCTTATTAATATTTTAATTTAGTCATTTAAATATTAATATTCAAATAAAAATTATTAATAATGAACGCATAAACATGGGATATGAGTGAGAGGGGAATTTTTTACGGTGAACTTTTTCTTATTCTCATTTGTCCTGGTAGGAGTGGAGTGATCTTTATTGGGATCACATCTATTTGTATTGTGTTCTTTTTATGATGAACTAAGATCTCTTCTTATGGTTTGTACTCCTTAATTTTTTATTTTTTATTTTTTATTATTTTGTTTCCAAACATAAGAATAAATCTCTTCTACTCTGATGATTTTTCTTAGTTTTATTCTTTACTTTTCATGCTACTTATAAGTTGGTTTTGATTTACTTTATTTATTTTTTTCATGAATTTAGTTTAATCATCTATAATTTTTTTAATATAAATTTCATATAATAACATTGTGTATAGCCTTAGTTTTATAAAAATAAAATAAATATCATGACAATTACACTCGTCGAAGTCACCTAAGTATCTAATCAAAACAGCCTATTATCTATAAACATTTAAAAAGAGTTGTTTATTATTAATGACAAAATTTACTGGCAAATATATGCTAGAGCATTTTTTTTTTCTCGTCATTATATCATATATCATAGTTACACTGTAAAAAACAATAATAACAATAAAAATATATAATATACTAATAAATAACGAGTAACGATTAATTGATTGTTTATTACTTTTCCGATAATAGCTAATGATGACAGGCCAATGAGAAAAAATGACAGTGAATGCAGTAAAAGTGATAGTATTAATAATAATAATAATAATAATAATAATAATAATAATAATAATAATAATAATAATAATTTATTGACTGATTGACGGTGGTGATTAGGGTGTAAAAATAATGATCGTGGTAAAAGATAAAAATAAAATAAAAAATAAAAATTGAAAACTAAATTAAAGTTATTTTTTCTGAACATTGAACAAACACGATTTAAAATTGAGTTAAAAATGATTTAATTTCATTTTGGCTAAATATTTAAAAGCTTGAAACTAAAATTAGCCCATTAATAATTAGATACTAAGTTTATTAGAAACTATTAACCCTAAATCATATCTATTAATTACAAAATTATCAACTTCATTTCATTTGTAAAATGTTGGTTTCATACTAAATCTTCAACACTATTACATTATTCCCAACAAAATTGATTGTTCAGTTATAATTTCCCAACATTAAATTAATCAGGAAATGACCATTAGGACATAGAAACAAAAACACAAGAGTTTGGCTTTTGAATTCCTTAATCGTATTGCCTTCTTCTATTCTTTTATGTCAGTACGTTGATTAATTTAATTTAATTTAATTTTTTGTTACATACTCTAATAAATGAAAATAATTCCAATCAAATTTAAGCGAACCAAACTTAAATTAAACTAATCAAAGTAAACTTAATTGAGTAAAATTGAAATCTAACCAAAAGCCTAACTTATCGAATTTACCTAAATTCAATCAACTTAAATCAAAAACCTTTTTTATTATTATATCCACATTCTCCCAAAGTAATATAGAAACTTATGTCAATTTATTTTTTTAAATATTATTATTTCATATGCTTAAAATTAAATACGAAAGTTTTAATTGTTGAATATTCGAGAGAAAATATATCAAGAAGATTCAACATTAATAAATTGTAAACAAAATTATATAAAAAATTATTACTCAGACCTTTAAATAATAAGTATGTAATGTTTCTTTATATTGTGCTTAAGTTTTTGTTTTTATTTAATTTAGAAGGCAGAATCACATGCTAAAGAAAAAAACTGTACATAATCTAAACCTATCTCATCATCTAACAAAAATGAAATTATTTATTTATTTATTTCTAAATAAGATAAACAAAACAAATTCAACCACCTCCTACCTAAATTATTTAAATTTCTTATTCAATTCAGTCCCACCAAACTAAATTTAAAAAAGTAAAAACAGGATGTTTGAAGTCAAGTATTTTCATATAATATTAATAGTTTATTAATTATTTTGTCATGATTCACAAAGTCAATATAATTTTATTAAATTTACAGTATTTGAATTGACTTGGAAACCATATTTGACAGGATATTACATATACAGAAATGGGCAAAAATGACAATATCCAACTCATATAGCTCCAAATACAATACGACAGAGCTCTTTGAGCAAGTCATTTTCAGCATCATCAATCATCATTATAAAACATAAGTCAAAACTAGAAATCAAGTGCAGCAAATAACATAATCATATTGTGCCAGACTTTTTAGCCATTAAGTATCATAATAATCACTGCCATAGAAGTGGATAAAACCTTTTTGGGTTTCTGATATCAGTGGCAATTATCTTTGTAAATCAACGCAACAACTGACACCATGAACATCCCTGCAAATCAACAGTGGATAAAGTGAATTGCTTAGCATGACTCTAAATTTGTGATTCTAGATTTTAATTAAGTGTGCATTTAAAATATTTAAAACGTGTTATAATTTCTAACAATTTGTGCATTGTTTTATACCAAGGTTAATTTGTGACAAGTGGTGATTAGAAGGTGACATGTCACTTAACAAACATGGGAGAAATTAATTGGAGACAGTTGAAGAAGAGCTTTTGTTTTAATGGAGTGGTATCATTTCATATTCAAGCAACCATAAGTTTCAAAAAATTGAAAGAAATGGTGTAATTAATGAGAGGGAGCCAAGAAATAACAAATGATAAAGTTGTGACTAAGTTGGTGATCAAGTACTGAAACAGAAGGGTCAGATACGTGTACGTGGGGAGCTGAATCATGGTGATGCCATAGTTAGTGGGTAGCAAGAGAATCCACAATCAACTTTACTTCACTCTCCAATGTTGGAGCTTGTACATAAGATTTTAAAAAATAAATCAAATGATTAAATTTCATTTTATAAACTATTTTTACGAAAATAAATTAGATTTAAACTTATTTTTTAATATAATATTAAATTTATTTTAACAAAATATGGTTATATAAGAGTATATTCTAATAATGTGACAAAAACACTCTTGGTCTTGTAAATGAAGATGTAATAAAAGCTTTTAGTATAATAAACGTGACAAAACTATATAGTGAGAGATACTGTGTTATTATATAATGTTAGTGCGGGGCATCGAACAAACACGCTTAAAACTTATGAATAAATGTTATTTACTTTAAAATAAATATTATAAGACTTAAAACTAATTATTTGAAAATTTAGAGGATATAAATTAAAGAAAACTATTTTACAATTACCAAAACCAAAATTCAGGCATTTTATAAGACAATAAACATCGCTTCCGAATTTTAGAATGAAAAACAAGGAAAAATGTTTATAAGTAATTATATTAATAACCAATTATACGTATAATATACTATTGTTATAATCAATTTTTATCAAAATAAGTTTGCTGGAAAATGATTGTGGAGTACCCCCTCGAATTCTTAATATAAGACGTAATTTAAAATAAATCGATGGTCATTTTTATAAGGTATTGTATAATTTCTATTATGCGTTAAATTTTTTTCTTGTTTGTATTATGAATATGTGTTTTTGTTAATAAATAACGAGAAGATAATTTTAAAAATTATTAATGATAAAAATAAATTTGGTATATTAATAATATTATTTTGAAAACTCAACAAAATGTTATTGGCATGTGTAATTATGTCCAAAATGTCTTATATTAAGAATAAAAGAGAGTAATTGATTTGACTTAAATAAAAAATAATCATTTTTTACATTTTTACACTATAAATTATGAAAAAAATGCATAAAGGTGAAAGAAAAAATTATTTGAAAATTGTAATTAATTTGCGAATAATGTCCTTCATAAATTATCGAAGTCGAAATCATTGAATAAGAAATTTTTTTTCTTTTCCAGTTTTTTATTTTGTAAATTTTATGTTTTATATATTCCAAACACATCACGTTAAATCTTGAAAACGTGCTCTAACTAGAGAATGTTGGTTTATTAGCTTATGAGAATCAATATTAATTAGTTTTATCAGTAGTATAGAATTAATAAAGATGGAGAATAAAGCACTAACTTAAGTTAGTAAAATTATTGAACACAGATTAATTTTAGGAATATATAGAGAAAGAAAGAGAGAGAATGGGAACAGTTGGGTGAAAGGGAGAAGACAGAGAGATGAGAAGGGGTATGTTCTTAATATCCCATTTCACGTGGCTTACTCACTATTGGATAATCTCACATTAATTTATCATGCATTATTAAAATACTAATACAATAATGAAAACAAATCTTTGGTTAAAGCTTTTATATATATATATATATATATATATATATATATATATATATATATATATGAATGGTATTAATGTGCTTGAATTTTAAAGTTATTACTTTTTATTTAGCATGGATGTTTGTACTATCTATTATGATCGAGATTACTCTGTAAAATAAATCATGTATAGGAAGAACAATAACAAAAAAAGCTTAAATATATTCATTCAGATCATATTATCAACGATTATTTTAAAGTAACATGTAACGTAATATCAGTTGTCCATGTTTCATTCTTTCGGTTAACATTTTTTTTAATTAACATTTACATCGATAAAATACTTGTAGAGACTAAAATATTTTGCTCAAAAGGGAAAAACTCTTGAGTTGATTTTGTTTAACCAGATGAGCGAAACATGCAGCTTTTTGAAAAGCAAAATGTTTTTTAATTAGATTTTCATTAGTTGTCGACAAAGCATATAGCTAGGTGGCTATAGCATTTAATAAATTTTATTTTGTATTAATTAACCTTTAATATGTATTGTGACATACACCACTCACTTTCGGTTTGATAAAATAAATAATATTTACATAAAAGACAAACAAATATTCAAATGATTAACCGATAATGACATATATAAGACGACAATGAGTTTTCTCTGTCTCCTCTACACCATACCATCTAAGAAAATTGGGACTACTTTGTCTTCTTCTGGTATCAAATAGAGGGTTATTTTTCCAGTGATGAAAATGTATTTTTTTTCCACTCTAACTAATTTTATTTTTTTGTAAAAGGTACCATTATATCCAAATTATGGGTGGTTATTAGTCTATTATTATCATAAGTATTATTGTAGATATATAATCATGATAAATGTGATTGGTAAACTTACAAAAGTAGTAAATGAGAATTCAGATATATAGTATTCTACACTAACAAAGTTCAATTTCATTAGATACTTTTTGTTTATAGTATTGTTTTAAATATAAACCTTTTTTTTATAAAGCTTCCCCATATTTTAAAATTCTAAAAAAAACATAGGGTTGTTTAAAAACTTCAACTTTTGTTTTTCACTACCGTTCAATGTACTAATCTAAAAACAAACAATGAAAATACGTTTTGGATAATAAAATATAAAAAATGGAAGGAAGAAGTATTAAGTCGTCAATTACTTCCTTCATTTATTTTTAAGCGTCTTGTTATTTCAAAATTCAAAAATAATATTAATAATTTTATTCATATATTTTATTTTTTAATTTCTTCAATAACCGATTAGTGAGAAGTTAACACAATTTGACTAATAATAAAGAAAGACAAACGTATTTTGACTTTGGGTAGATTCTGCCAGCCTTAGTTGCATTTTCCTTTTGGTACACGCCACTCCTTACCCAATTAAGGCCATTTGGACTCTTAAAAGAAATGGTTAGGTCAAATATAAATTAAAAAATTAAAAGATCAAAGATTCTTATGATTTAATGGGAAGAATTTATTCTTTTCTGTTTATGAAAAGTCACTTCTATTTACGTTAGCACTACAATAGTATTAATTATCATTGATTGAAATTGAAATTCACCAATACTTTTTGGTCAATGAATATTAACCAGAGTCAAATTAATAGTTGTTGACAATGGCAAAGGTTAAACCATCAACACTATGCATGTTTGTATGGTTTTAAGATAGCAGGTGGGTCTATTTTTTACACTAACTTCCACTTTGAATATATTTTTAACATGGTCGTTTGTGTATATTTTTTATTGATAATAATATAATAAGTAGTTTTTTAAAATATATTGAGTATAAATTCTAATATTATCTTAGGTTTAACTTATCTTCTACAACTGATTTAAAAGGAAAGGATTTTGTTTAATTAATTAATTAATTATATATATATATATATATATATATATATATATATATATATATATATATTAAAACGCTAGTTTATTTGATTTAAAATCTAATTAATAACTATTATTTATATTTAAAACATGTAAAATAAATTTTTATTTTTTTAAATTTGACGACAGGTTCCAATGATTTTCCTGATTC
>Ga0209700_105932_pt1 | contig 19791 bp, 10 predicted proteins | sample SiratroredBW_FD_187528 | JGI IMG/M metagenome (GOLD analysis project Ga0209700, IMG submission 187528) | Root nodule microbial communities of legume samples collected from California, USA - Siratro red BW (SPAdes) (version 2) | ecosystem: Host-associated > Plants > Roots > Nodule | place: USA...
GTTTTTACTAAACTGGATTTCGAATTGAGTCTTGATTCTGCTATTTGTTTCAGGCAACTGTTCTGGTTCAGTAAATTCAGATAAAGATCCAGTCTGTAAAACAGAATTGTATTTTACTGAAAAATATCGAATTGTTTCCAAAAAGTTTTGAAATCCAATTCACCCCCCCTCTTGTATTTCAGCCAAAACAGTTTCCAACATAATTATTACCTAGAAAGTTGATTCCGAAATTAAACCCACACTCCTGTTTGTGTTTCGGAAATGACTTTCCGTAACCCACACTCCTAAATTAAGCATTTATGGCGGTGTTTATCCAGACACACAAAATAAATTGAACAATTACTAAATGAAAATTATTTGCCACTGTGAACTTTTTTCCAACTTTTATTGTGTCTACCCTTACATAATAAACAAAGTCTCAAGGGCTTTATTCATATGAGAGAGAGTTCATTCCTATTTCTTAGACATCATCTTTGTAAAAATAAGTTTAGGCTGAGTTCAAGAGGTGGGTGAATTGAACTTTTAAAAATTTTTGCAAGAAGGAAGTGATTTAAATTAGAGAATGAAATATTTTGATTAAATCAATCAATGCGCAATTCTGGAATGTCCAGTAAATAATTCAATTTACTGAAACTCATATTCAATTAATAGAATGAATGCAGAATAATGAATGCACTTAGATTTAGTCCAGAATTGATACAAAAATATGCACATCAAATTAATGAAGTATATATGATTATATGCACAGCGGAAGTGATTAGTAGTTTAATTCAGATTACAAGATTAGAGTATCAATTCAAGATTCAGAATCCAATATCAAGAAGTTTCAAATATAGTGCAGTAAGTTTCAAGAGAGCTCTTAATGAATATTCAATATTTTAATTATATCAAGATTGCAACACAACAAGTCCTGAGAGCAACAAGTTTTCAATTAAGAAAGAACTTAATGATTTATAGTGATCAGTCAAGAATTACAACACAAGCAGATAAAAAAAAAACTTTCAAGAAGAGAGAAGAAGAAATCAAGAACACAAAGATTTATCCTGGTTTACCCTTCTACAAGGGCTATGTCCAGTCCTTTGCAAACTAGCAAAAATTTCTACTAAACAAGATCACAAGATCAGTTTACAACCCTTCCTCCCAGCAAGTTATCACTGCTCCCCGCAGTACACACTGCTCCCCGCAGCACTCACCTTACTGAACCCTTCAGCAAGTGTGAACCAGTGCAGAAACCTACTGTACAAACACCACTTGCAACCCGCAAGCAAACACTGCTCCCCACAACACTCTCACCCTACTGAACCCTCCAGCAGATGTGAAACCAGTGCAGAAATCTACTGCACCAACTCAATTACAAACCCAGTAATTGAAAACAGTAAACAGATTACAAGAAAAGTAAGATCAATAATTGATCACTCAGTACTTCTACACATAACAGATTGCAAAAGACTAAAGACCAGGTGTAGAGGACTTAGCTTTGGTCCAAAACCAAAGTCGCAAGAACCTCACTCAAGGATGCTTCAAGATTCACGTTCTTTGAGGTTTCTTGTTTTGAAAAGCTTTGTCAAAGGTGTTCGCACAAACTGGGCGCTATTTCTCACTTAGAAGATCTAAAGGAATGCTTTTCAAAAATCTTAGTTGTCTAAAAATCGCGTACCATCCCATTTTATAGACAAACTGGTTTTATAACAAACTTAGGTGTCAGGCATTCAATCGATTGGATAAACCATTCAATCGATTGAGTCAACCGTTAGTAGACTTAGTCAAAATTCAGTTTGTAACAATAATAACTGTCACAATTAAATCGATTGGTTAAACCATTCAATTGATTGAATTGTCAGTTTAACAAAAATTAGCACAAGTTCTTTCTGAAAACCAGTTCAGTTTTGTTTAACCCAGTTTTAATATTTGTGAATCTCTTAGCACCTTAAGAATGATGAACCATGCGACAAATGATTTTGTGCCAAGCCAATACTCACACACAAACTCAACTTAAGGACCTTGGACTGAATCACCCAACCATCTTCATGTTGGCTCAAAGTCATCCATTTGAACATCTCTAGTCCAGGTTGGTCCCATCAGAATATCAGCAAACTTTGATATATATTGACTTCATCAAATCACGTGCTTAGCATTGGTGCTAACAATATTTACCACTAGACTTGCAAGATTTGTAACAAAAATCAGTGGTGTCAAGGTAACGACACTTGCTTGGCATTGATTGTGCGCACGTACAGGATTTGCAAGCTGAGTGGCATTAATTCAACCTAATATCTGTGTATTGGCATCGAGGAGGTATTGATGTTGTCCACATGTAGAGATCACAGCATGGTTCTGAAGACTCATAAGGCTTATCGCTTCCGTCTACCACCAGTCACTAAACACAAGTGCTACCACCTACTACAGTCGCGTTATTGAAAAATCATCAGCCCCACCGCCAACCACGTTCAATCTCACTTTTCATATAAATATATCAAGTATATAAATGGAATATTTGAAATTTGATGGGTGTGCAGGAAGCATTTGATGGGTTCCAAGAAGCAACTGCCTTAATTTTCTATGCACTAGTTTTCCTTTACATTCCGACAATGTTATAGCTTTCCAATCCGTTTAAGATTGAAAGTGAATCCTTTGAATAATTGAATCATATTTGGCTCTCATTGCTTTAAACATTCATATTTCAATATCTTTATTATATCTAATTGAAATAGTTTAGCATGAGATCAATTATACGAATTAAATGTTAGGTTTACGTGGTGCTTTACTTTAAGTTAATTTATCTCTTAATATTAGGTTGAATATAATAGATTAATTTTATATTAATTTAGATGCAAATGTAAATAAAATGTAAATAATGTTAGGAATACATGTGAATATAAGTAATATATAAAAATAATATTTATAAACACATTATTCTAAAGTTTTAGGTTAGAAGTTGTATTAATCCCTTATGTAAATATGTCTCAGATCATATTATTGTCAAATTTTTTCGATATTTCTTTCTCTAATTTTTTTCAGCAAATAAATCATATAAGTTTTGGTCGTGTTTTCAACTAGATCTAAATATTAATAAAACTTAATGGCACAAAGTCAAAATTAGTGAACTAATATTTTTTTTGATTGAGTTTCATTTATATTGTTTTGGTAGTGCTTAGAATCTTTTAAATGTGTGAATCTACTACATTCAATTAAGTTTAGAATACTAAAACCAATGCTCTTTGAAATACCGCCAAGGTATTTTCAAAATTCCTATACGTTTTACATAATCTTAATTATTATAAAAAGTATGTAAGTATGATTATCATTATTATTTACTTAGTTAAACATACCATTGTTATAAATTAGTGCATATCATCCATCAAACTTTTTTTAAACAACAATCAATATATTTGATTATTTCCGTAGAAATAATACTCTAGATTTTATGCTCTACCAACTTTTATGTCAATATTTTATTTCATCGTGAGTTCTTTTTTTCTTTTTTTGTTAAGGCCAAAATTCCAAAACCATATTCAGGATGGAATGTGTCTCCAAGGATCTAGAGTATTATTAAACACATATTAGAAGTTCAAGCACTTGTCATTACTGCTTTGACCTAGTACTATGACCCTCCACTTAGATGGTTTACCTTTTGCGACTTCCAACTGGTGCCTACCATTGAGGAGTTTGCGCAAATCCTGAATATGCCCACAGACAAGATGATACCTTACCAACACTTGGAACGACCCATCTCCATGTTCATCCTATCTAGGATCGTGAGAGTACATGCGAGGGAGTTGAAGGACAAATTCGTTATCTTGTATGGAATGAAGGGATTTAGTCTGAGTTTCTTGGAAGGACATTTGTGTCGGTTATGTGAGAAGGAGGATTGGGAAGCCTTTATGGATGTTTTTGCTTTGACTCTATGAGATTTTGTTGTTCCCAAAGGCTGATAGTTTTGTGGATGATACTGCAATCAAAGCCTTCATCGTTTTTAAAGTCCGATCCAAAAACCCGATCATAGTGATCCTGGTTGATACATACACATCCCTTGATTCATGCCATTCAGGAAAAAGGAAGTTGGTAGTATGTTGCTTGCCTGCTTTTTTTGTTTGGCTGATCTCTCATTTTGAAGAAAGAGTGGTGGGGATTAAATGCCCTGTGGAATCAGTTAAACAAAAAAGGCTAGAGATGAAGGGAGCAGGTGGTCGAGCTTAATGTCTAGTTGGTTTAACCCAGAGGAAGATCCAGTGGCAGCCGACGTGGCAGTAGCGGTTCCATCTGATGTATCAAATGCGCCAAATTTCTTAATGTACCACCACTCATAGGCACTAAGGGTTGTATCAATTACAATCCAGTACTAGCTCAAAGGCAGTTTGGGTATCCGATTAGGGGAGCTCCTACTTTTGCTGTTTTAGAACCATTCTTGTTTCTGTATGAAGAGGGTTCAGTTATTGAGATACTATTAGGGATCTAGAGAGCCTAGGAGAATGTGGTCCTTGTGGGGAGAGACTCTAGGCCATAGGCCCTAAATGAAAAAATAGCATATCAACAATGGTTGGCAGAACGAGTCTCAGAGATTAGGTTGGTAGAACGAGTCTGAGAGATTAGGTTGTCTTTTAAACTGATTTCTCCTAATGTACAAGAGGAGGAATTAGGGCAAGTGGAAGAATCATAAGAGATAAAATAGTTGAAAAGACAAGTTGAAGAACTGAAGGGTGAAAATATCAGGCTGACTAGTAGTCTTTTTTATCTTTGTCATAGCTATGCCAGCTTAAGGAAAGAACATGAGAGGGTCATGTAAAAACAAAAATGGCAAGAAAGATACACTCTTAGGATCAGACAAGACTTGGCTACTGCTAACACCAAGGGTCCAAGAAAGGAATAAAGCTTTCTCCTCAGAGCGTTAGTAGATAAACTTGTATGATGAGGCCAAGAGAGGAAGTCACGAAGTGTTTGGAAAGCTCCAGGATCTCCAAGTTTAGATTGATGAGATGGAGTGATTGATGAGAGAATGGGAGGAAAGGGTAAGAGAGGAAACACGAGCAACGAATAGAAGCAGAGGAGAAATATGAAGTCGTGGTTGCTAAAGTGAAAGAGCACATAGAAGAGCGTTAATAGATTATTAAACACTGGAAGACATGCTTTTCCCAACTGGCGACATTGGATAATGGGGCCAATAAAGATGTTCCAAGGATGATGGTTGAAGCTGATGTGGCTTTGCGTTTCCACAAACCATCAAAGGAGGTGTAAACTTTTATAGCGCATTGCAAATGGCTGGTGGGGCTGATGATAGATATGACTGCTCGTAGCAAAGATTAGCTTCTTTGTCACTTTGGGTACTTGTAATAAAGTTGTCATTTGACAACTCACTTCCTAATATTGAATAAAACACAGACTCCTGTTAATTCTCCATGCGTGTTCCACAACTTTTATAGTTCATGGTTTAATTAGTTTGCATTTTTGTGTTCATTCTTCTTTTGCATATTTTCTCTAATTTATCTAAAACAATCAAATAATTTTTGCAATTGATTTGCATTTTCATATGTTTCCCTTTTTCTAATTCTTTTGTAAATAAGAAAACACAAAAAGACGTAATAACGGCTAAATTTCTACAACACCCATACGGAACTCGTTCGCAAAAGGATGGAAGACTGGGATGAAGCACGAGTCTATGAAAGCTAACATCAACCAATTAAAGGATCAAATGGGTTAAATCCTTGAAGCCTTAGCTGCTTTGAGAAACACTAAGGATCAAGTATTGAGAAGAATCCCTTGTTGAGTCATGCAGGTCCCTCAACTAATGCCATCATGAGGGAGGTGGGTCAAAATTTTGTAAGAAGGGTCGAAGATGTCAAGAGCTCATTAAAGGACATTTTTACATTAATTTGTCAAATGGGTTATTTCAAACCTATGTGCAAGCCAGAGGATACATGTGGGTTTCATGCTAGTATGGAGCACTAGGTTGATGAGTGTCCTGAATTCAAAAGTTTTATGTAAGATTTGATGGACCGACACATAATACAAGTCTATCATCAAGGCAAAGAGGAAGAAGTGTGTATTCAAACAAGTGAAGACCCTACTATGTCCGGACCAAAACTATTGTTATTGCGTTTTGCTAGAGATCGAATAGTGCCTAGAGAAAGACAACCTGTGGTGATACAGAGTCCATCCCCTTTTCCATATAAAAGTTATAAGGAAGTTCCATGGAAGTATGGGATCAATGTCTTGAAAAATGATTCGAGTGAACGACATGACAATAGCGCTACAAACATTGATAAGATTGTTGTGGATAATATTTTTGGGATTAGAGGAATGACAAGAAGTGGTCGCCTTTGCACCCCAACAGAGTTGCGAAATGGCAAAGGCCACGAGAAAGTTGTTGAAGAAGCAATTATGGAGAAGGCTAAAACATTTTTGAAAGGGAAAGCCTCACAAATTGATCAAGATCCTGAAGGGAAACACAACAAGGAAATTTCTGATGAAGTAGATTGCAAATTTTTGTGGTTTATACCACAAAGTAAATACAAAGTGGTTGATAAACTAAATCGCATGTCGGCTAGAATTTCATTGTTGGATTTGTTGATGCATTCCACCTCTCATCGAAAGTTGCTAATAAAGATCCTTAATGGACCTCATGTGGAACGAGATATATCCTTGGACCAATTAGAAGGGATCGTGGGTCACATAAGGGCAAATGACTACCTTACATTTACTGAAGATGAGATACCCACAAAAGAGAGAGGTTATAACAAGGTTTTGTATATATTTGCCAAGTGCATGGACTACATACTGGCAATAGTACTTATTGATAATGGCTCATCCCTGAACGTAATGCCAAAAGCCACACTGGATAAAATATCTTGTGAAGAGGCATACCTGCATCCTAGTAGAATGATCGTAAGAGCCTTTGATGGAAGCAGAAGAGAGGTTACAAGTGAAATTGAATTGCCTATACAAGTGGGACCATGTACTTTTCAAGTTATGTCCCAAGTGATGAATATATTTCCCGCTTACAGCTGTTTGCTTGGGCACCCTTGGATACATTCCAATGGTGTTGTACCCTCTACTTTGCTCCAGAAGCTCAAGTTCATAGTCAATGATAAATTAATTATAGTCTCGGGAGAAGAAGACTTGTTGGTGAGTGGACCATTGCCTACTCCCTATATTGAGACTTCTAAAGAGGCTCTAGAAACTTCTTTCCAAGCCCTGAAAATTGTGGAAACAATGTATGTTGAGCCTTTCAAGGTCAATTTGTACTTATCAAGGGCATCAGTAATGATGGTAAAATTCATATTGAAAGAAGGATATAACTACAGACATGCGTTGAGAAAAAATGCTCAAGGACTCCTACATCTGTTAGAACTAACTGAGAACAAAGGAAGACATGGACTAGGATACAAACCCATCTGGAAAAAGAAGATGATAAAAGGAAGAAAAGAAAAAAACATGGCTAGATTAAAGGGCTATGAGCTAAAGAAAGGAGGAATTGCCCTATGTGATATAGGACAAACATTCTGAAGCGCAGAATGGATTAACAATGACCAAGTGTGATGGAAGCCTCCTATGGTGTATTTGATCCTTGCGGTTTTCGAGTAACTTCTTGCTTTCTCAAGACTATGAGAGAGGCAAACATATAAGACTTTATTCATTAAGAAAGCATGCAATGATATTATGTTGATGACATTATATTTAGATCCACTAATGAAAATTTGTGTAAGTAGTTTGTAAAAACTATGCAAGGAGAATTTGAGATGTCCATGATGGGAGAACTCAACTACTTCTTAGGATTGCAAATCAAGAAATTCAAGCATGGAAACTTTCTTAGTCAGTGCAAATATTGCAAAGAATTGCTGAAGAAATTTGAGATGGAGAATTGCAAGGAGGCTACAACACCAATAACTATTAGATGTTATCTGGATGCAAATGAGAAAGGAGTTGATGTGGAGTAAACAAAATACAGAGGACTGATAGGATCACTCCTTTATCTTACTACCAACAAAAACGATATCATGTTTAGTGTGCGTTTATGCGCAAGATACCAAGCTAATCCTAAGAGTCGTATTACATGGCAGCAAAGAGAATCCTCAACTATCTCAAAGGAGCTACAGATGTTGGTCTACGGTATCGTAGTGAAGTGTCCTTAAACATAGTTGGTTACTCTGACTCAAATTTTGCAGGTTGTAAACTTGATAGAAAGAGCCCAAGTGGAACATACCACCTACTTGGATCCAAATTGATATCCTGGCATAGTAAAAAGCAAGTGTGTGTGACTTTATCAACAACAGAAGCAGAGTACATAGTTGTTGGGAGTTATTGTGCTCAAAGCTTTTGGATCAAGCAACAACTAAGTGACTTCAGTCTAACACTCTCTAAAACTCCTTTACTTTGTGACAATACCAGTGCAACATTCCAGAACAAAACACATTGAAATACGCCACCACTTCATAAGAGATCATGTGAATAATGGTGACTGCGTAATTCAATTTGTTGCTTCTAAGAAACAATTGGTTGATTTATTTACTAAGCCCCTTAATAAAGAAAGATTTAATTTTCTTATAAATGAATTGGGCATAATTGATTTTAAATGTGTAAATTAAATCAACTTATGCATTTTTGGTTCTTGGTTTAGTTTACGCAAACCTGGTATAATTAGTTGAGTCAACAAATTCAATTAACTGATGTGTTACTGCATTATACTGTAGCTAATTGAAAAACTGGTTCTGAATAAATTCTGTACAATTTATTGATCTGTGCGAGGTTGAAAATTTGCAAAGGGGTTGGTTCTGCAGCGGATAGCTCGGTCAAAGAAGAAAGTTTGAATAAGCTGAGTCATTCAATGCATGGAGTTGGCATGTGAAGAGTGAGAACGTACATAAGTGCCACCTGTCATCAATCTAATGAAGGTCAACAAGTCAAAAGTTGTTGTGAAGAATCTCTGAAGCTAAGTCACTTCTGGTTCAATTTATTATTCGCAGAATCCCAACAAACTAAAAAGCAATTTGTTGTATTGTCAATCAATGTTTATTCATGCTTTTGGCTTCTCTTGTTTTTCTTCTCATTATACACAGCATTGCCATGCATTCAAACTCACACCACATCACTGCATATTTGCATTCATAGTTGTTCTGCATTCCATAGTACACTCCCCTCTCAGTTCATACACTTCAGAAAAACACCAACTCTTCCAACCATGGCCTCCTCATCCAATCCAAAGAAGAGGACCAAGAGGGTTGTTCTAAAGAAGGTTAAACAAGTGGATAACAGTGAAACTAGCTACCTTGAAAGGTGGTTCTCAGGGAATTGAGTATTGAAGACTATTATCGTGAAGTCAACAGGAAAGCCATCATCAGTCCCAAATTTCTAACAATGAACTGGCTGAAAGAAGAGAAGCTGGATGACGTGAGAGAGTTGCTAAAGCCACAGAAGCTCAAAAGGATTCTTAATCTATTTGGGAATATTTACTTAGATTTGGTGAAAGTATTTCTCACCAACATGTGGTTTGATGATGATGTTATGTACTCCCAAGTCAAGGGAGTAAATATGGCCATAAACGACGAGGTTTAGCTTGCTGTAGCTGGATTGAGAAATGCTGGTAAAACTGTTGGCAAAGGCAACACCACTGATCTTGATCATTTTAACAAAGTATAGTTTTTCAGGACTTGCCTAAGAAATCCAAATGCTGCAATGAAAGGATATCATGTTGGAGGTCTTTCTCTGACTCCACGTATCCTTGCCTTCATAGTGATTTGGCTACTAACTCCAAGATGTTATAACCATGCCGTGTTGATAGAAGAAGATTTGATTCTGATGTACTGTGTGATGAACAAGATTAAAGGCAACTAGATCAATGTGATAAAATAGCATATCACTAAGACCAAAAAGAAGCCTGAGTATCGTATACCTTATATGGTCCTTATTTCCAATTTCATAGAATATTTCAAAGTTGATGTTGAATGAGAAGTTGTGGAGGCTGTAAAGTCTCAAAATGAGCTTATTGGTGCAACCTTGAATAAGATTGGTTTGAAGAAGGCGAATGACGATTACTGGGCTTGTAAAGCAGATGGAGAAGGAGTTGAACAACAACAATATCAAGAGGATGATGGAGCTGGAACTAGTGTTTTTGTTGCTACTGTTGGAGGATGATTTGATCCTGCACAATTTGCGTATATGACCGACAATCCTTCAGTAGAAGGAGAAGGATCTTTCTCTAGGTTTGAACAGATGATGATAAGTCCGCTGCACACCATTGAAAATGAACAAAGGAGCCACCATCAGTTTTCTGAAACATGCTTTCAGAACATTGAAGACCAAGTTGAAGATATCCAACATAAGATTTGATAGATGTTCTATGGACCAAAAGAGTAGGTCTTATCATGCATATCATAGTTGGTCTCTTCCCTTCCATTTGATGAATTAAATGGGGGAGAAGATTGCGTGTTGTGTTACATTAGGGTGTGCTTCCTATTATTATTATTATTATTATTATTATTATTATTATTATTATTATTATTATAAGGTGTGTGTTGTCTTATGTTGTATTTCTTTGTTGTTGCTGTTGTGTTTCTGCTGATTTATCCAGCTTGACTGATCCCAATTTTAGTTGTATTTGGTTTGGTTTAATCATGTTTGAAGTTTAGCTTGTATTCTCGAATGGTTTGTAATATGGTTCGTATTAATGAAATGGAACTTATGTGTTGCTTATGTTTTAATACTATTTTTTTTATGCTTTGAAGGAAGATCAAAGTATGGGGGAGCCATCAGATGGTTCTAGTTTGAGCTGATCTGAACTAGTTTGGAAAAACTGTAGAAAAATAATCGATTGTTTTTCCAATTCAATTAGTTTAATTTTTTTTTCTGAACCTGTTGTGCTTACAAATTGTTAATCAATTGTTGTTAGATTTCAATTAGTGCAAAAATATACTAATGCAGTTTGTGCAGGTTTGGTTGGTGCAACTCAACACACTTGATTGCCTTCATCAAATTGGGAGAGATTGTTAGCACCAAGGCTTGCTAAGTGATTTGATGAAGTGAATATCGATCAAAGCTTGCTAAGTGGATTGCTTGAAGCCATCATGGACCATGATGGGAGTTTTGGTCTAGAACTTAGGTTGGGTGTGTGTGAGTGGGTTTTGGTTCAAAACCATGAGTTGCATGATATATCACTTAAGAAAAGCTCCATAAATTCAATATGTTTTACAAATAGATAATTGAATCTAAAATGAGTTTAATAGAGTTTGAAAAACATATTTTGAGAGTAGATTCAGTTAACTGTTTTTCATAAATTAATTTCCTGGATTTTTTTTTCTCTGTTACAGAAAAATCAATTGATTGAAATTTCTAAATCAATCGATTGAGTTTTGACTATTTTTAAACCAGTTTGGCTATATAAGGGCAGTGAGCATTTTCTGATTTACTTAAGATATTCGGTTGATTTTTTATTTTTTTTTTGAAAAATTCTAGGTGAGAAAGATGTGCCCTTACTATGTGAACTTAGTCTACATTGATTTTCAATAAACAAAACCTCAAGAACTTGGATCTTGGAGCTTTGCTTTGGGTGAGTTTCTTACATTCCCGGTTCTACACCAGAGCTAAGTCTTCTACACTAATTTTCATCTGTTTGTAATTTGTTCTTTGTGTAGAAGCATTGTTGTTTACATTGTTATTGTATTGCAAGTGATTTGGTTGCAAATTACATAAGGTTTGTGATTTGTAATTGTGAGTTTGGTTCCCATATTGCATAGGGTTTGTAATTTGGGTTTGTGCAGTAGGGTTCTGCATTATTTTACAGCTGTTGTGGGGTGTAGTGAGTTATGTGCTGCAGGGTGCAGTGGATGTAGCCCATGAGAAGGGTGAACCAATATAAATCTTGGTGTTCTTGATCTCTCTTTCCCTCATCTTGATCGCTTTTCAATTCTGCTGTCATATTTTCAATTAATTGTTCATTGTGTTCAATCAATTGTTCATAACTCATGTTGTTGTTTTGCTACTTCATCAACTGATTGATTTGCTCACTTAATTGATTGTTGTCTGTTCTTGGTTCCTGTGTGCTATTTTCATTTGATCAATTAATTGGTATTCTGAAAACTCGCTTTCATTAAGGAATTCCAATTTACTATTTTCCATGTTGAATCAATTGTTTTCTCTGCTTATGATATATTTGTGTTCTCTAGAATTAATTAATCTATTTGTTAAAATTGATTGGTTTCTGTTCTTGAATTCAACTGACTCTTAATTAATTGTTTCTGTTGTTTATCTGATTGTTTCTGGGTAGTGTTGTACTACGTTCTTTATTCAACTAACTGCATCTGTGCTTGAATAATTTGTTATCTATTTTTACTGATTGTAGTGCGATATTCAATTAATTGTTTCTGGCATTCACTTAACTGTTTCTAGACTAATCTGGATTGTGAGCTGATTTCAATTTATTGCTTCCATATTTCAATCTATTGATCTTTGCGGTTTACAATTTTGTGTGATTATTCAATTGATTACTCGTAAACTGGAATTTATTGACTTTTGTTGTGCACTTCAAAATCACACTTTTGATTGTTTCAATTAAGAGCTTTCATTCTATACCTTATTACCTTCCATTTTTGTGAAAATTTTTGAAAGTTCAATTCCCCCTCCCCTCCCTCTTGAACTCGGTCTAAACTTGTTTTCAGTTTGTATTAAAGAGATTTTGAACATCTCTTTTTGACTGTTGAGAGCTTTTAAACTCAAATAGTTTCATCTTATTCAATCTCATGACTACATAAAGGTGTATTAAATGTGCTCCATGTAACATTAAATGTTAATTTCCTCTTCAAGCAATGTCCTGATAATTGGAAATACTTTCTTTACTTAAAATGAAGTAAAAGCAAAGACCATACAAAGCAAATAACTAGACCAAAGTTGACGTAAGCTTGTGTTAGAATGGTTGTTGAAACAAAATAACTTTAACTTGTATCCCATGTAATTTTATTTTAGACTTGTGCATTGCACAAACCGTTTAGGTAGATAAAAGATGGAAACATTCCCTACAATATGTAAGCAGTGTTATCGATATCAGATAACAGAAAATATCAGGGAACCCAAAAATCATTTATAACTTTATAATGAAATCCATAACGAGTTAAGGCAGAAGCATTGCGGTAAAAAAAATATAATACATACATATAAATATTTAAAAATTATAGAAATATAATTATACTGCAAAAATAATGGAAGAGACAATCTTAACTGATAATATTATTATGTCTAAAACATAAAATAAGAACAAAACATAAGATAAATGTCTTAAATTTTTAACTATCCGACTCTTCTTCAATGTCAGCATAATTCTCTTCCATATTATCTAATGAGGCATATCCCTCCTCCTCTTCTCCTTTTGAGAAACTTTTGTCAGAGTTAAGTAATTTTTCAAACTCATAATCAGAGCTATCATGCAATTCATTCTAAACCCCAATTTGAATATTCTCTTTGTCCTTCCTTGTTGAGGTTGAGGTTGCACCTGGACCTTTTTCAGAATCATGGGAAGATCCAATAACAATACCACCACTTGATGGTTGCTTTCTTTTACTGGCTACTTGTCTCCTTGTATAAGTTATTAGTTCTCCAAGACCTGAATCTTAATAAACGGGCCCAATTCAGAGTGGGATCATCAGCAAAAGCCAACTCATTTCCCACCTCTTGATTATCATTATCATCATCCACTTGCCCCACTAACCACTCATTACACTCATCAATTTTATTCAGTACAATAGGGTCTATTTCATACCTAATATTGTATCTTTGAGCAAGTTGTTGGTTATACTTTATGTAAACCAAATCATGCAACCTTTTGTGCTCCAACATATTCCCTTTTTTAGAATGAATCTGCATTGTGAATAAGCAAAACATGAATTAATTTCTTTCTACATTCTACAAAAAAGATAATGAAATAAGCCATGTTATAAACAATGATTATTACTTTCTCAAATATGCTCAAATTGCATTCATATGCAGATGAACTATATGTCAAACTTAGAATCTTGATTGCTAACTTTTATAACTTGGAGTGTGGCCATAGTTCTTCCACCATTAAGCTATACAAAATGCAAAGAAAGTAACTTAGAACGTAACTATTATATGATATAAGTTATATCCTAATACAATTTAGAAAGTGTTTTAAGTGTCTCACCTGGGGTCGTGGTCTTCCTTGATTATTTGGCAAAGTCATCACCAAAGAGTCCACTTCCACTTTTATATAGAGGCAACTCAATTAAATTTTTTTGTTGCACATCTTTAGTTGGCACCAATCTCTTGATGCAAGCATACAATCCATTTGTAACTTCCAAATCATAATCCACTTCCGTGTTGGAATAATATAACTCTAGGTTCAAAAAGTGACCTGCAGCAGGCAAGGGGTGATGAAGTTGGCATGTCCATCTATTATCAATGATTGTAAATATATCCTTGTATTTGCTTTCATTGTTATTGAAGAACTTCATTATTGTTTCCTTGACTTTCTCCATTGTTTTGTATATATAGCCCATAGCTACTTTTCTTTCCCCATCGACCAAACGAAGTATATGAACAAGAGGAGCCATAACTTTGAGAAGAAATACAACATGATTCCAAAATGAAGGCATAAGAACAATTTTTGTAACTTCCTTCCCCTTAGATTCTTTAGACAACTTGTTGTTGCTCCATTCATTTGAATTCAACATCTTTCTCAAATTTCCCTTCTCTTGGTGCAACCTTTGTAATGATAAATAAGAGGTAGCAAACCTTGTAGCTGCGTGTCTTACCAATTTCCTTTTATTTGTAAATTGTCGCAACAAACTTAAGGTACTAGAATGACTATATATAAAGCCAACAATACTAACTCCTCTTTGAATTGTCTTTTTTATTAAAGGAAGCTTTATAATGTCTTCAAGCATCAAATCTATACAATGGGCGCACAAGGAGTCCAATAGAGATGGGGTATTTTCTCTTCCAATAATTTACCATCCAACACATAATTGCTTCCATTATCTGTGATAACTTAGACAACATTTTCTTTTCCAATCTCATCCACAAGGCTATCAAGCATCTCAAACAACTTTTCTCCTGTCTTCACAAATTTAGAACCATCAATAGACTTGAAAAACATTGTCCCTGCAGGGGAACTCACCGACAAGTTAATCAAACATCGTTACTTCTGATTAGTCCATGCATATGACATAATAGAACAACCATGTTTGCTCCATTGCAATTTATGATCTTTCAATAACTTATCAGTGTACTCAACTTCCTTGTTGAGTAGTAGAACTTTAATTTCATGATAAGTAAGAGCTAGAACATTACGTCCATAAGCACCTAATCATCGATCATCTTGAAAACTCTTCAATCCTACAAGATTGAATGACAAGCCTGCTTGGTACCAAAACCAAGTCATATACTGATAATTGATGCCTTCAAATTTTTATCACATGCTTCTTTAGTACTAGCTTGCCTTAGCTATTCTTTTTTTTTTTTTTTTTTTTCTCTTCTCTATTGTAGCACTTGGATTTCTACAAAACATATCCATTGGTCCTTTTACTCCACCATATTTCTCCCCTTGCCATTACTAGCTGTGGAAATTTCAATTTCATCTTCAGTCTCATTATTATCATTCGTTGTCGGATTGATGGAAGATGTTGTTGCTTTTTCTTTAAATAATTTCCAAAGCTCTTCTCTCACATTTTGTAGAGTTTTTTGTGCAAGGAGCAACGTTGCCCTTCTTTGCCATCAAATGTTCTTTAGCCCTTGTAATTCCTTCCTTCATAACTTTCCTACAGTAAATACACACAATTGTATTTAGGTTGGATTCATCTATAGGATGACAATGTTTCCAACTTGGATCAGTTTTGTGGGATGCTCTTGAGGTCTCTTGATCATTAGTTGTTGTTATTGCTTAAAATTAGTTACATTTTTAAAAAATAATTAAAGTATAAAGAAAAAAACATTAAAAAAACAAAAACATTTGAAATCACCAGCAATGGCAGCAGCAGAAGATGGCAGCAGGCAGCGATGGCAATCGACAGTTGTGGTTGGCGGTGTCAGTAGTGTAAAAAATAGGTTGGACTGAGTTCAAGAGGGGGATGAATTGAATTTTGAAAAATTTCATAAAACTGGAAAGTGATTTAAGAATGAGAATGAATTATCTGTATAAAATCAATTAAATGCACAGTTCTTGACTGTCCAGTAAATAGATGCTCAGAATACAATTGATTGAATCAAAATGTATCAGAAGATATATACAGCAGAAGTACTACAAATTCAATCAAACAATTTACTGAATTCTCCAAGAATCAGAATACAATCAATAAGATGATTAGATTTTAATCCAGTTAATTGAAATGATAATAGCAGTTGAATAATATCTATCAAGAAGAGTAGGGAGAAAAGCAAGAACACAAAATTTTAATCCTGGTTCACCCTTCCACAAGGGCTACGTCCAGTCCTTTGCCAAACCAATAAAGATTTCCACTAAAATAATCCAAGATCAGTTTTACACCCTTGCTTCCAGCAAGTTACACACTACTTCCCGCAGTACCTACTGCTCCCAGCAGTAAACCCGTAACACTGAACCCTTCAGCTGGTGTTACATCAGTACAGAAACCCACTACACTGCCCAATTACACTCTAGTAATTGAATACAATAAGAACATAATACAGTTCAAGTCAATCAACCACACTATACACAATACAAAATGGATTGAGATCAAGTGTGGAAGACTTAGCTCTGGTCCAGAACCAAAACAGTTGATCCTCACTCAAGTAGTGCTCCAAGACTCACGATCTTTATGATTTCTTGTGTGTAAATCAATTTGAAAACAGTTTGCACAAAAAGGGCACTTATGATCTCTTAGGAATTCTCAAAAGTATATTTCAGAAATCTCAAAAATTATGAAAATGATATAGACAATTCCTTTTTATAGTCAATTCTAATTTAAAACAGCTTAGTTGTCACTGGTGCAATTAATTGAACAAACCATTCAATCGATTGGATTGACCGTTAGTTGACTTGGTCAAAGATTTTAATAGTAACAAAAATAATTGTCACATTCAATCGATTGTTTTAAAAATTCAATTGATTGAAAAATCTTTTTCAACAAAAATCAGTTTAGGTTCTTTTTCTCAAAACCATGTTAATATTGATAAAACCATTTTTTTGAAACACATGAATCTTGAGCCTCTTCAAGAGTGATGATCAATATCACTAATGGTTGAGTACCAAGCTCACAAACACATCTACCCAAGCTTAGGGACCTATGACCGAAACCACAACAACTTCAAGTGGCTCAAGCATATCTTATCTTGATCACATCTGGTCTAGTAGGCTCCAGCAGGTCTTCCAATCAACCCATGCTTGGCGTAGTCTAACACTCCATCAAGCTATACTCTTTATTGTCTTCATCAAATCACATGCTTAGCTATGGTGCTAACAGGTAGTGGCAAGTGGTGGACAACAGGCAACGGTGGCAGTGGTGAGTGACAAAAGAGATAAAAAAAATTGTGAACAGTAGGTTAAATTATATAATATTTAATTGGGTCGGGTAGGACTCGATTCACTTGAAAAGTTAAGGATTACAACTATTGGTGCTAGGTTAAACTAGGTTAAAATTATTGTTGCTATGTTAACTTAATTGGGTCAGGTAAGACCCAATTCACTATAAACTATCACTTTAAATTATGGTTGCCCCTAGCCAACTCCACGTCTGTTGTGCCTTCGCACACGCAGCATGCGCTGCTGCACCTCCACCGCTTTTTCTACCTTTTCTGATCCACCGTGCCATTATGTGATTCGAAAAAAGGCCACCACGGGCTGTCACGGGAAACCCGCTTTGTCACTGTCATGTGGTGGCAGCTGACTGTAAAACGACCACTGCTTTTCGTGATGGTGCCACTATAACAGAGGTTCGATAACACTGATAGTAAGCTTTAATAATATTTTTGTTAGGTACAATGTAATGATGAATATTTTACTTATCAAATGAAGTCAAAATTGTAAAGCGTTGTATCGTTTGTCAGATGAAATACTTACCATTTACGTTATTTGCTTGTTTTCATAATTCAGAAAAAAAAACTTCTTTATATTTCTTACTTTGTTGTTAGAAGCACTTAATTCAAACTATAGGGTTGTTGGACTTTTGCTTTAACAATTTTCTCCTTTTTTGCGGTGCTTAAAATAATTAAGTTTAAACATGAGATTTTCATAATGGAACAACAACATATTCAGTTTTTACAAATATTTTTATCACGAACAAACTTTTAGAAAAAATGTCATAAAGTATAAGTTTATAGGTAGTCAAACTTTACATGACATTAAACCTTCATTATTCAAATCATATAAGCAAGTTATAAAGTTTAATCGAGTGGATACATGTTAAAGTGGGTTTGAAAAGATGAAAAAAAAATTAATGTTTAACTTTCATTTCTTAATAGAATATTTATATATACTACAAAAGAGTATATATTAATAAAATATTTTTCATTCAATAGTTTTATTGTTATAACATGCACTATCTTTTGCTCTCATATCACTCATATGATCATAACAGGTCATAACAACAAGTAATGGTGAGCTAATTATCCATCACACAGATTATAAAATATATATATATATATATATATATATATATATATATATATATATATATATATATATATATATATATATATATATATGTATATGTCTTTGCACACAACATGTATATAATTTATTAATTACATTATGTATAACAACATACATACGTATTAACATGATCATCAAAGAATATAACAAACCATACATCTAGTTATATTCTTTCATTCTCAATTAAGATTAAGGTATTCCTCAACACTAATCCCAATAAAAAGCTTTACCAAAAACATTGTTAACAAGGTATCGCAATCCTTAGTCCAATGTATAATGTAACTATCAAATGTCTTTTAGAAGACTGAAATTCATATTAAGTATCCTTCTAGGGATTAACACTTTTCCTAAGCTAGAAAACTTCATGAATTGACCTATCAAAGCCTGATGTACGAACCTCATTAAGCCTCTCATCACCGGGTGTCTTAATCTACGTGGTTAGATCATTAGCGAAACTAAAATTTATCTTTTACATAATTGACTAACATGCTTAATATCGTCACCTAAGGCATTGTATCGTCCTAGGTATTCCATACATAGTTTATCATCATAAAAGGGTGCTCATACTCACAAGGAGCCACCCCTAAAAGATCACATATCATAAATATACCATATATACATATATATATATATATATATATATATATATATACACACACACACACACATATATATATATATATATATATATACAAACACATACACATTCACTTGAGTGGTTGTTGTTTCACTGATCATTGGTTGAGCATCCTATGAACGCTTCAGTGATGTGAATGTGTTGTATCTTCTAACAATATCAAAGTTATTGTCACCTCATTATTGATATTTAAATAAAGTAACATTACTTGAGTACTCTCTTCGTGGTTATATGACTCTTTAAAAATCTTATTCACATCGATATCACCTTAATTAAGCGACTAATATATTAATAAAATACAGTAAATACATTTATTTTGAACATCACTTTGAGCAATGAAATTCTCTTAAGTTATACTCAACTCAAAAACACTAATTCTAAAAAAAAAATACAATATTTTACCTTATAAAAACACATTCTAATTTATCTTAAACAACAACTTTACAATTATTTATACTTTATCACATCATCAATCTCACTTAGTATTTTCTTCCAAATTATATTTATATATATATATATATATATATATATATATATATATTAATATTATTTT
>Ga0209700_105936_pt1 | contig 19778 bp, 8 predicted proteins | sample SiratroredBW_FD_187528 | JGI IMG/M metagenome (GOLD analysis project Ga0209700, IMG submission 187528) | Root nodule microbial communities of legume samples collected from California, USA - Siratro red BW (SPAdes) (version 2) | ecosystem: Host-associated > Plants > Roots > Nodule | place: USA...
TTTTTTTTTTTTTTTTTTTTTTTTTTTTTTTTTTTTTTTTTTTTTTTTTTTTTTTTTTTTTTTTTTAACTTTTGTTCATGTATTTTCGTCAAAACATTTGGAATTACTATACCAATTTTATTTTATTCTAGTAGGTTATTTTTACTTACTTTTATATAAATTAACAATTTGATGTATAACAAAGCTTCAAAGTTTAGAAAATTAAACAAATTTTCATCAAAATATAATGGTTTAACAAGTAAATTAGATAATCAACAAAACCCTACCACTTTATTTATAGAGAGTAGGTTTGGGTTTATTTTTTATCAGTGAAAAAAAAATATTAAATGAGACTACTTGACTACTTTAACCCTTTTATAAGCATTGTAAAAAAAACGAAATAGGAAAATCTAATGCCTTCGAGATATTATCTATAATTGTGTTAACAAACCTTCAAAACTATTTCAATAAAGAAGTCATCATAAAATCAAAATATTCTACAGAAATACATGTTAAGAGAAAATTAAATTCGAAATGTAAGAGAAATTTAATAATCATCCTCAACCATGTAAACCTAACCATATATATTTACAATATATATCAAAACCTAATATTAGAGCGATAAATGTTAGAATTTATAGTTGAATTCAAGTTCAACACTTCTTCTAATTTGAGAGTTGAGTAAAAAAACAATAATTTTACCATCCTTCTAATAATTTTTTAAAGGTATAAAAGAAGTGGGAATTTGAAAACAGTAGTGCACAAACATAATATTACATTGTCTAAATTACATTAATGATTTGTTTAAGTGTAATGATAAATAACATAGATTTTTTTATGAATACGTTTACCACACTATATCAATAATAATAATAATAATAATAATAATAATTATTATTATTATTATTATTATTATTTTTATTATTATTATATATAAAAGAATCAATATAATATATACATACTATATTAATTCAGGCAGTGACCGACTTATTATGTTACATATTATATCAATTATTTATTTATATAATGATTAGTTTAACATATTTGTCTCAAACAGCTTTCTCCAATGACAACCATTCTGTTCCAAACATGTAGCATTTCTTTTTGTCTCTCTTACCTCGTGCAAACCCACATGCATCAAATGTCCACAAATTAATGGTCAGAGATTTAAATAAATTAACATAACAAATTAAGAGAAGTGAACAAAAATGTTATTAAGAAGAATATTTGGAGCAAGTTTGATAAAATTTGATTCCAACAATATTTATTATTGATATTTCCTTTTACTTTTTAACGTCTTCTTAAATGTTTTATTTACATCTTATCTTGATCTTAATATCTTTAAATATTCAAATATAAATATTGTGACTATTTACGTTAATATTATAAATATTAGTCATAATTATAAATAATTTAAAAAATATTTATGACATCACATAAATTATTTTTTAAGCTTTAAGTATAGAGTCATTCCATGAAATTCATTAAAAAAAAAATAAAATAACATGGGTAGACCAAATTCATAAAAAGAAAAAAACAAAGTAAATAATCAAACCAACCCACAAGGTTAATAGAGAAAATAAAAGAACAAAACTAAGAGAAATCAACATAGGAGTAAAAAAAAAAAGTCTATCTCTTATTTTAAAAAACAAAACAACAAAAGAAATAAAATCAAACTGAGGTGCACAAACCCCTTTATCATTTCTTCTTTGTAGTACCTACTTTAATAGTTTTGTCAGTAGTCTTGGAAGCACCCTTCATTGGTCTCCCAAGTTTCTTATAAGTTTTAACACATCTTTCTAACTCATTCGGATCACTAGAGGAACTATGTTATACTAGATAGACCCAATACTTAAAAGTCAACTTACACTCCTTCTTGAACTTAGAAGAAAGTACCCGAGTAACTTACATCCCTCTAACATCTGGCTGTAGTCCTACATGATATGAATGGTGAGCAGTTAATTGCAAAGAAGAAAGCTAAAACAAAACTCTTGGACTTCCAAACCAACGACAACTGTGACATCAAGCTCATCCTAAGAGAACCATGAGAAACTATTTCAATGGTTTTTCCAGCCGCTATAAAAGCACTTTTAGGTGGTCTACCTGGCCTACGGGGTGATTAGACCAAATCATTATGACCATCAGAGTCTGAGTTAAAACAAAATATGCGCCCACCTCTTAGAAACAAAACTCTGTATAACAACACCCTATAAGGAATTCTGTTTAGAAACAACATGTTTAGAATTATTGTTATCTATCACTGGAACATCATAATGGAAGAGACCATGGGGAGATTAGAATCCACAATATTCACATTTTTATGCTTCTCCTAAGATGAGTTTTATCTAGAACAAGCAATTTAGAAAAAATAATTTAAAATAGGCAAATTAGACGGACGAGTCAAGTCACTCTTAAGAAAAACATATTGTATCTGCTAAACATTTTGAACTAGAAATGCCTGCTGAGAATCGTCAACACGGCTTGACATCTCTTCTAAACTATCTTTCTAACAAAAAGACATTATTAGAAGCAAGAACATCACCTCCTAAAAAGAATATAGTTTAGAATCATAACCAACATCAATATTGACAACATTAACAGCTTGAAGATTCACATTTTCTTCCCTTATCTCGAAGTTGGAGTTACGAATATAACATTTTTTAGCTTCACTTGTTGATCAAACCTATCACTTTGAGAAAAATACCAATCATTTTACAAAATAGCAAAAAGGTAGAAGTCGTTCATACTTCACACCAGCCACAAAGGCAAAGTCTAGACGTTCCACCAAAAGCTAATGTGACAGAGAAGAAAGTATATCTGCATCAACAAGCACTCGAACATCAAAACAAAGGATTTTTTTATAGTACAATCATTTAACGCAAGAGCGGTACCAACCCCTATAGAAAAAATAACACAGAATTGTCGCCATGAATTTTGACTTAACATTGTGTCTTAATAAGCTTTATAATTGCTAAAACAAAATTTTTAGTAGACAAAAACTCACAAAAATCCTAAAAAGAGATTCCCTTATATGAAAATAGGAACTTTCCTCTTATTTTCATATATTATTTTGTTTCCTTATTTGACCTATACGCAGAAAAGTGAACAATAAAATGAAAATCAATCAACTTCGATAAAATTTTAATACTCTTTCCATTTATCCAAAAAAACTCAAACCTATCAATAAAAATCTTTATTTCCAAAATAAAGATATTGTTACGACATTATTTAGAAGAACTTCTATAAAAAAAGCTTACATAAATGCACACATGTAACACATTCCTAGCCATGCACAACACTCATATGTAAATAATCCAAGAAAAAAAGAAGAAAACTTTCTTTAAACAACAATTTAATCAGTAATTATTGTTCTTTTCTCATTGTTAGCTTTTTTAATACTAATTTGGATCTTGAAAAGATTCAACAATTAACTAAAAAATTAAAGAAGATAAATTTTAGAAAGATGACGATTTTTATCTTACATTATGAGAAAAGGTAATAAAGAAATTGTGAGAAAAAATGAAAAAAAAAATACAATGAAAAATTATGTTTCTTCCAGAGAAATTAAATAAAACAATAAAAGAAATCATTGTAAAAAATAATAAATGAATTTGTTTAATGTTAAGGGTATGTTTACAAAATTACTATTGACAAAGACATGAGAGAGTAATTTTGAAAAATATAAACTTTTCACGTTTTTTGATATTTTTAATTATCATGTTTAAGTGAAAATAAAACATTTGAATCGAATAAAAAAAACAGCATTTTTATAAAAAATAATACTTTTTTTTAGTCATCTATCTGTATCAGTTATTTTTTACTTTGAGTTTGCCGTGAAACAGACGGAACCTGAGAAAAAATAGTTCTGTAAAGATCACAACGTCTACATTCATGGAATATTTCCCTGTACCAAAATTGGAAGGGAGGGACAAAACAACAGCGAATAAATTGGGGTTAAATAACTAGTTAAACTAATTAACATAAACATAATTAGTTTATTAAATCACACAATTTATTTATCCATATACATAAACATCCCTGATTTTACCGCAGTGAATTCCGCAGCAATAACTCTCAGCCAATCACCATCTTCCACGTCATCAACCCTTCCGCGTTTCCTATATAAACCTCGCCCATTGCTCCCTCCTCCCTTCAAATTCGCCTCTTCTCTCTCAACCTCAATTTCTTTTCTCCCAAACAACACTTTATTAGGGCCCGGTCGTGCATTACCTGAGCATCGCCGGAAAATCTCGCCGACGAAAAAAATGACGGGATACCTTGCTGCAAGGCTCGTCTTTCGTCGACCGACGCCGGCTAGCCGATTACTCCTCCGCCGGGAAGTCTCGCTGCCGGCGGCTGAAAGGACCAAAGACGCGGCAGCACCGACAAAGGAACTGCCGGCGTTCGACTACTCTCCCTCGGCGTACTCCGGTCCCTCCAGCGACGAGATCCTCGCGAAACGCAGGGAGTATCTCAGCCCTTCGATCCTCCACTCGTACAAAACTCCGGTGAGGACGCGCCGCACCGGATCATCTCGTTAACTGTGTATTAATTTTTCCGTTACGCAAGTGTAACTAAAATAACTAACTAACTAACTTGATAATTGGGGTGTGATCGTGTGTGGGAGGTTGCAGCTTAACGTGGTGGAGGGGAAGAGGCAATATCTGTTCGATGATAAGGGAAGGAGGTACGTGGACGCGTTCGGAGGTATTGCTACGGTCTGCTGCGGGCATTGCCACCCCGATGTGGTCGCAGCCATCGTCGAACAAACGAAGCGCTTGCAGCATTCCACGGTTCTCTACTTGAATCACGCCATAGCAGATTTTGCTCAGGCTTTGGCTTCTAAGCTTCCCGGTAATCTTAAGGTGAATATCATGATAATCTTAATCAAACCATGATTTTGCAATTTTGCAAAACTCCTTTTTAAATGTAAAAATTACTTAAGATATAGTAATCAATTAAGTCATAAAAAAAAAATATGAAGTAAGATAATTCAAATACTAATACAAGCGTTATGACAAACAAATTTTTAGTAATTACTACTGGTGACAATATTTGAACAATTAATCTTGTATTAACATTTTATGAAAAATCGTGACCACGAATTTTTGTACGGATAGAATGATTTATAAGTATGCTACAGTAACAATAAAATTTGTTGCCATAATTTGCTAAGAAAAAATATATACTACATAAAATCAGATAATATGGTAGAAAATTCTATACTAAAATAAAGTCATATTTTGATCATGGGATGGAGCAAACATAGAGTACGACAAGTAATGTTAAAGTATTTTATTTGTAAATTTCTATGCTAATATCATGGGACTAGGGTGAGGAAGTGGGTTCGTTGATTTATATGATAATGACTTAATTTTTGTGTGTCTTGTCAAGCCACACATAACAAAAACTCTCCGTTATCTGTTACTTTAATGGAGAAAAAACTACTTTTTTTTTTTTTTTCCGATTTAGGCCAAAAATAAAACATACAGTTATTGCATCTCTCAAAAATAAAATATACAATTATTGCATCACTCAAATTCTTTCTTTTATCATCCATATTCTCTCTACTGTATCAATTGGATTTTTAAAATATATTTATACCTGTGAGTATATCAGATTTATTGATACTCCCATGATAACTAAATTCTTTCATCAACTTCCCTCTTTATTTTACTATTCTAATATTTTCTTTCATTTTTTATCTTAAAAAATAATAGTTAAATTAGGATAAGATTTGTATAATTAAAACTAATTATCATGATTTTATTATGACGGTGTTAAAGCAGCAATATATAGACTAATAGTTTAATGACTTAATTTAACTATTTAATAACAATTATTTTTATAAAGAAACGACAAAAAGGAGTGATCGTATACAGATGAGAAATAATCATAGAAAATAGATAATAGCAAATTTTAATTTTTCTTTTCTTCGGATGAGAAAAATTAAGTTGTCTATTTTATGTGCAGGTGGCGTTTTTTACAAATTCTGGAACGGAAGCAAACGAATTAGCGATTCTGATGGCAAGAATGTACACTGGCTCCCATGACATCATATCTCTAAGGAATTCTTACCACGGAAATGGTGGTGGAACAATGGGGGCCACAGCTCAAAGCATCTGGAAATTTAATCTTGTGCAGGTTTCTATTTCCTCTCCTTTTCAGTTTTATACATGTTTATCAATCAATAATCTGTTAACAAAATACCTTCTACGTCAGCTGATAAAGGTGTTTTAACCTTACTAATAATATCAAATTTGATTCTTGAAGATATAATTACATTTAATCAAAGGGACTGCAAGACATGATTGAATTGGTATAAGACTAATGAGTTTAACTACTGACTAATTATGATAATTAAGTACCTGAAAAAAAAAAGTTAAATGGCTTGTAATAATCTTATACAATTTAAATAAAATTAGTTCCCCAGAAAATAGTCATGGACTCTTAAAAAGACTACGACCCATGCTAAATTGCCAGCACAACTCAATTAATTAACAAAGAACAAAACAGGGTCCAAAACAAAACCAGGTCATAGGTACACTTGGAACGAAGTTGACCTAGGTAATAATGGACTGTACATTTCCACATGAAAGAAAGGAAAAGATAACTTCTTTATTTTTATTGAATTTAACAAGATTTTAAGACAAAAGAAATAAAATTATAAAGTAGCATAAAGCTACGTAACCCTCTTACTATAAAAACAAAAACTGTCATCTATTTCTTATATTTTTCTAAAACTCAACTCTCACAACTGTACTTTCACTATGTGCTGATAAAAAAAAAATATACATACGTATGTCATAGCAACGGACTTTGCTCTCCCTGAAAGCAACGTTCATTATTGATAGTATTTGGAACACACTTTCCTGTGGAAACTAGTAGTTGCGGATTAGTACTAAAGTGCCGTGACGATTATTTCTCGTGATAATGAAAGCATGGACCCCTTTACGCAAATTATATTACAATTACGTGGTGCATTGTTCGTTCCTAATTATTAGTATATATAAATATATCCTTTCCAAGAAGTAATTTATTTCTTGTTATGGGAAAATACCATTTTCTTTGTTGCGAATTGCCATGTGAGTTCACATGCAAATGCAATACCCTCCAGGCTGGAGTGTTCTCCTTTTGTATTCTGCGTTGTGTAGTTTTTTTAGTTTACTTAATTTGTTCCGTGCCACTTCCAACTTAGGATTACATTTGATACACATAATGAATTGATATGGTACTCAGTTCTGTTATTTATTATGTTTTAAAAGTATAAAACTTTCATCCATTCACAGTATGACAAGTAAAGTTACTGCTTCAAAATTTACATCTATTATTGATTGATATGATAGTATCAAAATTTTATATTAACAATTGATTTTTTTTTTAATATTTATGTTTAGTTTTCTTCTATTTCCAAAAGATATAAAGTATAAAATAAAAATGTCACGTTCCATCTAACCTGTCTAACAAAATGCTACCTAACTTTTCAGCAGATATTTTTAATGGAAAATAGAGTTTGCCTAACATGTTTTGTTTTTCTGCTTTTTTTTTTTGCCAACAGAGTGGTGTTCATCATGCAGTAAATCCAGACCCTTATAGAGGTATTTTCGGTTCTGATGGAGAGAAGTATGTAAGAGATGTTCAAGAAATCATCAATTTCGGAACTACTGGAAATGTTGCTGCCTTCATATCTGAAGCTATACAGGTATCTAGTTAAAGCATAGACGAATCTAGGTATGAAACAATTTGATTTAGCAATATTCACATTGCATAACATGTTTTCTTCAGAACAAGTATTCTAAATTAGGTTTTCTTTCCTTAGTTTGTTCTCTCTAAAACATTTCATTTATAAAATTTAAAAGAATTAACTTCCACGAAGAACCTCTTTCACTGTCTTTTATCTAATAAATAAGATTGTATTGTTAGCATTTCTCAAATTTGGATGAACAAGGACATTTGTTGATGTGGTGTTGTTAACGATAGGGAGTAGGAGGCATCGTTGAAATGGCTCCTGGTTACTTACCCGCTGTGTACGACATTGTTAGAAAAGCTGGAGGTCTTTGTATTGCCGACGAAGTTCAATGCGGCGTTGCTCGCACTGGTAGCCATTTCTGGGGATTTGAATCCCATGGTGTTGTACCTGACATAGTAACAATAGCAAAGGTAAAAAGAGCAATTCTTACATTAGTCCTTATAGATGCAAGTTACAACTACCAAAACTTTAAGATACTATTAACATAGAAACACTTAATTGAATGTTTTACGTGTTTCTGAATTTTGGTTTTTTGGGCAGAGCATCGGAAACGGCATTCCTCTTGGTGCTGTGGTGACTACTCCTGAGATTGCGAAGGCCTTGACTCGCCGAAATTACTTCAACACTTTCGGTGGGAATCCTGTTTGCACAGCTGCAGGATTGGCTGTTTTAAGAGTGATAGAGAAAGAGAAGCTTCAAGAAAATGCACTTGAAGTGGGTTCCTATTTGAAAGAGAGGCTCAACACACTCAAGGACAAATATGAACGTAATCTTTCTTCACTCCTTAATCCTTGTCCATTCTAGATTAGTGCATATGCATTGCTTTATATAAGTCTTAAATTTTAATTTTTGAAATGGTATTAGAACTTATGCTAATAAGATTGTTAGGCTTATCGCATCACCTGTTATCGCACCATTTTTAAACTTATCAGGTTATCCGTTATGAGATCATCCTTAAACAATATAATCTCTCTCAACCGGTTTTGTAAGGTTGGGTTATTAAGATTATGTTTCTAAACAAAGTTGTTGGTTTTCTTGTGAAGTAATCGGTGATGTGAGAGGACAAGGCATGTTGCTTGGAGTGGAACTTGTCACTGATCGCCAACTTAAAACACCAGCACCAAATGAAACACTGCATGTAATGGAACAAATGAAAGGTAAAATTTCAACCCCTTCTGGTTCCAACAATATTTTCGGTTGAGTTACCTAGTCTATATAAACTCCTGCTGTTACCACAGAACTAGGAGTGCTAATTGGAAAGGGTGGCTATTATGGAAACGTATTCAGAATTACACCTCCCTTATGTTTCACCAAAGAAGATGCAGGTTGCTCTTAGCCTCAAACCCTCTCTTCTGTTAACATCAATTAATAGTCCTACATAGCGTCTGTGTTTGAGTTTTTGCTTTGTTTTGTTGGTGCAGATTTCCTCGTGGATGCGATGGACTACTCATTTTCCAGAATGTGAAGCTTAAATATGATCCAAAGTGTAAATAAATGTCCATTTTGTATCCTCAAGTTAAAGTAATCTGTATTAGAAAACGTTTGGTTCCGCAAATCTAGTAGTTACAGAGTTGTGGTGAGATCGAACGTCAAAATAACTGTTTCTCTGGAACCAAAAACAAAAGTACACCATCCATCTCTATAAAATTTATAAATTTTACATGCGGGCTTAGTCTCATAGTACCTCACTCTCACCCAGAGAAATCTGATGAATCATATATAAATAAAATTTTACAACCTCATAATCATTTTGCAATCCATGTTTAAAAATAATATAGTTGTTATTAAAACATATTTTTATATTTATAAAGAAAAAAATTATGAATAGTAAAATAGTTACTGTCAATGGATGTAAAAATTTTATTGATTGTTGAAATATCTAATATACAAGAACTTATGAATAATTTCAAAAGTTGATTTAAAGAACTCAGTGATCTCATATTTAAGTCTTAAATACATAGTTACATTAAATACTTATTTTTTTCTTTCAGTCAAATTAATACTTGAATCTTATTCTACTCGTGTATAATCGCATTTTACAGAAAACTTGACCTAAAAAATCCAAAAAAAGGTGCGTATGATGAGCGAGTTTGTCTGTTCTTTAGAAAATGTTTTTTTATCAATAAGTAAATTTTATTTTTTTATATGTTTGTCTAATATGTATATTTTAAAAAATAAACAGTTTTACGGTTTATTGGATGATTAAAATAAAGCATATGCATTAAAAAAAAAAATAAGTTTGTCTATGAAATTTATAATACTTTTTTTTTTCAGAATAAAATGAGAATTCCAACAAAGGAGTATGAATTAGATTTAGCAACTTTTATGAAGATGTGAAAATAGTAGTTGGATTCTTGATTTACATGACATAATTCAAACGTAGATATGAGGTAATCATCATGTTTGTCTTGTATCTGTGTTTTCAGTTCTTACTTTCAGCGATTATTTCTGGCACGTTATAGATGTCTTTTTTTTTATATTCCTTTTACTTACAACTATTATCTTTTGATCTTGGTATCGTAAACCGGTTAAGGTCAAAAGAAATGGTACCATTTTCCTTTTACATGTTCGTTCCATTTCACTAAACTATTAACGAACTCGCCAATTTTAGGAAGATGGTTGATATTATACAAAGTAGTACTAGCTTTCTTTCATAACCTGAAAATGGGGAACATCCAAACAATTCTTTAGCATATACTCTAAACGTTCAAAATAAAAAATTAGTCAACCAGGTCGACAAATTAGGTAAAATTACAAACATGGCAATGGTGTCCCAAATAAATAAAGATGTCCAAAATTGATCTGATAGCACTCAACTTTATCTATTGAATTAAAGGATGAATAAAGATAAAGTAATCTTGGAGCGGAAGAACAGTTGCACAAAATTCTTAGTTAAGGTACATTTGGTTTCAATGATAAAATTGAAATTATTATTTACAATTTTAAATTTAATTTCGGCTAAATAAAAAATTGGTTCAAAAAGTGTATACCGACTTTACATTGTGCAAGTAATGAATTACGTTTTTATTGTGTAGATAGAGTTTTAGGTCGAATATTTTTGAGTTTTATTATTTTATATGTAAGATCCAAATTTGTATATTATTTATATATTTTCATGCAGTAATATATGAATTGTGACATTCTTTCATCCCAAATCTCTACTCATTTTATGTTTCTTTCATTTTTGAAAGACTCTCTTACTATTTTATTTTTTAGCAAAACGAATTTATCTTTATTGTAAAGTTAAACTAAAAGTATAAACACTTTTTAGTTGGGAGGAAGTTACTCTAACAAAAAAATTATATAGTTGTGTTTGTATTTTATTTTCTTTTTACATTTGTTTGGTAGAAAATAATATCCAATATTCATCTCCCATGAGCTCAAGAGAAACCAAAATGATGGTTCAAATACTTAAAAGACACCACGACTATAGAAGGTGGGAGAAGAGAAAGAAAATCACTACTTTTTTTTTTCCTTTTTTGAAAATGAAAGACAAGAATTTGGTTAAAAAAAGAGACGCTGAAGTCATATTCCAAGAGAAGTGGTGATAATACATGAAAAAAAATAAAAGAGATAAAATATATGAATTAAAACTAACTTTATTACATAGACATACTACTTATCCATATTGAAAGCAAGAAATAAAGAAAAAATGAATTAAACAAAAATGAAAAGAAAGCAAAAGAAAAAGAAGAAGATAAAAATAAAGAAATGAAAAGTATTCATAGACACAGTTAGTAATTCGTGGATAGTTGTATGTTAGAAATGTTAATATAAACCAACAAGATCTCTTTATTCATTTTTGAGAAAGGAACATCTTGAAGTTTAAAACTAACCTTAAATGCACAATCTCTAAAAATTGAATAATTTAAAAATATATAAAAGACATTGGCAAAATCCGGCCAAGGCTATGAAAAACTAAATAAATTATTATGCTAAAACAAAAGTCCTTACATTATAACTAGTTTTAGGCTACAAATAAAAGTTTAGGGTAAATTTGTAAAGAAATCCAAAGTATGTTGAAAAAATGGTCGTAAGATATACTAATATAGGTAATAGCCTAAAAAATGGTGTGTCGACGACTAACCAAATATGACCTAAGAAATTATAGGTACCTAAAGAAAATAACTTATTGTTGAATAATTTTTAATCAAAACACTAAGATATTTGTCATAATGCTTAAACAATGGATGCTTGCAGCATATGATGGATGATAATTGAGTGTTATAATCCTTAAAAACGATACATGGAGAGAAAGTCGCCTTTAGAGAAAATCATAAAAGAAAGATCATAGGAGCACCAACAATATATATAAACACATTCTAATATTGAAAATGTAATAAATATTAATTTATTACATATGAAGACAAAATGACAATGAATTGCAAATAATGGAAAGAAAAACCCAAATGATTTTGATAATTTTTTAATTAACTTAAATAATTACAAAATAAGGAAATGTTGTATCTTCTAAATTAAAATGTGTAATAAATTAAAAAAAAATTAATTACAACACGAAAGAGTTTAATAATTTGAATGACTTTATATCTATGTGTGGGTATTTAAGAGGCCAAGTGGCAAAAGATTTCTAGTTTGTTAGTTGGCATGGACACAATGCAAGTATCCCACTCTCTCAACTTTCACGTTTCCTGAAAATTTGACCATTTACTTCCCACTCATTTCGCCTCTTGTCTCTCTCTCTATTGTTTTTCTCTATCATTGATATTTACTTTTTATTATGATTTCTTGTTTAAATCTAATTTTCCAGAAATTAAGACATTTGATGCTAATTTCACAGCCCCTATCCACATTGTCATTCCCATTTGTTGGTAATGGTAAGAAATTTTGTTAACGATCATCCTTATCTTTGGATCCATTAGATTCACATACAAGGCTAGTGGAAGTTATTTTGGATTTCAAGCTTCAAAATACATTATATCCACCTTTGTTGTTTTGTTTTCATTTCAAATTTTCACCCACAATATTAGAATTTTGATGAAAGATCAAGGTACAGAGTTTACCTATCTATGGAGATTTTGACGCAATTGCCATCGCTTGAGCTTTGTCTTTGGCGATTTCCTTACAAATTCTCTCAGATGGAATGGCATATCCTGCTAGTAATGGGAGTCTTGAACGTGATATTGAGCAAGTTAGTTTCACCTAAATTTCTTTAAGTTATTTTCTGAAATTGTTTTGTTTAAGATGTGTTGATTTTCTTCTTTTAAATGGTGAATATTTAAAATATGACATGTTTTGTTAATTCATTCAACTTTTGTGCTTATGTAACATGTTATCACATAATTGGTATTTGTGATCATAATTGCAATAACAAATGTTTTGTGGTTGTTAGTTATGAGATGATATTGGCCAATTGCAACTTATGTATCATGGTCTTTTGAAGTTTTGACAACCCTTGCAATTAAAAGAAATTTTGAAAAAAAAAAATTCATGGTAGTTCTGTATAGTGAAAATGTGTGTGTTCTTCTTAAGAGTGGTTTGTTGACGACAAGAAATGTTTATGAAAATTAATTTTTGTAATAACAAGTATGTGGAGAAATATATTTCAATAAGCACATAATTTGTTGATGTAACATTATATTATGGTTTATTTTGCTTCCATGCATCATCACTAATGAGGATCGTATATATATATTTTTTATAATTTTACCAAGATACTCACTGCCTTGAAGAAAGGAACTCAATTGATAAAGTACAGTCGAAAAACGAAGCCAAAAGTTCGTCCATTCAAACTTTCTCTGGTGAGATTTTTCTATTAAATTAAGTTAAATTTAGATATAGTATCAAACATAATTATTCTAGTTTCTGAAGTAAACGTGTGTATGATGATTTTGATATCTCTAAATAATTTCATATATAGTGAAATTAACAGGATGAGAAAACGTTGATTTGGATTTCTCATAAGAAGGAAACGAATTTGAAATTATCTTCAGTTTCACAAATTATCTCTGGACAAAGAACTGTAAGTAATCTTTAGTTTCATAAATTATCATGGTATTATAAATATTGGGTGACATTTATATTCATGTTAACAATCTTTTATAGATGTCTCATTTTATATGACAATTTCTTTGTAGGTTGTTTTTAGAAGATATTTACAACCAGAAAAGAATTATCTTTCATTTTCACTTATTTATAATAACGGGGAGCGAACACTTGATTTGGTCAGAAAAAAAAAATAATACTGCATTCTATTTTCTCAATTTTATGTCAAAATTTAATAAAATGATTCTATTGTTCTTATTTATAGATATGCAAGGACAAAGATGAGACAGAGACATGGTTTACAGGCCTTAAGACATTAATTTCAACGGAAAAGTTTAATACGCGCATTGGAAGTGAATTTTTTTATGTGAGTCCATTGGATGATAATTTTTTTTCCTTAATTGGCCATTATTTATGCTATAATATAGAGTAAATAATAATTATATCTTTTATATTTTAATTACATTTACATTTTTACTTTTTTTTACTATTACAATGATTTTCCTTACTAGGGTGCATTAAAAACGATAATGAAATGTTTTTAAAATAAATTATGTATAAATGTATTTCAAGAAGCAATATTAATGTAATTCGCTTTGTATTTTATACCTTTTTTCTTATTCAAGGACTATTATTTATGTATTTTCAAACAGAGACTAATTTTTAAATTCTCAAGTTTGAAGCAAAGTTATAATTATGTGAATTTAAATGTAGGTTTGTTTGTCATTTTTTTTTTCATATGCATTCAAATGTAGGCTTCATGAACATGACTTCATTAAACTCCGATAAAAATATGAAATGTGTCTAATAACTTGAAAAAAATATAAAACACAATTTATTAATCATTATTTAGTTTACTAACACTATATATTATTAAATATTACTATTGATATTGATGTTTATTAACTACTATTTGAGAAAAAATACTTTGAAAATAATTTAATGATAGTATATTTAATAAATTTATAACTAAAAATATTAAAATATAATTATGTTTGAATTAAAATTACTAATAAAGATAACATACTTATAAGTATCTTATAAGTATATTAAATTTAGAATGAATATATAAGTTACTACTTTATAAAACCATGAGTATATTTTATTTAAACGACTTTTGCATTAGATTATAGTTATAATATTTTTAAGTCTTAAAACATATTTTCTTCACTTATTTGCTTAATTCATAATTTTAGTCTTCATATTTTAAACATTGACATTTGGTTTCTTGCTTTAGAAAATCTTCAATTTTGATTGTAATAATTTCTATTTAGTCCTTGAATGTGTATGTTATATTTTACTTCAATTGAATCCTAGACCTAATACATTTACTTAATATATCATTATAAAATGATTCAATTAATTAAAATATTAAAAAATAAAAGGAAACATTTAAAAAAAAAAATGAGTTGAACCAATATTGCGAGTTTTCTAAAATACGGGAACCAATTGTCTATAATTTAAAATTGGATGCACCAAAATTGTAGATGGAGCAAAATAGAATGACCAAAATTTTATTAAAGCATATTTATACTATAGATTTTAAAAAATAATTAAAACTTTAACGAAGTAAGGATTTATCTAGTAAATTAAAAATATATAGTGATGTATGTTATGCTTAAAATAGTTTATGGAGCACAAAAGGCAAGGCAAGACATCTTTTTAGGATACATATTTGAAAAATTATAAAAAAATTAGGTATAATATTTATCTGTTATTTGACACATGATTTGAAAAGAAAATCATGAATAAACTGAACTAAACAACTGTTCTTCTAACATGTTATTAATTTATTTCATATGCACTAAGAAGATGCATTTATCCTTTATTTAGAAAGACGAGTAAAAGAGTAAAAAATGAAAAATTTGTTTCGATTAAGAGAAAATAAGTTAAAATAAAGAGAAATGGGTGAAAAGTTACTCTTTTCTCTTCACTTTTCATTCATTCTATAATATATATCATAAACATTATTGTTTGATGTAGCAACCATTTCATAGAAATGTTTAGTTGGTTAGGGTGTAAATTAATTAGGTGCTTATGAAATTTTAACAGGATGGTTTTAATTTCATCCCAAATGGCCATCCTTTAGCTGCAACACTACAATTTGCTATAAGCATTGCTGGTAACAAGGTCCTTTTGATTTTGCTTCTCACGAGTCTTCATTGAATTTGGCAAGTTCCGATGTGGGGTTAGAGAGTGCTAATATGCAACCAAGAACAAGCATTGGAGATGGTTTTCGCGTGAGTGTGTCAAGTACACCTAGTGTTTCAAGTGCAGGATCAGGACCAGATGACATAGAATCACTAGGTGATGTTTATGTGTGGGGAGAGGTTTGGGCAGATGGGGTTTCACATGATGGATATGTTACTCAAACCCCTGCCACAACGGATGTGTTGATTCCCAAACCATTGGAGTCAAGTGTTGTTCTTGATGTTCAACAGATTGCTTCTGGCATGAGACACATTGCTTTGGTGACAAGGCAAGGAGAGGTTTTTACATGGGGAGAAGAATCTGGGGGAAGACTTGGTCATGGAATTGATAGAGATTTTGGTCGCCCTCGTCTTGTTGAGTTTTTGGCAGTTACCAACATGGATATTGTTGCTTGTGGAGAGAATCATACATGTGCTGTGTCTACATCTGATGATCTTTTCTCATGGGGTGATGGTACATACAACGTTGGACTTCTTGGACATGGAACTGATGTTAGCCATTGGATACCAAAGAAGATTATTGGCCCTCTAGAAGGACTTCAAGTTATATCTATAGCATGTGGCACATGGCATTCAGCACTAGCAACTTCTAATGGAAAACTCTTTACCTTTGGTGATGGAACATTTGGTGTGCTGGGGCATGGAAATAGGCAAAGTGTAGCATATCCAAAAGAGGTGCAGCTATTAAGTGGATTGAAAACTATTAAGGTTTCATGTGGGGTATGGCACACTGCAGCCATTGTAGAGGTCACTTTTCAATCTGGCTCAAATGTTTTATCTAGAAAGCTTTTCACTTGGGGAGATGGTGACAAATATCGTTTGGGACATGGGAACAAGGAAACATACCTTCAACCAACTTGTGTCTCTACACTCATTGAATATAATTTCCACCAAATAGCATGTGGACACACTATGACTGTTGCCCTAACTACATCTGGCCATGTCTTCACTATGGGAAACACTGAAAATGGTCAACTAGGAAACCCTTTAGCTGATGGAAAAGTACCTATCCTAGTGCAAGACAAGTTGGTGGGTGAATTTGTTGAGGAAATATCATGTGGTTCTCATCATGTTGCAGCCTTAACATCGAGAAGTGAACTATACACATGGGGGAAAGGTGCTAATGGAAGATTGGGACATGGAGACATAGAAGATAGAAAGTCTCCAACTTTAGTGGAATCCTTGAAAGATAGACATGTGAAGAATATTTCATGTGGCTCAAACTTCACATCTTGCATATGCATTCACAAATGGGTCTCTGGGGTTGACCAATCTATTTGCACTGGTTGTAGACAACCCTTTGGTTTCACTAGAAAGAGACATAATTGTTACAATTGTGGATTAGTGCATTGCCATGGTTGCAGTTCAAGAAAGGTGCTAAAAGCAGCCCTTGCTCCAACCCCAGGAAAACCTCATCGTGTGTGTGACTCTTGTTACAATAAGCTCAAAGCTGTTGAGGCTAGTGCTAGTGCAAATCTCCATAGAAAAATTACTGCTTCTACTTCTGCACCTCGCACTTCCATGGATTCCAGCAATAGATTCGGGCCAGTAGAAATAAAGTCTTCAAGACTCATTTTGCCTCCCATCACAGAACCAGTAAAATATCATCAAATGTTGACTAATAAGCTGGGAAACAAATATGATTTTCCTGCCATGGCTCCATCTAACCAAGTTCCATCACTTCTACAACTGAATGACATTGCATTTCCAAATTCAATAAATTCCTCTCAAAATGTTTTGAAGTATGCTCTATCTCCTAATCCACCAATTTCACCTATTGCAAGATCATCATCTCCTCATTCAAGAAGGCCAAGCTCACCACGTTCTCGAACGCCAGGATTTTCAAGAAGTCTCGTGGAAAGTTTGAAGAAGACAAATGAACTTTTGAATCAAGAAGTTTCAAAGTTGCAGAAGCAGGTAAATATATACTGCACTGTCTTTGAATAACATTGGAATAATACATATATGACATCATTAACATGTCTGTGGATGTTGTTTTCATTAAGGTACGAAGTTTGAAGCAGAAAAATGGCATGGAAATTGAAAAGTTTCAGAAAAATGTTAGGGAAGCTACCTCCTTAGCAGTATTGGAATCTTCTAAACATAAAACTACGAGAGAGTTTTTCAAGTCTACCGTAGATCAGGTATTTTTTTGTTCTATAAATTCCAAGGTTATATTTGACATTGAGGATTTATCAAAATTTATTTTCATTGCTCCAAATCGTGATAAATAAACAAATTAACAAGTTTACTTGTTTTTCATCTTATCCAGTTGAAGGAAATGATTGAGAAGTTGCCACCAGAAGCTTTAGAGGGTGAAAATTGGAAAACCATTCTTACTGGAGCTGAAGAATTTCTGAGAAATAATTTAGAATCTGAAATACCATCCATATACCCTAGTCCCAATTTTCAACAACAAAATGTTCCTAATTCACTTGACTCAAATAACAATTCTTCTAAATTGCAAGAACAGAATAATGAAACTGGAGGAGTTGAATCATCGTCACGAGATGAAGGAAATGTTCTTCAAGAAAGTAATAGCTCATCTTTATCAAACAATGAAGCATCAATGTCTTCACAAAACTCTCTAAATTACTCAAAATCCCATGGCTCTTCAAGATCAACTAAAGAAGGAGAAACACAACTCACTGAACAATTTGAACCTGGCGTATATGTAACATTAATCGTAAAGGCTAATGGTGTCAAGGTTTTCAAACGGGTTAGATTCAGGTACTAGTTACTTTTTTTTATCCATCAAATTCTACATTTTCAGTTTCTTTGCCAACAGGCATTGTGATTTTATGTTTGAATTGTTATATCTAATAGAAGATTAATAAATACATTGCATGAATGATCAATAAGGTGTTAGGTTTGCAAGCTATATTAACTATGTGATCTTTAAAATTCACAACATTTGTGTAAATAAATTTTACAGTTTTCTTATCACTAGGTAATATATATTTTTCATTCTTAGATAATATTATCATCTTTATACAAGTTCTTGGTTGATTATAAGAACTTTTTTATGTGACATGTTAATAACTTTTTGCAATTATTCTATCTTATCTTAATGTTCTTAATTTTTGAACATATTTCTATATATTTTTTTATGTAGTAAACGAAGGTTCCATGAACATCAAGCAGAAGAATGGTGGAATAAAAACAAAGATAGGGTGCTTAAGAAATATAGTATTTTAGCAGCTACAAAATCTGAAGGTTCCGGGTCATCTAACACTCTACCACCACCTGCAGAAGAAAATAGTGAGGCAATGCCTTCCTAAATCTAAATCCTAGTTTTACGTAGCATCGTCTTAGTTTGATGAAATGATAAATTATAGAAAATACCATTAATGTTTCATGTGTGTAGTGAAGAATGTATCTAGGTATATTAATTTAAGAGTTTTGTAGATTGTGAAATTTGTGTAAATGATGATAAATGAATTATTTATTAATATTTGAAAAATGTATACTAGTCAATATTAAAATAAGTTCATATAAAATTTTCAGGGATGAACTGTCATATAAAATTCAAATATAAAATATTGTTATTAATAATTTCGCCGTGACATTATTTCTAACAAGTTTATCCAATGAAAATAAGTTTTCATGTATGTGGTTAACATCAATAAGTTAAGTGCTTAAAATTCAAACCTCGCCTTTCGTGAAGAATCCTAACATGACTTGTGTAAAGAAATGCACTCCTTAAAAAGAAAAAAAAAAAAACATTGAATTGCATTAATTATTTTAAACTTTGATATTTTTTAGCATTACAAAATGTTGGCATGCCTCTTATTTTTATCACATGAAATGAAATGCATGGCATGAAATATATATAT
>Ga0209700_105938_pt1 | contig 19771 bp, 8 predicted proteins | sample SiratroredBW_FD_187528 | JGI IMG/M metagenome (GOLD analysis project Ga0209700, IMG submission 187528) | Root nodule microbial communities of legume samples collected from California, USA - Siratro red BW (SPAdes) (version 2) | ecosystem: Host-associated > Plants > Roots > Nodule | place: USA...
TTTATAATTTAGCATTCATTCTATGGGTAATTGAAATAAAACTATCATTAATTTGGAATTAAAATAAAACATAAAGATTTGACCACTTTGGTGATTACAAATCTATCATACAATTAATTCCAATAAAATTATCATTAATTTGAAATTAATCAAAAGATTTGATGTTAATTACAAATCTATCATAAAATTAATTTCAACAAATCAATCAATTCATAATTAATTATCATTAATGCAGCGGAAAATAATTATTAAAGAAACATCATTATACCCACTTTCAAACTCCTAAATCATATAGGCATTTACACGAGAGTGGCTATATATCATAATTATTCTCATTCATTCACGTAAGTGGTTCCACCTTCACTTAGCATTGAATTCAAAACTTGAAATTTCCAATGGGGTCCACATTGCCTTTAATTTTATTATATCAATACTTTAATGCAGTTTTAAGGAAAATCACACAATTGATTCATGTTGATTCACGTAAAGTGGTGCAGCAACACACTATGCAATCTTTTGCCAAGCCCGAAAACAAAATTGGCAATTGCTATGCAATCTTTGCCATGCGCGAAAAACAAAAAAATGGCAATTGCTCTACATTAATGGCTCTGAATTCATGTAAGGTGCATACAATCAATGGGTGCCACGATAAACATGTTAAAATTCAATAAAAAAAGATATAGTACTAATTCATACTTCTTACGGTGCCCAAATTTTCCTTAATTAAAAACAATTCAAAATTAGGGTTTATTAAGATTGGGGAAAAATCATAATGGAGAATCATAAATTTAATCAACCATGTGCTTTGATAGCACATGTAAATTAAAACATAATGGGAATAATTAATCATAAACATTCCACAAGATCATCAGAATCTATGATTCTCACATATAGGATAATAAAAGAGATTTACCTTGATCTATGAGAGATCTTCTTTCTTTGACTTATCTCTTTCTCTTTATTCTCCTTTCACCCAATCTATCTCTTTCAGTCACTTTAATCTCCACACACGTTATTGATGGTTAACTGTGAAGAACGCTGATACTGTAGAGACAGAACCCTATGTTCTTTACAAAACCAATGTCCATCAGATCGGTTACCTATCAGTTATTTATTAAATAAACCACTTCTCATAATTACCAAAATATCCTCTTAGTTTTATTAAATCACATACAGACCTATAATAATATTTCACACGAGTCACGTTATAGAATATCACATTATAAAATAATTTATTTATTTATTCTAACAATGTCACCACCTAGTAAGCGACCTCTCACCAAAGAAACACATAAAACGGCATTGTTTCTTTACTCACTACCTATCTAATTCCTCAATAGTATCAATTTAGCTAACTAACAAAAGTGACGTTACATCACCAAATAGGCAACCACTCTCATATCTTTCAATAGTAATATATCTTAGTAATTAATATTACATATCCTTCATTGTAACATTTGAATAAACATTACTATTATCATGAGTTTCGGAACAACACACGTCCATTTATTTTGTAGAACACATAGATTAATAAAAATATAATTTTAGAAATATATAATTATAGTTTTTCAAAATATATTTATTAATAAAAATATATTCTTAGAAATATTATAGTTTTTCAATATATATTCATTTAAAAAATGTCGTCATTAATTTCTTAATATATATTTTGAATTTTTAAAATTAGATAATAATTACACATTAATTATATTTAAAATTTATTGAAATTATAATTTATTATTTACTTCTAAAAATGTAATATAATTTTTTAATTGTGTACTCTTAAAAATATTTTTTTTTTGTATTTTAATTAAAATATAATTAGTAACTCAACATTACATTATATATGTAAATCAAATTGTAAAAATTAATACCTAGGTGACCAGATAAATGTGACCCCAAAAAAATCGTTTCATAGCTAATTCCCAAGACGTTTTCACATGGTAATTTGAAATTAGTTTTGGTATATATGGTGTGGGAAAGAGAAGAAAGAAAGTGTGAACAAGGAGAAAAGTGGACGAAAGGAGGGCCATTTTTAATACAAAATGCGAAAGATGGGATAACAGTTTGCATCATCACATCTTGAAGGATGGAAAATGAAGGGTCGAATAGGTGTTCTTGCTCTGCACGCACTCTCCTCTCAATACTGGCTTCAGTTATTCTCCTATTCCAACCAGATTACTGCATCGCTAAGCGACACCCACCATGTCCTCCTTCGTCATGCGGCCAAATTCGCAACATATCTTACCCTTTTCGCCTCAAAGGAGACCCAAGTCAATGCGGCGACGCAAGGTATGAGCTAGATTGCGTTAACAACGCCACTCTCTTAACCCTGTTCTCGGCAAAATACCATGTACGAGATATCGATTACAAGCGATACAAAATCGTTGTTAGTGACCCAGGTCGAGATGAGGATGATGCTAATTGCTCCTTCATCCCTCGCAATTTCTTAACGGACCGTAGTTTCAGGCCCATGGGCCTGGTTGGCCCAGACGATTTCGGATCGCAGCCGTTCACTTGGGAACCCTGGGATACTTTCAGAGTAGGGTACTTCAACTGCGTGAATCCTGTGAGTGACGATCCACGATATGTTAAGGTGGAGAGAGGCGAATGCGGCAGGCGAGGGCACGTGTACGCTGTTCTGGAAGAATTGTTGTATGAGGGCCGTGTGAAGGACATCAAGGTAGGGTGCGATCTGATGGTGGCTACGGTGGTTGATTGGACACCGAAGGGGAATGTTAGCTACGATGAGATCCGTGGTGTGATAAGTAAGGGAATTCGGTTGTCGTGGTTGCCTGTGATCTGCGAGGATCGATGTGGAAGGGGGACCGAGTGTAAGGTCATCAATGAATCCAACGGAGAAGTCCAATGTCAGAAGCATTACTGCCATTACGCCTACCACACCACCGATAAGTGCGGTATTATCCACTTTCTCTATCATTTTATTTTATTTTATGATTTTTTAATATTATACTTTTATACTATTTATTGATTTATTAATGATTAATTGAATATTATGGAAAATAACTAATTTATTATAAAGCTTTTACAAATAGATATTTTGTATTATATTGTCGTAAAAATTGTTTCTCATTATATATATGTGTGTGTGTTTTTTTTTTTTTTTTTTTTTGTGTGTAAAGTTGTTTGTCACGCGGATGACTTTAGAAATGGATATTTAGTGTCACAAAATTGTGTTATTAATGTAATTATGTATCAAAGAGTATTTATTACCAAATTTTTCATAAAGTTATATAAATGGAATTCTTCACGAAAATTTAACTTTTGTTACTTTTTTTACAACTTCTTACAAACTGTACAGAAAATTATTTTTCTATCATGGTTAGACCTGAAAAAAATAAGTTGAGTATCATTGTGAGACTTTTATAATTTAAAACTTATTTAGTTGGTTGAAATATATATATATATATATATATATATATATATATATATATATATATATGTTAAATGTTGTTTGAATATTGGAAATATTTTATTTAGTCCTTTTCTTTTTTTTCTCTGGTCTATGGTTTCTGAAATATTTTAAAATTTTTCATTTCATTTTTGGAATTCTTTTATCATATGCCTTTCTATCAAAATGGCTACATCTTTTCATTGTTGAGGAAAGAAAGAAAAATCTACCAATATTTTAGAAATCAAATGTATACTGTTCCACTTTTTTCTTGTGATTTTTAATTTTAAGTTATAAATTTACAAATATATACTTAGAACAATTTTAAAATTTTAATAAACGTAACTTTTAAGCTAACTAATATAAAAGTTGATAAACTTATGAAAACTCTTTATTGTATTAACAATCAGATTTTTTTTTTTTCTAAATATGAAAGATTTAAAATCTCTTTATTGTTAATTCAACAAATTCACTTTTTTAGTTCAATCTTGCTTAGAGTTGGGCGATGTATTATGGTAATGAAAATGGTTTATCAACAGGTGTAAAGGTGACAAAGTAACGTATGCTGTACGAACAACTGAACATGAACATGAGCAAGAAGAAGAAAATTAAGTAACTAAGATAATAGAAATAATGATGTTTGTTATAACAGTGATGAATGTTAAAATTGTGTTGGTTGTAAATGTGATATTGGCATGACAGCAGAATTTAGAGGACAATGGTTCAGATGAGAACAATGATGATACTGCCAGTAATAAAATCCTTTGGCCATAACTACAGGAACCTTGTTCTGCTATGTTAATAAATTAACGCCTGCCTTATTGGAAAAAACCAAAATCTTTGAAATGGATCAATTAGTCATAACTATATTTTCTAAATATTCAGTACCTTCATTGGACTATCCTCAATCATGTGCATCATTAAAGATAATCGTGTGAATTTTCTTAGAATTCTCATGTTTACTTACACAAATAGGTGATTTAAATGTTTCTCTATAAAAGTTTGTTCGTTAATTTTCAAATTTGATATTAACACTATTGTTTTCCTGTGTTCCAGAACCTTGGCAACAAATTTTTGGCTATATTCGAGGTAAGTGATTATTTCCGTCTTTATTTTCTTCACATTTCTATTTTGTTATTTTTTTCTAATTTAATAAGCATTTATTAGATTATTCGACAATGAAAAAATGTCAAACTTTAGCCATTCAAATTTTATATAAATAATATTTTGGTATTCGTAGTTAATAATATATATATAGGATATGTTCGATTAATTTTTTTTAATTATTTTTTAAGAGAAAGTTAAGAAAAAAATAAATTAATTTTTCATAAACTCAAATTAATTTAATTTAATTAGTAAAATCCCACTCATGGATTTCTTTAAAATATGACCTTTAATTTACTGATAAATTATTTTTAATTTGAAGAATTTTATTCTATATTTTTATTCTTAATTTCTTAATAATAAAAATTTTACTTAAACTTTACCTACATCATGAATTCAAATCTTTTTACCACCTGTTGCAGCAAAAAGCATCCCATAATGTTGAAGGTATAAATTTTCAAAATTTGTCGTTTTTCACATTTATGCTTGATTAAGATGCAGATTTATAAAAGTTGTAATCAATACAATTGATATCTATTTATTTATAGTAATTAATGGTTATTTCATTATGGTTATGCCGAGAAACATTTTGTAACTTGCATTTGATGGAATTTGATTCTAGTTCTTTTTTTTGTCTTTCTCTAGTCCAATACTCAGCTCTTTCGTTTTTTGAAGTTATTTTTAAATTACGTGTGCCATTTTTGGTTTGACACGGTCTTTTATTCTTTTATATTTTTGTTTTTTGCAGCTTATCTGAGAGGCGTTATTTTTGGTAAGATCCTTCTCTGTGTTTCCTAGAAACTGAATTCACATTATACAATTTTCATTAGTTTTTGTTCTTGAGTGAAGTTATGAATCATACCGAAGCATGTTGCTATATCTATGTAGGAATAGGTAGCAGAATAACATTCAGCACGAAACAATTGGACAACGCAGTTGGACTGCAATTTTTTGATGGAGGAGTATTCATAGGACGAAACGTTATACCAATATTTTTGGCTGCCAGATATCTGTTTGGAGTTCTACTTATTCTTGTGCTATTGATCTACAAATGGCTACGAAGACATTTTTCAATATACGAAAATATTGAAAATTTCTTGCTAGAAAGCCATCTAAAACCCATTAGGTACGAGTACAAAGAAATCAAAAAGATGACTGGAGGTTTCAGGGTGAAATTGGGTCAAGGAGGCTTTGGTGCTGTATACAAAGGGAAACTCCGGAGTGGGTTGGATGTAGCAGTGAAGATATTGAGCAAATCCAATGATAATGGACAAGATTTCATGAATGAGGTAGCTACCATTGGAACAATACATCATGTAAATGTGGTGCGTCTTATTGGATATTGTGTTGATGGAAAAAAGCATGCTCTAGTTTATGAATTTATGTCAAATGGATCATTAGATAAATATATTTTCTCTAAAGAAGAAAGCACTCCTTTAAGCTATGAGAAAATATATGAAATATCTCTTGGAATAGCAGGTGGAATTTCATATTTGCATCAAGGCTGCGATATGCAAATTCTGCATTTTGATATCAAGCCTCATAATATTCTTTTAGATGACAACTTTATTCCAAAGGTTTCAGATTTTGGACTTGCAAAACTACATGCTACAATTGATGGCGTTGTCAATGTGACTGCAGCAAGAGGAACATTGGGTTATATGGCTCCAGAGTTATTTTACAAAAATATGGGCGGAGTATCTTATAAAGCTGATGTATATAGTTTTGGAATGCTTTTAATGGAAATGGCAAGTAGGAGGAGGAACTCAAATCCTAAGGCAGAGCATTCAAGTCAACATTACTTTCCCTTTTGGATTTATGATCAATTTCAAGAAGAAAAAAATGTTGACATAAAAGATGCTTCATTAGAGGACAATATTTTAGCTAAAAGAATGTTCTTGGTAGCACTTTGGTGTATTCAATTAAATCCAGATGATCGTCCTTCAATGAACAACGTAATAGAGATGCTTGAAGGGACTATTGAAAGCATTAAATTACCTCCAAGGCCTTCTTTTTATAAAAATGAAATATACAAACATGATGATATTAGCTCTGACTTCAGTGAGTCCACTTACTCTGACAGTCAACTTGATGAAAGAATAACATCAGATTCACCAAAGAGTATTGACAAGGATATAAGTAATATAACTTAAATAGTGTGATGTTGATGGGACTAATGGATTAATATGAAAGGTTGGTCCTTGGATAAATTGATTTGGTAGTAGTTGTTCATTAGTGAGAAGATTATGGCCTTTCAAGACTTTCAAGTGGTAAAGAAGTGACATTAGTGCAATTTCTCAAAGGTGTCATTCTTTTCCTTTGTCCTCTATTTTGTTGTCACTTTTCCCTTTGGTTATAAATTGACATATGATTTATTTTGAAGGTACAAATATATTTGGATTTAACTTTTAAAAGCTATCCTATTTTAAAAATTATATTTGGATCAAAAGACAATAATTAAGAGCAACTAGTCCACTTATGTGAAAGTATGGCAGTGAAATGCTAAAAATTGATCACCAATGTGAAAAACAAGGTAAAACACGAGAAGAGGTTGAATTGTATTTTAATACATTTTGAAATTTTGGCAATATGTTGTTTGATAATAGTCAAATAATAATTGTAACTTGACAAGCGAATAAAAACAACTTTTCCAAAAATTTGGTTCACAAATCTCTCTTTCTTTCGTTAGTGCAATTTGATAATATGTAATGAACAAAGATAAGAGAAAGAAAGATTTACTCTATAAATTTTATACTGGTTTGTTTGATAGCGCAAAATACATCTAGTTCTCAATCATCTAATTAAGTTTACTACGTAGATTATCATTACAAGTTACAAGTCGAGTATTATAGGAATGCAATCACTCTTGGTTAATATATAGGAACAATTGGCTCTAGAAGGGCAGGGTTGAATGAAGCCGTAAGACTTTATTCACAGCAAAAAAACAACAAACTTTCTAAAGATCCTCTTGTCAAGCAAGTAAGACCATCTAATAAAGCAAAGAAAGAACAATACAAACATTTTATACTGGTTCGCCCAAAACTCAGGCTACGTCCAGTCTCCTCAAACAAACTGCTCAAGAGATTCCACTAATTTATCATAGTACATCAACTTCTCTAGGTTATAACGAGTACATCAACCCTTTAGATTATCCTTAGCAATCTCTTTTTGAGACTAAGAACTCTCAAAGAAATAAAGAAATTCAGGCTAAGTGTAGTTCCTTCAAAGCAAACTGCTCAGGAGATTTCACTAATTTACACAGAGTATATAAGCTTCTCTAGGTTACAATTAGTACACCAACCTCTCCAGATTATCCTTTTGGATCCCCTCTTAAGAATAAGAAATCTCAAAAAAATAAAGAAAACACTCTCAAAGATAGCATAAGTAAAGTTCACACAAGTATAACTTCACGTAGTGACGAATTTACAATGTTTGCTCACAACCCAAAGATGGACTTCAAAACCTTATAGAACTATAAAAACTCTTGTAATAAGTTTTTCGTATATTTTCTTTCCTCATGTTTTCATATATACAATGAGTTTACAAACTTCCTATTTATAGAGGAGTCATGAGCTATTACCATTCCTCTACAACCATTTAGTTTTAATCCAATAGATTCTTTCGAGTCTAGTTTAGTTTAGTTATTAAGAGATAAATACCAAAATGTAAAATATCTCTACCCACAGTAGAAAATGAGGTCCACATATTCGTGGTTATCTCTAACAATATTTGTACATAGATATATATCTAGATGTATCTAGTTTTCTTAGAAAGTGATTCTTATCCTTAAAACTTGTCCTTTCATGGTCAAATTTCTATAACGCTAGAAAAGTAGAAAGGACCTATCATTACTAATTGTCTAAAAGATATTATTGCTTTATATCATCTATAATATATAAAGGTTATTCGTCTATATTTTCCAATGGATGATTCCTTAATCTATTACATTCCAAGTCCTTTTATTCTATCTTTTAACTTTTCAAATCATCTAATATCTTCATGGCCCTTCTCCAAGGAAATCTTCCATTTTTCCTAGACACATTTCCTTTTGTCTAAGATTGTTAGAATCCTCATAGAAGACTTTATCCATGACTTTCTTTAGCTCGAATTGGTTAGACGATATAGTTTATTGTGTCAGACGATAAATTATAATATTTATATTGTCATAAAATTCTGAGATGTTACACAAAGGATATCAAAACATACATTTCCTATTAAAACTTCAAAAGGAGAATTATGTAGGACAGATTACATGAGTTATGAAAAGTAGAACAAAACTTATGGAGAACATGACTAATATATCATGTCTTAACTTTCAAAATTAATGCAAAGGATATCAAAACATATATTTCTTATTGAGACTTCATCAGGAGAATTATGAAAACAAATTACACGAGTTATGGAAAGCAGAAGGAGACTTATAAAGATAAATTGTATGAGTTATGAAAAGTAGAATAAGACTTACGGAGAACATAACTAATATATACGTCTCAATATTTAGAATTATTGCATATATAGAAATTTTTCAAATGGATTAAAAATTCAAAATACACATTAAAGAATAATAAGACATAGTTGATACAATAATTCCTTTGATACAATGATGAGAAAAGAAAAGAAGATTCCCTCTAGTTTCTAGTATCATTATAAAACTTATGAGAAAAGAAAAGAAGATTGCCTCTAGTTTCTAGTATCATTATAAAACTTATCCCTAAAGGAAAGGAACTCGTCTCTTAATAAAAATGGTGATGTATGAAGATATGAGAGAAAAAAAGGAGAGGTGGTTATATAAATAAATATTTAATTTAAAAATCACATTTATTAAAAATAAAGATTTGATATTCTAATTTCATACATTTTTTTATTATATATATTTTTTACTCTTAATTCAGAATAAAAGAAATTACAATATTTTATTTTATATTTATTTACAATTTTATCAAAGTAAATGAAAAAAATATTTTTACTATATTTTTTTTTATTTTTCTAATTTAGTTCCGCTTTTAAGTATATATTTCTAAAGTTTCTTCCTTGTAGTGTTTATTTTTAAAATTAATTCCATTTTATTTTTATTCAATATTTTTAATTATTCGGAGTCGTTGAGTGAGAGTTAGAAAGTAAGATAAACTCCTTAATGCTATTTTTTAACCATCCCGTAGCAAAGAAATATGGTTGTTTTGCTACAAGTCTTTAAAACATCATCACTCTTCATTCTTCATTATGTTTTATCCTTGTTTCCCCTTGCAAGTGTAATTTATGTCACATACTATATGGATTTTACTCAAATTTCAATGCGTGTAAATGATCTATACTTGCATCATAACGGAGTAAAACTGCACAATTTATATCAATGATAAAATTATTAAGATGTAAATTTAAAATATATTAAAGACATAAAAATGTAATTTATCTCTAAAAGTTATGTTAAATATTTTATTTGTTTTTGAGTAATTTTGAAGGGCCGCTTCATTACCCTTAACATTTCAACAGTTTTTAATACTAGATCAGTCGGCTGGCTGGCTTTCTCCTCGAGCATAAATAAAAGTGGTAGTACAATTCAATAAAGGGCAAAACAATGTCCAAGAATCCCAAATAAGCATGACCAAAGGACAAACAATGTCCTAAAAATGTATGAAAAAAATGGCCTCCATTATGCCATATGAAGTGAGTACTACTGCCGTTTCATATTTAGATAAATTTGTCTAGTCGTGTTACTTCCTTACATCGCAGGGGATGGATGTGGGTGCCATATAAGTTTCCAAAATTATATCATGGCTGTTTTACAATGTACCACTCATTTACTCAAGGATCTTTTTCCCTTCCAACCCATGTACTATGTCCATGATGGATTTCTCCACATATCATTCTTAAAACTAAAGTATGAAAAATAGTCCCCTTTCAAAAACATTCAACACTATTGTTCATTTTTCTGCTAGCTAACTCTATCTTGCCTACATAATATTTTCATAACGTCAATGTCCTAATATCTCCTAATCAAATTCTCTTGGCAATTGTCCATCAAATTGATCTGGTTGTCAATCATCTTGATCTGGCTATCACTTTGAGCACACCCAAAAGATACTTCCCATCTTTTTGTTGAGGAGATATTTTTTTGTGGATTTTGAATGTTGAAATTCTATTGTTGCTGGTACTCGTCTTCCATGCCATCAAAACCACACAAGTTGCATCAAATGCCTTTGCATCCACCATAGAGAAATGGTAAAAAATACATTCGCTAAGAATATTAATTCGACTAAAGGGATCATTAACATCCACTTTTGAGGCTACGTAACCGAATTTTGACACAATTACAAGAAGTGGAAGTAGAGAAAGAAAGCATGAAGTACAAACTAAAATTACATTAGTATAATACCAGAAGCATAACGCAAGAAACAATAAACAAGCAAATTAATAACCTTGAAAAGGGAACAAACTTATTGTGCTACAAGTTTAAAGTACAAAGAGCATTTGATGAAAGGCTAAAAGAAAGACTTTATTTACTCTTCCATTTCATGAATAATTTCCAACTCGAAATTCTGGTGTCTTGTTGGAACAACTGCATTTGTTGTCGAAGAACCGGTCTTATCAAAAGGAGTAGGGGGTGCAATTAACTTGTCTCCATCTCCTTCAAGCATCTGTACCACAGTTTTCATGGATGGACGGTCCACTGGGTTCCACTGAATACACCAAAGTCCTATAATGGCAAGTTTCCTTGCAATTTTAACATCTCCCTCCTCCTCAATTGTAACTTCCACATCTCGGGCTTCCACCAAATTATGGATCCACTCAGGGTACAGAACTTGGAAGCTTTCCTCTGCTGACATATTTGTATTCTTTCTTCCTCCCACCATCTCCAGAAGCAACATTCCATAACTGTAAATATCAGACTTGTAAGATACATTACCAAAGTTTCTTGAGAAAACTTCAGGGGCAATGTAGCCTAAGGTTCCCCTGGCTGCAGTCATAGACACAGTACTTTGATTTTTAGGACACAATTTAGCAAGTCCAAAATCAGTGATCTTGGGATTGAAATGGTCATCTATTAAAACATTGTGAGGATTGATGTCAAAGTGAAGTATTCTATGGTCACAGCCCAGATGGAGATACTCAATCCCTTTGGCAACACCAAGAGCAATTTGTTGCAACTTCTCCCAACCTAGGAAAACATCCTTGTTGTCGGGTGGAGCCAAGAATCTCTGCAGTGACCCATTTGGGAAGAAATCATAGACAAGAGCACGGTGGAATCCATCCGCACAGAATCCAAGCAATCGAACAACATTAACATGATGAATCTTGCCCATGGTTCCCACTTCGTTTATAAAATCCTTTCCATCTCCAACTGCGTCGTTGAGTATCTTCACAGCAACGATAATATCACGGGAGAGTATTCCCTTGAACACCGCTCCATGAGCTCCTTCTCCTAAACTCTCACTAAACCCATTTGTGATTCTCTTAATGTCAGCGTAAGTGAATCTCGTAGGCTTCATTGCCCTGTAATCCTCCAAGAATTTCTCTATCCGAGCTTGGTCTTCTCCTTTCAGCTTATAATGCTCATACACAATAAACAAAACCTTGCCCAGTAGCAGCACAAGAATGAAACCACCTATTCCGCCTGTTGGTGTTTCTTCTGTTAGACACATTATAAACAACCAAAAACAGAGAAAGAAAACGGGCAAATTATACGCCACATACCTGCAGCAATAAGTGCAATTGTTGATGTTGAAAGCCCGTTTGTGGGGCAAACGAAACATTCAACTTCACTTTGGGTACCATTCTTGTATTTACATTTACTTCCTTTTGCTTCACAGGAACTGCAATCGGGGTTGATCCATTCCGCAACAACGCTGTTCTTCAACTCATCACCTACATACCACTGCACGGAATAAACATCACTCAACTTTGTGCAGGATACTATCTCGGGATCAACAAAGTCACTTTCAGATCCAAGTAGCAAAATTGGGCATGCCATTGAGTTGCAGCGGAAGAAGGAAACATTCTGGCTCCCAAATGATGGGAATTTAAATGGAGAAATAGAGGAATTGCCGAGCATTATGAGTTCCCTGGGAAGGCAATTTTGAGGGTCGTAGAGTTGGATTTGTTGTGACTTGTAATCTATGCTTTTTACAAACAATTTTACAGGAACAGAAGGCAGATCCAGAACAGTCTCATGTGCATCCGTACACAAGAGCTCGAACCCACGAGGATAGCCCGTGGTGTGATTGAACTTGCTATTTCGGAGGTAAAATGGAAATTGAATGTGAATGCGGCCACACTTTTCCGTGCACCCATTTTTGCACATGGCAGGCTTCCATAGCAGAAACAACGCCGTCAACAAAAGAAAGAGATTTTGAAAATTTAGCATCGAGTGGTCTCGGAAAATTTAGAAATGCTTTGCGTCATTAAGCTTATCTTTAAAGTGTTCGCAAGTTGGACAAGCAGATGATAGCCGCCCGGAGTAAGTGCAACTGCGATTCCGCGTTGGAAGTTAACAACGGGTGGACTCGTAGACAAGTGGACTTTGACTTTTCTAATAGAAAAAGAAAAAAGAAATATCTATATCTATATATATTCTTATTAGAATTGACACCACCTAATTTAATGATTTTCGAGAGGTTTTGACGAAGTCTAGATTTGGTCGAGCTAATTCTTTAAAATATGGCTGTCGAACTTATTGATAAAACATTTAATAATGTTACATAAGTTCTTATAAATGTTTAAGGAGTAAATAAAAAGATTGAGTGAGTATTTTTTGGAAAATAAAACTATATTTATAGGTTTTTAGATCTAGATTAATATTCAGAGATGAATCATTGTTAGGTACAAACCACTTAGTTAGTTATAACAAAATTAATTTTTCTTCTCAATCAAAATTATTCAAATTGGTAGGTGATTTTATTCAAGATTCTCGCAAGTAGGTAATCCGAACTTTGTATATTTCAGTACTAAATGGTACACAAGCTCCTTGAACTCAAAATCCGTGATGGGTGAATGAGCTTAACAGTTGAAAATCATTTAGTTTAGAGATCATTTTTTCACAACCATTTACATTGAGCTTGAATAATCATATAATGTCTTGTTTTCATGACTACTTTTGGGTCAAATCCCATACACATTGTCGCAATCGGAATCATAACGGCAACGACGATCTGAAAAAATTAATAAGTTTTCAAAGCAGATGAGTCGTCACCGTAGTTTTTATGGAAAACTATGGAAAAACCAAAAAAACAGGATAAGGCTAGTTTGCAAAAATCAAATCTAGGTCCGAGAGCCGGTTACATGTGGGGAAAGTATTAACACCCCGACAACGCTTATTCTAAGACAGTACTTTTAATTAAATTAGTAAAATGAGTGTGGTTTCAAAAATGATTATTTTTCCTGAAAGAATAAACAAAAGTGCAAATAAAAATAAACAAAAATATTTTTTTTTTATTTTTAGGGCCCGACAAGGGTTTGACCTTGCTCCTACGTATTTCCATCAAAGATGGAAAATCAGGGTTTAGTAGAAAATTGTTTGTTGGGATGTTTGATATTTTTAATTTTCTATTATTTTCGTATTTTTCCTATTTTTTTTCCTATTTTTAGTGATTTTTGTGGTTTTCTATTTTTTATTTAGGTTTTTTGGTGAGTAATGGGTGGTATGAGACAAAGAGACAATGAGTATACCATTAATCCACACAAAAATGTCAGCGAGCGTGGCTTGCATGGGTTTTAGGCTCAAACGAGGATACTACGACCCACTCGACTCGCAATATATGAAAAAGTAGCAGCGTACATGCTTTTTCTTATACTGAGAGTGGGAGCGAGTCATAGTTCCATGAAGGAGAAGGGTTTGACCATAATCACTTCAGATGATCCCTCAAAAGGCAGTGTGCATGTCGGAGGTAATCACCTTAAACTTTGGCTCGGGTTATGATGGTTTGGTGGGTGAAAAAGTTGTGAAAGGGCAACTTTGAGGCCAAATTTGGATGGTCAAATGGCTATGTAAATGAGCAAACTTGGTGTCAAATTAAATGTGAGTTTAAGGGATTTCCATTGGTTACCTATACACCCCTAGCAACTTGAAGGATTGGGAGAACGAATTCCCCAAAGTTGATGTGTTTGATGAATCTGAAATGTTTAACTTAATCAAAAATTTGGTCTTATAAAATCAGTTTGGGACCTTAACTTTGGGGTCAAAATTAATGGTTCAAATGGCATCATAAATGCACCTATGACATACCACTGGAAATATCTTGAGGAGAGATGGCAGCGGTGTTTTGCGAGGTGATTTGTGGTGTGAAATATTAACGAAGGGAGGGGCAGTCGTAGATGCGTGAAGGTTTTTTACGTGTTGTGGAGGTGTTTGGCTTGAAGGTTTGGAGAAAAGAAAGGGTTGAGTGGAATGGGTCCCGTGGGTGAGGGTTTGGCGGGGTATAGTGGTGTTCGGAAGTTTGGGTGGCTGTTGTGGAAGTGCTTTGGAAGCGTGGTGAAGACAGGTGGAGGAGCACGGTAGAGGTATTTTGGCTTGGAAATGAGATATTAACCTTGGTGGAAGCTTTTGGAGATTTGGTGGAGATGCATGGTGAAGGTGTTTTAGTCTGGAGTTGGATGGGCACTATGTATACAGTGAAGAAGGTTGGTGGAGACATGAAGCATGTTATAGAACCAAACGAAACTAGAAGAAAGAAAAAAAACAAAGGATAAAACGTAACTATCCTGGATCGCTAAGCTTTGAAAAGCAACCCCTGGATCTTGTTAGTTGCAAGTTTATTCCTCATCGTTTTAATAAATGTTCTGATTCAACAACTTTTTTGTTTGGCTTTGGTTTGATTATGTAAAACTGAACATTTCATGCAGATATACGAAGCAAATAGTTCATGCACTATATGAATGGATGACGATGCATACTAAAAACATTTTAGCAGAAGTTGTATCAAAAGAACCAAAATAGACATATACAAGACAATAACCTTTTAGGGGCTTCTTCCTCTACCACGATACTCGCTTGCTCCTTCTCTTGTTACTTGCTAGCCTTCCTTTTTCCTCTCCCTTCTTCCTTTTTTCAAACGAAAGCCATATATTGAGAACCCACAGTGGAGCCCTTTCGGTCTTTTCAAAATCTCTCCGAAAGTGGGGGTAAGCCTAGGGCTATATTGTGAGAAAACTCCCGGCCCTAGGTTGTGCACCCATTTCCTGTAAGAAGAGAGATGTGTCTCGGTGCTGGAGCATTGACTTAGTCATACCCATTTGCAGGGACAAAACAAACTTGTCAAGAAAAGGTAACGTTGGTTGTAGCAGGAAGCGCGACAGTGGCAGTCTTGTTAGGATTGGGTAATTCTGGTTGCGGAAGCAATGCATAAGGGCTGCCAGGGGAAGTACTGTGGAGGATCTTTGAGATTTTGAGTGTGCTTAAAGAAATTGAGAGGTGCCAAGAGTGAGGAGTAGCCCAAAGGGGTGTGGCCTAAGAGAAAAGGGGAAGAAAAAGGGGACTACTCATCTTGGACCCAATTTGTCTATATATTATAAAAACATTAAAATGAAATAAAAATACTCTTTCTTTTTTTCTTTTTTAAAAGAGAAAAAAGACAATGAAAGTAAAAGAGAAAAATAATAAAATAAAACCAATACACATATTATTTTTTGAAAATAAGAGAAAGTAACCACAAAATTAAAATTTACTAAATGATTGGTTTTTTTCAATATTTTTGAAAAAAGATTAGAAACTTGTTTTTTTAAATAAAATTTATTTTCTCGGATGAAATTGGGTGTTGACACACATTAATGATTGGTTTTAATTATTTCAATACCTTATGTCACTTGGGTGGTTGATGTTTCATTTAGCATGTCACATTGTCCTAGTAGACATTTTGGGCTTTAAAAGATTATCTTCTTCTTAAGATTTTTGTCCAATACTGAAAAGGATTAAAAGAAAGAAGAAATTTTTTTTAAGTGAAAATAGTTTATTGTGGGATTAGCAACACAATAGAAAATCAATCAATTGGATTTCAAAAACAATCAATTAAAATAACACCCAGAACAAAACAATGGAAACAACCAATTCAATCCAAAGAACAATCAATTGAATTTTTCTTGTCAGAAATCCACCAAGATGCATTAATCAAAAAGAACCCAGAAACAACGAATTTAAAAACTTAAAATTCTTGTTTAAACAAAATTAATCAATTAATTTTCTTAAGTCAAACAGTCAATTAACGAGTGCAATCAATTAATCTTGCAAAAAGCATATTGAAATTTTCTCAAATTCTTAGAAGAAGATCACAATCAATTAATACTACAAAATAGTCAATTACTGATTTCTAGTCAATCAACATCACACATAAAACAGTTGATAGAAATTACAAAAACAATCAATTGAAAATTATGCAGTAGCAAGAAATTAATCAGAATTGATTCACAATTCAATATTGGAGTAAAGAAAGAGCAAGAACACCAAGATTTATTAGAATTGATTCACTTTTCCTCAAGAGATACATCCAGTCTCTTTTCCAACAAGCAAATAACTTCTACTAAAAATCACAAGTATTCACACACTACAACAAAGACACAACCTTGCACGCTACAAGATCAAACAACTACAGTGTAGAACCCTACTACACTCGTACAAGAGTAAACCCTATACACTTGTAGTCCTAAAACACCTTTAGTCGATTGAAAAATTGAATACAAAACACAGTATTGCAATTACAACTCAAAACCAATAGAGAAGAATGAATTGCAATGACTATCCTAAATGCTTAAAATGTATAAACTAATGTAATGCAATCACAATCAAGGATGAGCTCGAAGAATCTCTTTCTTGGTTCTTCTTGAATCATAAAATACTTTTGAAATCACACTATTGTTTTTTGCTTTCTGTTCTCAAGGTTTTCTTATCTGTTCTCAAGGTTTTCTTATCTGTTCTCATCGTTTTTGTATTTTTAAAAATATATTTTTGAAAACCCTTTATATAAGATTTCAAAACAATTTTAAAATTTGTTAAATCAATTGAAAAACATATAATTTCCTACTGACAACATTTTTCAGCTTGGTGTTTATTTAAAACAATTTGTTGAAAACATTATTAAAGTATTTTGATTTAAATAACTTTAGTCCATGTTCAATTTTATATTTTGAAAACATTGAGGATTTTTAGAACTCATACTAAAGATATATGATGCATGCACATGATTTAGATAACATACAAACACACACTAAATCTAAGACATTCAAGTCTTCTTTGTCTTGGCTTGAGTTGACTTCATCAAATACACAGACATCAACAATATTAACATGGCTTTGATCAAACTCTACCTAGATAATTAGGCCTTTCTAGAAGACTTTCAAGTACTTTGTCATAATCCTCATATAAATTCTATCAGGGTTTTGCACTGGTTTAGGTTGTATTTTACACGGTTCAATAGAGTTTTGCACTACAACAGTGTGATCTTATAGTGTGCAACGTTGTGTCTTTGTTATATTGTGTGAATACATTTGATTTTTAGTGAAATTTCTTTGCTTGTTGGAAAAGAGATTGGATGTAGCTCTTGAGGAAGAGTAAACCAGTATAAATATTGGTGTTCTTGGTCTTTCTTTTCTCTAATCTTGTAATCATGAATCAATTCTGATCAATTTTTTGACTCTACATAATTTTCAATTGATTGTATCTTTATTAAATCAACTATTTTCTATGTACTATTGATTTGCTTGAAATCTGTGATTGATTGTTTCTTTGTTCTAATTGATTATGATCTGGTTGAAAGAATTTGTGAAAATTTCATTTTGTTGTTTCACAAAATTAACTAATTGCATTCTAAGAGTGTTTGTTTGACTTAAGAAAATTAATTGATTGTTAGGATTTAATTATTAAATTTTTCAAACAAGAATTTTAAGATTTTAAATTTGTTAATTTTGGTGTTTGATTGATTACTGTATCTTGGTTTATTTCTGACAAGATAAATTCAATTAATTGCTCTTTGAATTGAATAGATTATATTTATGTTGTGTTGTTCTCTAAGTTATTTTAAGAGATTGTTTTCTAAATTTAATTGATTGTTTTTTCGTTGTGTTACGCATAATCCTGCAATAAACTATTTCAATTAACGAATTTCATTCTATCTTTTAAATAAGGCTTTGGCTTTAAACCGAAACTTGAAATTCATAAAATAATAACAATAATTAAACATTTCAACTAAAAAATTTGTAGAAAATCATGTTTTCTAACCTAAATATTTTATCAACAACAAAATAAACTATATTATCTATATTGGAGAAGCAAAGTAACTCATTGTTCTCTCAGCTTTTGCATGTCATCTCCTATATTAGAAATTGATCATTAAGTCCTTGAAACATTTCACCCACATTATTATATCATTATATACTACAACAAATTTTGATTTTAGTGAGGGTTTATTACCTGAGGTTTTAAAAACCTCCAGGAAAAAAATCACATTTACGGGGTTTTCTTTTAACCCCTTACAACTTTCGACGTTTTTTAATCGCGGCAAAGTTTGACAAATTTTAATTAAAATTTCTTGCTCCATTTTCGATTTTTTTTCCTTCTATATTATGAGTTTCTTTTTGTAAAATAAGGTTTAGACCAAGTTCAAGAGGGGTGGTGAATTGAACTTTCAAAACTTTTTGCAAATCTGATTTATTCTTTGAAGTAGAGAATGAAAATTCTTTATTCAATCAATTGACTATGTAATTCTGAACTGTCTGGTAAACAATCGATTGTGCACAGCGGAATATATCAGGGTTAAACCCAGAATTCAGTTAAACCCATAAAACAGTTTGCAGTGTGAAAATGTTTTAACCCAGATTTAAGATGTTTAAACACAATCCAGTAGATTAAACACAATCCAGAATCACATTTGATTATGCAAACAGATGTTCAGAGTATGAATAACAGTATGAACTGATTTTAATCCAGTTAATTTTAAAAATGGCAGCAGTGAATAAAGGCAATCAAGAAGAGTAGGGAGAAGAGCAAGAACACATAATTTTTATACTGGTTTACCCTTCCTCAAGGGCTACGTCCAGTCTTTTGCAAACTAGCAAAGATTTCCACTAAAACAGATCACAAGATCAGTTTACAACCCTTGTTCCCAGCAAGTTACAAACTGCTTCCAACAGTAAACCCACACCACACTAAACCCCTCAGCTTGTGTGTAACCAGTGCAGAAACCCACTGCACCACAACACTTGCAGTCCGCAAGCAACACTGCTCCCAGCAGCACTCACCCTCTACTGAACCCTTCAGCAGATGCGAGACCAGTG
>Ga0209700_105939_pt1 | contig 19765 bp, 9 predicted proteins | sample SiratroredBW_FD_187528 | JGI IMG/M metagenome (GOLD analysis project Ga0209700, IMG submission 187528) | Root nodule microbial communities of legume samples collected from California, USA - Siratro red BW (SPAdes) (version 2) | ecosystem: Host-associated > Plants > Roots > Nodule | place: USA...
TGGTAGTTTGCAGATTTTCTTTCAGAAACGTTAACGTTGGTGGTGGTTGTGTTGCATCGAGGGAAGATTATTCTATGATGGAGAAGATAAGGAGGTACAGGTTTCAGAGGTTTGCCAAAAGTGACATTTGAAATAAAAGAGGAATTCAGCAAAATGGTTTTAGAGTTGACAAGAGTCATATTGTCCAAGGCTGGCTTATGTTGGCCACTGCAAATGTTTAACAGTTTGTGCAACTTACATTTGATGTTGGGGTGGTCTCATTTATATATGAGCAGGATACGTTGAGACTGTAAATAGTAAATTACACTCGTTTCATAATTAAAAATAGTATTATTTTTATTAAAATATAATATTTTATTATAAGGTGAAATGAATGTTATTTTGAAAGAGTAGTGTAAAGATAAATTTATTCTTTATATTTATATATATATATATATATATATATATATATATATATATATATATATATATATATATATATATATATTAGAAATAACGGTCATGATATTTTAATATTCTTATATATCGTTACATCAATTTTACATACATGGTAAAAGAATAATTTTTTTTCCATTTTAGTGTGTTACATTAATATTGAAAGGTATGGAACGAATAAAGAAGAAGAAAGTGAGAAAAACGAAGCATGAAAAGGTGAAAAACGAGAAAAAAACTCTGCAAATTTTCCCCTCTTTCCAGGGAAGATTTGGTGGGAAGTTACTGTTAATTGATTATAATTAAATTAAAACATATAAAATTATAAATAATAATTATAATAATAAAAATAATAAAATTATATTAAAATATTTTTAATTATAATAATATTTATAATTTATATATTAAAAATATTAAAATATTTATTATATTTATCAAATCATTTTCAAATTTTTATAAATTTTATTCAAATTATATTTTTTTTTTAATCTAAACAACTAAACATTTTACATATTTTTATTTTAAATCATTTTAAATTTATTTTTTCAAATCAGTCTCTAATCTAAACACGTACTAAGATATTTTCAAATCATGAGTTACGTTTTTAAAAAGGGTCTGAAAATATCATTTTTCTAAAAATGAAGGTATAATTTGCAACTTCTGCCCTTACTTTACTTTTACACTCATGTCTCCTTTTCTTGCTCGGGAACACGTCTTCTTCTTTCTCGTTCCTGACACACTCCAGCTCATCCACGTTTTGCTACCGATTCTTTAGTTACACTCTACTCACACTCACCACGTGAAACTCACACGCACGTACGAGGAAACATAAAACTATTCTTCTCGTTCACCTCAACGAGTTCTATTTTACTTTTTACAGCAGAATCTCAACTACACTAACCCTAACTCAATATAATAGTTTTTTATCACCTTGTTTGTCTTTCTTTTGTACAGCATGCTAAATCCACTAAAATTGCAATCTGAGGTGGCATTTTTCTCTTTTTCGAGGATAATTTGTCATAACTAACATGTGTAAATGTAAATGAAGACATTTTTAGTTTTATGGAGACTTCAAAACTAATGGTTTAGTTTTCTTTCTTAAAAAATAATATTTTTTTTTATAATTTTGCTGAAATTTACCCCAAAAAGCTTTTTATAAATATAGAAGTGAGAATCTAACTTTTCCCATATTAAAAAAAATTATTTTATTTATCTCTAAGTAAATTCAATCTATCAGTTTTTATAAAAGTATAAAAAGTAAATTATATATATATATATCATACAAGTATAAAAAAAAAATATGTTGAATCAAATTTATCTATTTAAGTTTATAGATGATTCGTGATCAATAAATTGTTAATCCAAAATCAATAAATCTTTCCATCATTACTTACTGATTAAAATTCATCTCACTAAATTTGTTTTACAAAGTTTAATTTTGAATTTATTTTCAAAAATATATTTTTATATATTATTTTTATAGATGCATGGGATATCTGTCCACTAAAAATTTAATGGGTGAATTTGATTAAATATTTATTAAACGAATTGGATGTTTAATTAATATTGTTCAATTATCAAAATGAATCAATGTCTTTAACAATCCACCCAGTTTCTCATCTATATTCAACATTACGTTACCCTTATTAAATTATTAAGTACGATAATAATATTAAATAATTTAATAAAAATAATCTGTTACATTTTAATTTTAGAAAAATTATATAAATATTTTCAGAAATATTAATTTACTACTCAAACATAATTTAGTCTTTTTGTGATTTCAAAAATCATTATTTTAAATTTAATTTTTCCCAAATACCAAACACACTATAAAAGTATTAAAAGCATGTCATTATTAGGACTTCTATATTCCTCACATCTCACAATATTAATTTGAAACAGCTTTTTTTTCTGGTACAAAGGCGAGCACAATTTAATGAGATTTCGAAAATATGTATATGATCACAATTTAATGGGATTTCAAAAATTTGTACTACGATGTTTATTGATTAAAAAATAATAATAAAATATTTTTAAAAAACTGATAACAGATTAAAATTAAAATTAAAATTAAAATTTCTTGAATCGGTTATTTTTCTTTCTTCGTAATTGAGGACTTCGGCTTAGTTTGTTAACTTTTTATATAATACGAACTAAACTAAAATTAATAATTTAAGTATTATTTTATTTTATTTATTATTTCATTTATATATAAGAGTTATATATGAGATAGAAAAATTTGATGTTGGAAGGGTGAACTTTACATTATTATTATTAAAATAAGCAATATTTTGATATTTATTTTTTAATTTTATGTAATATATATATATATATATATATATATATATAGTAATAAAAATTATAATAAAACCGTGAAACCAATCTAAATTCAATCAAAAGAATTAATTTAATTTTATATTTTTTAATTTAACTGCATATAATTTTGATAGTTAGTTTGGATGGAATTTTTTAAGCAAAATTCGCAGCAATAACACTGCCAGTATTTATGAAAAGTCCGAAAGGAATCTAATTTTCTTATACACGCAAGGAGTATAATTTTTACACAAATTTTATATGCCAAATTATTAGAAGCCATTTTAGATGAATTTGAAAAATAATTAATATAAAACTAAGTTTTGGAAAATCATCATACATAATAGATTAAAAATAAAAATAATATCTGAGGCCCTATTTTTCGACAGGGTCAAATCACTTTGAAATACGTCCACATATTAATTCATAATATCACGAGACAAACACCCACTTCTTCAGTAAACACTCGTCCAACACTAATAATATAATATTTTATTTTAAAATATAATTCAATTTGAGAATCTCAAATTTAAAAAAATATTATTTCTTATCAGGTGTTTTACATGTGTAGGAACATTGAAACATGTACACATAAAATGTTATTCTGATTACGGATTATATTCAGAATTTATGGTTATCGATCTAACAATAGGATGAGTACTGATAATTTAAGAACCCCTTTTACGTTGTACCATCCCTTTACAGTCCTTTATAATTTGTTTTTTCTAATTCAATAATCTAATTTATATTTAGTTAAATATTTCAATTTTATATTTTGTTACTAAAAATAGTTATACCAAACGGTTGTATTCGCGCAACCAGGTTGTAAAAATAACTTTTCATGATAAAACATATATTTTATCGTGAGATATTTTCAATAAAATTGTTTCAAAAAATGACAAAATTTAGAAGCTAAGTCATATTGATATATATAAATTAAAATATTAAATATTTAGTTGTTATTTCTCAAAAATAATTATTATACTTATTTATTTATGATATTTATCATTTTTTATATAGATTAAATGATGATGGAGAATTATGATTATACCTCTACTCTTATAATATAGACTAACCGAATCTCAGAAGGTTGACCTCTGTAAGTTTGATAATTATAATATAGATTTCGCAGCTAAAATTTTCAAGTCTGATTATCATAATATAAACTACATTTCTTCTTTTACAGGTATCGGTATTACAATGGTTATATTTGATATTATCAAGATTAATGAGTCTTCGTTATTTCATCACCTTCATGTTAAAAATGTTATTTTCACTATAATGGAATTAATAACATAGTCAGAATTAGTGAACCAAACCACGTATCAACGTAAATTTTAATATAATTCGCTTATCACCTTATCATGAAAAAGATAAAATTTTCACAGAAAAAAAAATATTAATTTTCTTTTTAACTTGACAAGAAAGATGTAATAATATTTATACTAAATTTAGAGTGAGTTACAAGCCTCACATAAAAATTTTTTTTTTTCTTTTTTTACTATTATAATTATGTATTTTTTTTTAACACAAGCCGAATAAAATAATTTTTCTAGTATAAACAATAACTTTATCATTATTAGTTAATAAAAAAACAAAAACAATTACTTTCTGCATTATATAAATTACTTCCTATACTAAATCATTTTATAATATACTATTTTTATTATTTTTATTTTAAAATTTATATATTACATAATATTTGTTTTCTCTTCAGTTCAAAAACGACTGGAGTTTCACCTATAGTACATCATCACTTGTATCAAATCCATTGTGTTTTATATCACCTCACGTGGAATCTACATCTATTATATTTTCATTTAATACATTTATATTTACATCACATCACATGGAATCTGTATCTATTATATTTGCATTTATATTTATCTCATTTTATGTGTGGTCGGTGCACAGAATAACTTTATATTATAAGTTTGCCAGCAAAATTAGTTAGAAGTCCAATTTTAAGTATGATAAATTATTTTATATTATACCTTGAATCTAGAAATCCTCTCGGAGATTGAGCTATTGTGCTTAAATCCTAACATCACATTTATGATTCGCAAACCTTAAGGTAGGGTGTGTATGATTTCTATTTCTAATTACAAAAACTTTTCAATTTTAAAGTGGGATTAAATAAGGCTTATGAACAACGTGTGATATTGAAAAAAAGGTTGAATAGGATGTAGAGTGAAGAAGATGAAAAACAACTTCTAATTGTTTATTTGTTTTTTTATGACATTTGGAAATAATTTTTAAAACAGATGTATTTTGAATGAAAAATTTGTTGATGAGAATTGTGAAATTTCTTAGAAAACAGTTTTTAAAATTCGTGAGAAGGGAATCAAACTGACTCTAATGCAGTTTTTCGTTTTAAATGTTTTTTGCTTTTATATTTTGTTTTAGTGTTTTTTACTAACAAATAAAAAAGTTTATTAATATGTAGAAAAAACATTTAGTATTACATATCATATTTAAAACTAAATATTTAATCATAGTAAAAAAAAAAATAAAATTATTTATTATGTGTCAGAGATGAGATGGAGTATGTATACTGATAAAAAAATTATAATAGAAACATAAAAACAATCTAAATTAAATCAAAATAATTAATTTAATATCATATTTTTTTAAGTTAACTACATATAATTTTGATATTTAGTTCGGATGGAATTTCTTAAGCAAAATTCGCACCAACAACACTGCCATACGAAAAGTCCGAAAGGAATCTAATTTTCGTACACACAATGGGAATATAACTTTCACACAAATTTTATATGCCAAATTATTAGGAGTCATCTCAATGTAAATTTAAAAATAATAAATATAAAATTAAGTTTTGGAAAATCATCATAAATTATAGATTAAAAATAAAAATAATATCTGGACCCTACTTTAGCACTTCTAAAATTAGATCCACAATTTAATCGATAATATCAGCCCAGCTGATGATAAATAAAAACCCAATTTTCTAGTAGACACTCATCCAACACGAATAATATAACATTTTTATTCTAAAAAACAAATCAATTGGAGAAGAATAAACACAAATTTAAAAATATTATATTAGATGTTTCACAAGTGTAGGAATTGAAAGGTTTACACATAAAAATTCACGTGATCATAATTTGTAAAATTTTTATTTTAGTTATACATTATATTGAAAATCTGTGTTATCGGTCTAGAAATAGATGAGTACTGATACTTTAAGAACCCTGATACTTTAAGAACCCTTTTTCCGGTAGGTCATCCTTTTACAATCTTTTATAATATTTTTTGTCTGTTTCAATAATTTAATATTTTAATTAAATATTCTAATTTTATATTTTATTATTAAAAATAGTTATCAAACAGTTGTATTCGTGCAACCAGGTTATAAAAATAATTTTTTCCACAACATCGACAATTGATTTATCGTGATGAAAATTTCAAATCAACTTAGAGATGATATATTTTAATAATAATTTATTAATGAATTAAAATCTCATTTTATAAATCAATTTTATAAAATTTAAAATTAAATTTAAAGTTTATTTTATAATATCAGAAATTATCTTAACAAATTTGTTGGAAGATTACCATATTTATATATAAAAGTTTTACGTTAATATTAAAAAATATCTCTAATCAATTCATAGAAAAATAGAATTTTTTTTCTTTCGCTTTAAGTTTAGAAAAAAAATATACAATAATAAAATACGTATTTTTACTTTATTGTCTTTTTCTTCTGAAATAAAACATAAAAATATAGCTTTGGTTTTTATCCTTTTTATATCATTTTAGAAAAAATATAAATATTTTTATTAGAAATAAATTTTTTTGTCCAATTCCGTTTTTATGAAAATTTTGATAAATAGATAAAAAGAAAGATAATTAAAAAAAAAGAAAAAAAAATTTGGTCTATTTTAAAATAGTTTGAAAAAAATAAAAAAAAAAATTGATGAAATCCCAACCCTTTGGGTTTCAAATAAAAATACAGTCTGCTACTTACACCGCTCTTTTTTATCACACACTCTTCTTAATTGGATCAATTTTACTCTTTACACCCATCTTTCTACGCTTCTCTCACCTGGTTCTCTATATTTATAGCCGTAGCATTTTGTTTAATTCTGTTTAATTGAAATTAATTAGAATTCATATTCTGTTTAATGTAAATTAAGAGGCATTCGTTACAAAATTGAATTTGAATTATTAAATTATTATAGGTTTTGTTTCTATTTAATTGAATTAAAGAGAATTATATATTAAACATAATTATTTAATATACATTAAACATTTGGCTTTATTGTTGAAAAAATCATTAATATTGAAAGAAGCACTGGTGTTGAACATTATGTTTAAATTTAATTATGATTTTATTAATAATAACTTGTAAAAATGATTTTTAGTGTCTAAAAGTATGTTATTAAAAAAAAGTTAATTTTATAAATTTTATATAGAGAAGGATATATGCAAATCTTTTTATTTTTATTTGCACATTTTATTTTATTATTATCAAAGTACAACAGTTTTTTAGTAGAGAGATGCCACATACATAATTTTATTTTTGCCATTTTATTCATTAGTAACTTTAACAAATAAATTTACTTAATATAAATTATTTAATAAATTAATGAAACCGTTTTCAGCCACCAAATTTAAACTACTAACCAATTTCTTAACTTTCAACTAACTAGTTTTTGAAAACCTCGAAGTTCAAAGAATTGCTTACTACAATCCCCACTGATCCATTTTTTTTTTTAAATGTATTACTAACTACACCACATACTAAAAGAAGAAAAAGACTAAAATACCTTTCCTAACTGCACAATGTCGCTCCTGCGCCTTCTAACTACACCTTCATTCTCCGTTGTTGCTATACTATTTGAGAGAAGAAAGAAGAGAGAGAGAATTTTTCTGAAAATCTTATTCCAAAAAATTATATATATATATATATATATATATATATAATACACTTAAAAGTTTGTTTTAAAAATTTTATTTTAAAACGCATCTCATACATTCTAGGAAATTTGTTCTAAAATACTTGTTTCGAAAAGCTCATCACAGAAAGCATCTTATATATTCCATAAAACTTATTTCAAAAATCTTTGTTGTAAGAAGTTCCTTCCTAAAAACTTGCTCCATAAATCCTATTTTTAAAATTCTATTCTGAAAATCATGTTCTATAAGTTTTGTAAAACTTTTTCTAGAAGATTTCTCAAACAGATAATCTAGAAGCCACGCTTATAAAAGATAAAATAATCATTTTAAAAACTATGGGCTACAATTACAAATTATGAGGTATAGGAAGAAAAAGCCTTCTTTAAAGCTCCCAAAAGTCCAATAGCCATGGTATGCCGGCTTTTCTTCAAAAACATATGTTGGCCCAAATCCCTCACTTCATTTTCTCTTCCTTTCTTGTTTCTCTTAAACACAACAAACAAAAGTTTTTTATAATATCACACAGATTTTAAAATTGACAACCATATGTGTTAGTGGACATAAAAACTAGAAATTGAAAATATAAAAGCTTATATAATAATTCAACTATAAGCATAAAATTATAAAGACTGGCATAAAATTTAGATGTTCTTGCTAACTTATAAGCGACTTAATTAACTTTCAACAAATGAAATTCGAGATTGAATTGTGAATTAAACTAATTCTTTTAACATAAAAATATATCAAATTTAGTATTTGGTGATGAATTGAAATATATAATATCATTGTTTTCAAGTTTAAATGTGACATTATGAACATCTACTAGTACATGTACTAGTACAGGTAATGTATTTTTTTGTCATTTTAAACCTCTTATGTCAATCAAAGAATTTATATAAATATAGTTAATATAAAAAGTGTAAACTCTATATGTAAATTAATTCATATAAAATGTATGTTAGTTAAGAAAAATATACTAAGTTACACTTTTTATATACACTAGTAGAAAAAACTCATTTCACGACGGGATATCATCGCGGTTAAGATGGACCCGCAATTAAAAATAACGCGATGACATTTTTGAAATTAAGTGCAACCATAGCAACGCGGTTGTACATAACAACTGCGATCGTATTAACGTCGCAAGAGATACTATCGTGGTTCTGGAAACAATCGCGATTGTAAGACCACAAATATTTAAAATTTAAAAAACTGCAAGGAGATACCATCACTGTTTTAGAAACAACTGCGATGGTAGGTAGTAAATAATTTTTAAATTATTTTGTAGGGAGGATACCATCGCGGTTCTGGAAACAACCGCGATTGTAAGACCACCAATATTTAAAATTGAAAAACTGCATGGAGATACCATCGCGGTTCTAGAAACAATTGCGATGGTAGGCAGTAGATAGTTTTAAATTATTTTGCAGGGAGGATACCATCGCGGTTCTGGAAACAACCGCACTGATATGCTCCTGCAAAATAATTTAAAAATTGTTTTGCAGGAGGATTTACATACAAAGGCGGTTTCCACTAACAACCGCCTTTGTATCCCCTGTTTTAGGGATCCTACTCACTTTTTGGTTACGCTTTCAAAGCCTCCTCCACCTTTTCCTCTTCCACCATTACGCATTTTTTGCCCTTTCCTCACTCCTTCCTTCACGATCTTCACTTCGATCGCCCTCGCTTTTCGCCTCTACGCCAATCGCTCCCCAATCCTTCCATTTTTGCAGCTCGCCCGATCAATCTGTTGAGGTTTGTTTACTTTTTATTTTCTGCCAAGTTTCGAATATTTGTGTTTTTGTTTTTATTTTAATTTGTGAAGGTTTTTTTTGTGTGAATCGGTTTGAGATGGATGTTACCGGTGAGTGTGTACTGTGATGGTTGTGGGTTTTGCTGGTTTGTTGGTTTTGCTCCTTGAGTGTTCAATCTGGTTTGGACTTTTTTGTTTTCAGTGGTGGCGGCATTTCGGATGAAGCAATCGGTGGAGTTTGTTGCAATTTTGTCATTCTTTGGGAGCTACTCAAGTGGGCTATGATTTGAATGGGGAGCTACTCATGCCGCCAACAAAGCTAAGCCATGCAAGGGTGAACCTCGAGGACTGCCTCCATAACCGCTGGAATCCCAGCTTCATCGATCTCATCACGTGAACCTCGAGGATGCGAATCTCAAGTTGAGAAGTGGAGCTAGAAGGTCGAAACGGCTTGGAGTTCTTCAGCCTGGTCCACTACCTGTTGAGCAAGGAGAGAATTGGGCACAACCTGCTCAAAATCAAATTGGACACTACCGCGGTTGTTTGTTATATTTTTCATTGCGGTTATACAACCGTGCTAATATCTTCAGTATTTTTTATCACAATTAGATCTACCCCGGTTTCAGAACCGCATTTATAAACCTTGTAAAACCACAATTAAATGTGTTCTTTTTTACTAGTGATAAAATATAAAATTGACATAATAATTTACATTTTATGTTAGTTTCTTTTTCATTATTATAGAATAATAAAAGCATAAAACCTAATTATGATATAAAACTATCTATATTGATTATAATCATCATTATCATAGAAAGCTAGGTCTGTTTTTCAAAGTATTTTTTCAGCTTTATTAATTTTCCTCTAAACATACAATTTTTAATTAGACTTACAGTCTATGCAAATATCAAATATGCAATTACTGTAAAATTCATATATTAAAATAAACAATATATAAAATATTATCAAAATATACCACTGTATTTATAGAAACCTACATATTATCATAAATACTAAAAATCTATAGAAACTTATCATTTAATACTTAAAAAACGAAATTCGATTGTATATATATAAATGTTTTCAATTACTCATGATGATAATTAGATTGTAATTTGTTAGAGTTGAGATATAATTGACTTGCAAATTCAGTGCAATTTAAGCATTGAATGACTATTTTGAGTTAAAATAATTAGAGCATGATATATGAGTAATAGATGGTTATATTCCAGTATTTTAAACTTGTTAAGGACTTTGAAGTTGTTAGGATAGATTTTTTTTTTAGATTTTAGAAATATTTTAATTTCCAGCAGAATTTTTTTTTTTAGTATACTTTTAATAAGTGATATATTTTTATTTAGCGAGAATAAGATAAAGAATTTGATTTTTGTGTATATTATTTTTTTTTTTTTTTTGCTCAAAGCGATAAATAGACGCTTAAGCTATAAAAGATAGTTTGATTAGTGTAAAAATAAGATAGAAAACAAATCTTATTTCTCACTATCTGGATATCACCCACCCAAATGAGAGTGTGTCACTCAAGTGATATTTTTAAATCTTAAATTATTGTTTAGTTTAATTGTTCGAGGTACAATATGATTTTACGAAATTGAATGCTATTATATTGAGTTAAATATTAATAGAATAATTATTAATAATGAATATATAATAAGAAAACTTGATCACACAAGCTTAAGATGGTATGTGAGAATGGTTGTAGTAAGAAATGTATTAAGTATAGAAGCTAATATTTATGAAAGATATCATAACTAACTTCACCTAGTGCTTAAATCATACATATTGAAACCTAAAATGATGAGAAAATGAGAGAGAGAGAGAGAGAGAGAGTTATTTTACATCTAAAACATAACCTAAAGTGATGAGAAAATGAGAGAGAAAGAGAGTTGTTGAGTATCTAAAACATGAGATTTGGATAATAAATATCTTAAACTTATCTTGACTTGTAAAGTCTCTAGAATGCAGAATTATGAAATAATTAGAATAAGTAGAGTGCTAGTCTCTTTTAAGATATATTTAATACAAATTAAAAAAAACATTAATAAATATTTTTGTAGGATATTTTTATGTAAGTGGAATGATGTATTAAATGAAAAAAAAAATGAATTACTTATAGTTATAGTTAGACATGATTTATGAGATAAATTATAAATATATTATTTTTAATTTTGATTACTTACTTCTTATTTATTTTCTAGGTTGAATCTATTATTATTACACTTAATACGTGAATATTATTACACTTAATACATGAATAGATAATTTTACTGGTCTAGAATTCAATCCAAATAAAAATTAAAAATATTAGTTTATTTGGTTAATTTTTTGAATGAAAATACATTAGTTACTGTCAACACCCGATTTTGTCCGGTAATCTTTTTATTTGAAACATAATGATAAAAATAATAAAGAAAAAATGAATAATAACATAAAAATATATTTATTTGTTTAAGTTTTCTTGAAAAAGAAAATAATAAAGTAAAATAAAAATAAAAGATAAAAAATTACAAAATAATGAATTTTTCCATTAAAAAAAAGAAAAGGTGGATTTATAAAAAATAAAATAAAAAATAATTAATAATAGAAAAACGAAAATTACAAAAAAAATAATAAATAAAAATATATATAAATTGAAAACAACAGAATCTAAAAATTAAAAAAAAACAAAATAATAAAAATAACAAGAAAAGAAAACTGTTTTCAAACTGTTTCCTTCATTTGCACTTTAAAAAAAATAAAGATAATAATAAAAAAAGGGACTAGTCAATCTCACTAAATCTTAATTTCCCACAAAAAAAATAAAGATAATAATAAAAGAAAAGAATCAGTCAATCTCACTCAATCTTAACTTCTCACAAAAAAGAATAAAGATAATAATAATAATAATAAAGAATCAGTCAACCCACCCATGTTCTCTATTTCACAATAATAAAAATAAAAATAAAATATGACCGTTCTCAAACTGTTTCATCTCACGTTCATCTACACTTCATCTTTAATAATAAAAAGAAGAAAAAGAAAAAAGAAAGGGTCAATCTTTCAAAACTGCTCTAAACTACTTTCAAAATAAAAAATAAATTAAATAATAAAAATAGAAGATTCACTTAAGGGAGAATGACTCTGACGTTAAAAGAAAAAACTACGTATAATTAGTAACGGGGAGGAACGAAGAAAAAAACAGAGAGAGAAAGTAGAGAAGAAGAGAAGATTGATTCTCCTATCTTACTATCCACAAACTGAGAAGCAATGAACTTTTGAAAAGAAGACAATCATTTTTGAAGAACGCTCACTAGTATGATTTGTAAGCTTTAGATTTTCATATGGATCTTGAAGTTTGAAATTTGTAAATCATGTGTTCTTATCTTCTTGTAATGTTTTTTTTTATTTCTCCATCATTTCATTTTCATATAAAGATAAAAAAAATAAAAAAGGGAGGTCCTTTAGTTCTTTATGGCATTTTGTTTTTTTTTTCTTATTTCTTAAATAATAAAAAATTCATCATATTCCATCTTCCATACATTAGTCTCTGTATTTTGTGCTCCCAAAACGAATTTCGCCGACACCGCCATTTTTCCACGCCACCAACGGCCACCATTTACCTCTAAAAATAGCCACCATATAGTCCCTTTAATCCCAACAAGATGCACCCAAAACAGCACCATTTTTCCCCAAAAATAGCACCAGTTTTATCTCCAAAACGACACCACTTTACCTTCAAAACAGCACCGAAACAACCATGAAAACACCACAAAAACGGTGCAAAAATGTCCCGTCGATGCCACCGCCGTCGCGCCACCTCCGTCGACGGCGTTCATCGTCGTTGCCGCCGCTGCCTCTTTCATGTCTCCACAGCATGTGCCCTCAAACCCTAATGAGTTTCAGGTTAGTAGGGGTGCTCTCTGCACCTCACCTGTTGGAGCTTGCACCCCAGTTTGTTGCAATTTCCAAAATGTCCCTAGCCACTAGATGGATTTCTGATTAGCGGATCTACTTTCTACACCCCTATTGATTAAGTTCTGCACCCATACACCTCTCAATTACCAAAATGCCCTTAACCCAAGTTGAGTTTCTGATTGGTGGGGTTGCTTCTTGCAACCCCATTGATTAAGTTCTGCACCCATACACCTCTCAATTACCAAAATGCCCTTAACCCAAGTTGGGTTTTTGATTGGTGGGGTTACTTTCTGCATCCCCATTAATTAAGTTCTGCACCCATACACCTCTCAATTACCAAAATACCCTTAACGCAAGTTGAGTTTCTGATTGGTGGGGTTACTTTTTATACCTCCATTAATTAGGATCTATACCCACACTTTTCTGAATTCCAAAACTGCCCCCACAAATACTCAAAAAAGTCACTGTGCACCACTTAAAACTCACATATCTAAGCTTTGCATTGCCACGAATTCATTCAGTCACGTTCCGTGTTTGCATGCATGATCCCGCTAAAATTAAAGTGTCAATTTCATGTTACATATAACTGTTGCATGTTATTTTTCAACACCGAATTTGATATATACCCCAATGCCCAAAGCCCAGGCTTTAAACCTGACACCAATTCTCAAACCCCAGGCTTTAAACCTGGCACTGTTTCTCAAAGCCTCGGCTTTAAACCTGACACCGTTTCTCAAAGCCCAGGCTTTAAACCTGGCATCATTACTCAAAGCCCAGGCTTTAAATCTGGCACTGTTTCTCAAAGCCCAGGCTTTAAACCTGGCATCATTCCTCAAAGCCCAGGCTTTAAACCTAGCGCTGCTCCTTAAAGCCCAGGCTTTAAACCTGGCATTGTTATCCAAAGCTCAGGCTTAAAACCTGACACTAATGTCATTCACTTACCCTACTTTCAAACACAAGCTTACGAAAATTTCAAAAAAAATATATCAAGATAACCAACAATATTATCAACAAAGAACTACGTAACCCTGATTCTCTATCCTTGATAGAGATACGTAGGAGCGAGGTCAAATCCTTGTCGGGCCCTTTCTAAAAGATAAATATCTTTGTTTGTTATTGTTTGCATTTTATTTCATTTTTTTGGGAAAAATAAATATTCAAAAAATCACACTCTTTTACTCATTTAATTAAAGGTACTGCCCTAGGGCGGGCGTTGTGGGGGTGCTAGTACCTCCCCTACACGTAACCGACTCCCGGACTCTAAATCCGGTTTTGCGAACTTGCCTTATCTTGTTTTCGGTTTTCCAGAGTTTTCCTTTAATAAATTATGGTGGCGACTCCACTATTTTTAAAATAAATTAAGTTTTTATTCGCCGTCCCCGTCGTGGCTCCGGTTGCGACAGATGGCGACTCCACTGGGGACTGTTTGAGAGTCAAGCCAATCTTAATTAAATAAGTAAATGTGAGTGTGGTATTTTGAATGTTTATTTTTCCTTTCTTTTGTATATATGTTTCTCTTCTTCTGTATGTATGTTGCTTCTTATCATTGCTGGAATATTGAACCCTAGGGTAGATAACATGATATATCTGCTTGGGAACTTTTCTGGTTGTTTTGCAGGTGGGGGTTGGGTGCATGATTCTCTCTTCACACACACACACATATATTTGTTCATATCATGAGTGGGGCCCTACACCCGGGTCTGAGGAATCTTAGAATTAGAAGGGGTTGGGTAGCAATGTCAATGAGGATGTACTTCCCATTCTGGCTATTGTGAGAACCCCAACTAGAGTCTGTTCTCTTCACTTGTATGCTTACACAAGTTGTCTACCAACTGTTGTGGGTAATGAAGTGAGGGGAGCCATAGCTCTAGTGGCCTTATACCTTTAGAAGTTAGGAGCTTACCTTTGTGAGTGTGCATCTAATGCCTTAGACTCCTATCATATTGAACCTTGTTTAGGACATAAAGGGAGATATGTTGCGCGTCTCTACTCTCCACCCCATTTTTTAAAAAAAAAAGTAATAATAAAAATATTTTTATCCATTGCATTAATTTTTCTCTCATACAAAGCATTCATTATTTTCATCATCACATGAAGATTAGCTCAGGCTTTTCTTCATTGGATTGCATGCATTTCTTTTTCACACATAGTCTCAATTGTTTTCTTTTAAGGTCAGAAATTATAAAGTCGTGTCTTTTGTCAAAAACCATTTAATTACGTATCAAGTACACAACTTTATAATTTCCGACTAGTTGCATTTTTTTTCATATTTCATCTGTCATCTAATTCATCTTAAATAAAAACAGAAAAAGCAATAACGGCTAAATTCCCACGACATCCATATAGGACTCGCGCCAATTGTCAGAAGATGGAAAATTGGGAGCAAGCAATGAAAGCAATGCAAGACGAGATCGGTGAGTTGAAGGATAAGGTGAATCAAATTCATGGCCTAAAAGATCAGTTGGGTCAGATTCTCGAACATCTAACGATCGTAAACAGTAAACCTGAAGCTACTACTAGAGATGAAGGGACTCAGTCTTCACATCCTCCTGTTTTCCAACCGGGGACATTACAAACCCGAGGTCTTCATCAAGGAAATCAAACAAATCAAGAGTTCCCTCTGTACGACATGCCTATAAACTATGAACCACTTTACGAGGAAGATGCGGAGCCTGAAACTATACCACACAGTGTTAATCCTACTAATGCTAGAAGTGAGCCAGAGTTCATTCAAGTACCACCTGGTGGTCGTTGTGAAGATGTAGTAATTAATATAATACTGACTACTACCCAACCCAGGGTTTTGAATGTGACTTTGGGAGGTGAACCCAAAACAGAAGTGGTAGCTCCAACTGCTGCGGTCCTTGATGCTGAGAGAGCGAATAATAAGTTGGAAGTCCTTGAGAAGAGATTGAGGGCAATAGAAGGTGGAAGTAGTTATGAGTTCGGAGATGCTGTCGGTCTATGTTTAGTACCGGATGTGATAATTCCCCCAAAATTTAAAGGGTCAGACTTTGAGAAGTACAAGGGGACCACTTGCCCAAAAAGCCATTTGACCATGTATTGTAGGAAAATGGCAGCTCATGCGTATAATAAAAAAGTTCTGATTCATTGCTTTCAAGATAGTTTGGGAGGTGTAGCATTAAACTGGTATATGCACCTTGAACCAACTCGGATTGCTTCATGGAAGGATTTGGTATACGCTTTCTTAAAGCAGTACAAATATAACATGGACATGGCTTCGGACAAAATGCAACTATAGAATATGGCGAAAAAGAGTTCGAAAACATTCAAAGAATATGCGCAGAGGTGGAGAGAGTTGGCCGCCCAAGTAGAGCCTCCGCTATATGAGAAAGAAATGATCACCATGTTCATCGAGACGTTACAAGCTCCTTTTTATGAACATGTGCTCGGAAGTATTTCTTCGAATTTCTCCGATATTGTCACCATTGGAGAAAGAATCGAACATGGACTCAAGACTGGAAAGATAGCACAAGGTTTGCCTGCAACCACCGGTGCTAAGAAACATGGGTTGTCTAATAGATTTTCTCGAAGTCTGAAGGATGTCGTGGGATGGAAATAGTAAAAATTGCACAAAAAATCATATTTATGGGATCATTGAATTTATTGGTAAAAATAATAAAAAGATTTGACGCAATTTTAAAGCTTGGCATAAAAAATTGATTTCTTTCATAATAGTATATTGGCATGCATGTGTTGAATATCCCCTTTGAGCCTTCCACCCCAAAAGAGAAAGCGATTTGCCTCAGTAACATGTTTGTTGCCCACTAAAACTAAGAGTAAACATCATACCAGGGCAAACAATCAGATCTTTCACGTCGCTATGAATCTCAAGTTCTTTTCGCTAAAAGCATTAAAAAAAAAGGATCAAAAGAAAAAGAAAAAAGTCCGTTAGATTGAAAACCCGCAAAGGGCAATCTAAGCAAAAGATAAGACGATGAAAAAAAGGAGAAAAAATGACAAGTATTTGGAATCGTTGAAATCTATTGTGGGAGTTAATCTTTCTAAAAATCAAGCAATCATAATTCAAAATGATATATGGCCATGTTTGTTCATCCTGAAACATCAATAAAATTCCATTGCACCTTCTTTGCGCCTGAAAAATAAAAATTTCTTTCAAAAATACCCCAAACAAGGATCATCAGCATGTTGAAATTCAATTCAGGATAAGAGATCTATCAACAAAAAAAAAGGGCACATCAAAAGCTCCCGAATCAGGAATCAAGAAGAAAAAAGAAGTTCAAAAAGAAAATAGGTGTCATTAGTCCAAATAAGAATGACTTGCAAATAAAAAGATAAAAAGTGATCTCAGCAAGAACATGAACTGTTTCGTGCAATATTTAGTTGATGGCCTTTGTTTTAAGAAATGATAATAACCGGTAAACAGTTTTTGAGCCTGTATATCCATTTTTTTCAAAACCTTTTAAACCATTACCACGTTACAAGCCATGTAAAGTCCATATTGATTGAATAATGATTATCGATGATTTTTCCAGAGAATAACCTTGCAACAGAGGAATGCGGCTGCCACTACAAGTCAAGTTGTAAAAAAAAAACAAAAAAAATGCCTTTTGCGGAGAGGATAATACAAATTTGCCAGCTAAATAAAAGTGAAATAGTGTCATTAAAGCATAAATATTAGGGCAATCCTTTCTTCTATGTGTCTTTCCCATTTTTTTTTCTTCACTCTAGCCATAAATATTCTTCAAAATCAGGGACACTGTCATGTGATTCAATCAACAGTCATTCATTTTCTGCAGCTTTCTCAACGTAAGTTGCATTACCCCGGTTTCCCACTAAATCTATTTTTACCCATCTAACCCAACAAAATTGGCTATCCCTTTGAACCTTAATTTCCCATTTTTCTGGGGCAACATTGTTGCATTTATGGTCAACTCTCAAAGAGTTTGAAAGATTTAAAATAAAGTTACTCCCCATACTTATTGCCCATTTGGAGTTCAACATTTATTTACCGTTGTTTGTTCATCCACCTATTCCGACACATATGCATCGTAATGTTAGAACTTATCATATTAATAATTTTGTGTCAAGCGTTAAGATTTGTGAATATTTTTCCCAAAATGGAAGTTCAAAGTTCAATCTATGAATTCAATGATTCTATAAAAATATTTGGTTTAAAGAGAGGAGCAAAATAGCAAATCAAAATCTTCAGGCATTAAAAAGTAAAAAAAATCTCATGAATCAAAATTTCATGCATCAGCATAAAGTCATGCATTCATACCCCAGTGGAAAAGTCAAACATGCCAAACGTAAAAAATACATCATGCATTCATAGATGCATTCAAAGTAAAGACAAATCATAGATTCTCATGCATTCGAACATGCATCCATTCAAGAACAAATCATAAATTGTTTTAAAAAAAATGGTTTCATGATCCTCTGACACAAGATCTAATGAGAAATTATCTCCTGATTCAAAGTGTTGATATGTTGACCCCCTGCAGAAGCAAGGTCGCATTTGTTTTTGGCACTTGATCCCTTGCAGAAGCAAGGTCTTGGCCATTCTTTATTTTTCGACTCCCTACAAAAGCAAAGTCACAGTTATTTAGATTTGTTGATATGTTGACCACCTGCAGAAGCAAGGTCGCATTTGTTTTTGGCACTTGATCCCTTGCAAAAGCAAGGTCTTGGCCATTCTTTATTTTTCGACTCCCTACAGAAGCAAAGTCACAGTTATTTAGATTTGTTGATATGTTGACCCCCTGCAGAAGCAAGGTCGCATTTATTTTTGACACTTGATCCCCTGCAAAAGCAAGGTCTTGGCCATTCTTTATTTTTCGACTCCCTACAAAAGCAAAGTCACAGTTATTTAGATTTGTTGATATGTTGACCCCCTGCAAAAGCAAGGTCACATTTGTTTTTGGCACTTGATCCCCTGCAGAAGCAAGGTCACATTTGTTTTGGCACTTGATCCCCTGTAGAAGCAAGGTCTTGGCCATTCTTTATTTTTTGACTCCTTGCAGAAGCAAAGTCACAATTATTTAAATTTGTTGATATGTTGACGGGATGTTTTTAGCACCGTTTTTGTGGCATTTTCATGGTTGTTTCGGTGCTGTTTTGAAGGTAAAGTGGTGTCATTTTGGAGATAAAACTGGTGCTATTTTTGGAGAAAAATGGTGTTGTTTTGGGTATTATTTAGCTGTTGTTTTAGGTGCATCTTGTTGGGATTAAAGGGACTACATGGTGGCTATTTTTGGAGGTAAATGGTGGTTGTTGATGGTCCGAAAAAATGGCGGTGTTGGCGGAAGTCGTTTTGGGACTGTTTTGGAGTGGTTTTGGGAGCACAAAATACAGAGACTAATGTATGGAAGATGGAATATGATGAATTTTTTATTACTTAATAAATAAGAAAAAAAAAAACAAAATGTCATAAAGAGCTAAAGGACC